>PDWJ01003920.1_pt1 | contig 13700 bp, 9 predicted proteins | sample 1430881 | NCBI WGS metagenome assembly PDWJ01 (sample SAMN01162460, study PRJNA174530) | Oral metagenome, whole genome shotgun sequencing project. | biome: Marine environment; feature: Marine mammal; material: Swab sample of the gingival sulcus; isolation source: swab sample of gingival sulcus... | reverse complement strand
ATCTTTGACAAGGTTTTTGGCTGTTAGCCTTTGGCTTTTAGCTTTTTTATCTTCTATAACTATAATTTTTAGTAAAAACTACATAATCTTTCTACTAAAACCAAAAGCTAAGGGCAAAAGGCTAATAGCTATAAAGTGTTGAAAATTAAAGAACTAAAAGTTTAAGTTTGCAAATAAAAAGTTTAAATCACTTCAACATATCATTAAGTACAAAGCAAAATTTCCTTGAAAAAAATGGATTTTAATGCTAATAATAACATACTTTTTACGTAACTTTGCGCATCTGCTTTTTTTCATAAGCCGACTTACGCAAAAGAGATTTATTAAGTTTCCGATGGATTTGTCATCAATTAATGTTGAAATATAATATTATTATTGATGAAATATGTTCATTATCAAATTATTGCAAGCATAGATTGTAATATTAAATATATCACTAAAATCATAAAAAAGTGAAAATAAGAACTAAACTTCCGCTATATACGAGTATTACTGTTTTAATATCCGTAACATTTATATCTACGTTCTCTATAATTAGTTTTAGAAGCAGAACTCTTGAGAATATTGAAAATTATGGAAAAGAGGAACGTGCAAAAGTAAAACAAACACTTAAAGATTTCGTGGATTTATCATATAAAATGGTTGCTCAAAGTTACGAGAAGCAATCATTAAAATCAATAGAAGATAATTACGGTATAAGTCCTGAAAGTCCTGATTATAATCAAGTTAGGATGCTGGCGATGCACTCCATGAAAATAACCTTGGAAAACTTGAGAACTCTGCGATACGGTAAAGACGGTTATATTTGGATAAACAAATTGGAACCACCTTACGAAGTTGTCATGCACGCAAGTAAGCCTTCAATGGAAAATAAAAGTTGGGTTTTCATTATGGAAGGAACTAATACAAACGTTTACGATGCCTTTGCAGACATTTGCCGACAATCAGGAAAAGGTTACTTGCAATACTCTTTCCCCAAGCCGGGCCAGATAGAGAGTATGCCCAAGTTGAGTTACATCAGATTATTTGAACCCTTGGGTTGGGTAATAGGCTCGGGAGACTACATTGACAACATCGACCGTGAAGTTCGCAAAAAAACACAAGCTCTTAAAGACCAAATCACCAATTTGATATATCTAACCATAGTGGTAGGTAGCCTTCTGGTTGCTTTTGCATCGGGTTTGCTGTTTTTTCTAGGTAAAAATATCACATCAGCTATCACAAGAGTGAGTAATCAACTGTTGGAAATGGCAAAAGGAGTACGAACCAGTAAATTAAATATTGAAAGCGTTGATGAAATTGGAGAGATGGGTAAATCGCTTGATATTCTTATTGACGGATTAGGTTCATATACAGAGTTTGCCAATGAAATTGGAGCTGACAACTTAGATGCTAAGTTTACACCTTTGAGTAAAGACGACGAACTGGGAAACTCGTTGTTGGAGATGAGACACAGTTTAAAGGTTGCCCGAAAAGAAGAGGCAATACGACAAATTGAAAACAAACAAAGAAGTTGGATTGCCGAAGGACTATCTTCAATAAACGAAGTAATGCGTAAAACCGAGGAGGATTTAAAACAAACAGCGCATAATATTATAAGCAGTTTAGTTAGGTATTTAAATGCAAATCAAGGAGGATTGTTTCTGTTGAATGATGATGATGAAAATGACCTATACATAGAACAAGTAGCTTCTTTTGCTTATGACAGAAACAGATTTCACCAAAAAAGATTAGAAATGGGAGAGGGAGTTGTAGGAGCGTGTTTTTATGAAAAAAAGAGTATTTTCATGACAAAATTGCCTAAAAATTATATGGAAATACGCTCGGGATTAGGCACAGCAGGTCCTACAAGTTTAATTGTTGTCCCTCTTTTAATAGAAAATGAAGTTATTGGAGTTATGGAAATTGCATCTTTTGATGTTTTTCAAAAATACGAACTTGAATTTATTGAGAGTGTGGCAAACAACATTGCTTCTAACCTGTTTACATCAAAATCAAACCGTAAAACCAGAGAGTTACTTGAAAAGTTCCGTATGCAAGCAAAAGAAAAAGCTGCACAAGAAGCAGAAATGAGACAAAACTTAATAGAATTAGAAGAATTAAGAGAAAAATTAAGAGTTTCAAAACGAACAAAAGTTACTAAAACTAAAAAAGAAGAAACAATATAGGCTGATATACTGAAAAATCTGTTAAGAAAAATCAACATCCGTTTATCTTAATTCAGATATTGAATAAAATAGCACAAAATAAATACAGACCTCTCAGGTTTTAATAACCTGCGAGGTTTATTTCTAAATCTTGCGTTCTTTGCTGTTAAACCAAGCCAACGGCTACAAAAAATAAACATATAACAATGGTTAGGTTTATTTTTATAATGTACTCATAACCAGTGTATTATATGATACATGTTTTATTGTAATAGGTTGATTATCAGTAAAATAATTGCTAATTACTAATTATTAATTGAACGAGGTGTTGTTAAAGTCGGCAACTTCATAATTTCATTATCCAACTTTACTATTTTAACAAATATAACAAGATATGAATGTAAGCGATTACAAATACGGAGACCCTTTTAAATTTAAATCATTAAGAACTTTTTCATCTAATGAGTGGATGAAAGACGGTACAAAAAAATATAGACAAGTATTTGAAACACAAGAAATAACATATTTAAGATGGGAACTACGTTTTTACAATAAACTTTTTGATGAAGAAGATTGGGAAACAAAGGTTGCCATTAAAGTTTTTAATATAACCAACGGAGCAAGGGAGGAACTTTGTAATTTATCAGAAGATTTGAAAATAAGCAAAGAAAACAATGAAATAACACACTACCAAAGCTGGGGACACGGAAAAGCGGGAGCCATTTGGAATTCGGGTATTTATCTTGTAAAGGCTTATGTGAACGACAAAGAAATAGGTGCAGAGAAATTTTACATACAGGAAAACGGGCTTGTTACCAACAAAAACAATCCATACTTTGACCTTGTATCACTAAAATTGTTTTCGGGCGACCGAGAAGCTCATAAACAAGACAAATACAAATATTTAAAGGTTTTTAATAAAGAAAAAACACAATACATTTGGGTAGATTTATCTATAAAAAATAAACTTAACATTGCTTGCAAACATGAATTGTTTATTAACTTTTATGATGATGCAGGTAATCCAAAGGCAAAAATAGTAAAGCTGGAAGATGTAGCAAGGGGGCAAAAAGGCAAGATAATATCTTATCAACATGGATGGGGCAACAATGAAGGAGGCAGTTGGATAGATGATAAGTATCGCTTGGATATTGTATTTATGGATACTTTGATTGCATCTGTTATGTTCGAGATGGGCGACAAAGATGTAGAAGGCAGTAATCCTGTTAAGACTGAGTTTAAAATGGGAGCTGTTAGTGAACAAAGCGAAGAAAAAGAGCTAAGTTTAGAGGAATTAATACAAAACCTCGACGAGCTTATAGGTCTTGAAGATGTTAAAACACAGATAAAAGAACATATAAGTTATCTTAAGTTCCTAAAACTGCGTGAGGAAAGAGGCTTTAAAGACAATGAAAAAATATCTCTACACAGTGTGTTCACAGGAAATCCCGGAACAGGTAAAACTACCGTAGTAAAGCTGCTTGGCAAAATTTATCATAAAATGGGTTTACTGTCACAAGGGCATGTACACGAGGTAGACCGTGCCGACTTGGTTGGTGAATTTATAGGGCAAACCGCGCCTAAAGTACGAAAAGCAATAGACGAGGCAAGAGGCGGTATATTGTTTATTGACGAAGCATACTCATTGGCACGCTCAAAAGAAGATAGTAAAGATTTTGGACGCGAAGTTATAGAAATTATAATGAAAGAAATGTCGGATGGAGAGGGCGACATAGCAATTATGGCGGCAGGTTATCCCAATGAAATGAAAACTTTCATGGATATAAATCCCGGATTAAAATCAAGGTTCAATTATTACTTAGTTTTTAAAGATTACACCCCCGACGAACTAATGGCAATTGCTGAGTTAGCTGCAAAAAAACGGTCGGTAACATTAGAACAAGAGGCAAAAAACCTGATATACAAAATGTTATTAGATGCTTACAGAGATAGAGATAATGCCTTTGGAAATGCCAGATTTGCCTATTCGATTATTGATGAAGCCAAAAGAAATTTAGGCTTACGATTGGTGAAATTGCCTAATATTAAAACTTTGCCAAGCAGAAAGCTATCACTGGTAACTGCCGAAGATGTAAAGAAAATAAAATCGCTGAACGAAAACAAGAAGAACGTAAGTATACCTATTGACGAGGAATTGTTAAAAATATCGCTCAATAAATTGAATATGTTAATAGGTATGGAAAATATAAAAAATGAAATAAACGACACCGTAAAATTAGTAAGATACTACAAGGAGACAGGTAAAGACATATTGAATCATGTAGCAAAACATACTGTATTCACAGGAAATCCGGGTACAGGCAAAACTACGGTAGCACGAATCATTAGTCAAATTTACAAGGCATTGGGTTTGCTTGAACGAGGGCATATAGTAGAAACCTCCAGAGAGGATTTAATAGCAGGATACATAGGACAAACAGCCATAAAAACAAAGCAAAAAATTGATGAAGCAACGGGCGGTGTATTGTTTATAGATGAAGCATACGCATTATCCGATGATGACGGCAAAGGCTACGGAAAAGAAGCCATTGAGGTTATTTTAAAAACAATGGAAGACCGCCGAGGCAACTTCGTTATTATTGCAGCAGGTTATCCAAACAATATGGATGAGTTTTTGAAATCAAATCCCGGATTAAAATCGCGCTTTGACAGAACTTTGCATTTTTACGATTACAAACCTGATGTTTTACAAAAAATAGCCGCATCAATGTTTAAAGACAACGGCTTAACAATGAACCAAGAATCTGCCGATTTATTAAAATCGCATTTGCAAAAACACTACGATAATAAAGATAAATATTTCGGTAATGCCCGTTTTGTAAGAAAAATTGTAGAACAGACTGTAAAACAACAACACCTGCGTATGGCTTCCACACCTCATAATATGAGAACACAAGAAGTTATGTCGCAAATAACCGTAGAAGACCTAAAGGGTATAAACGAAATGGGAGCAAAATTAACGCAAAGGCGAAAAATGGGATTTTAAATTTTTATTAAAACTTAACCATAATACCTATTGACGGCAATACTGTACCGATAGTATTTTTATAGCTTTCTAAAATGTAGTCTTCACCGCCATTGGTTGTTTGATAAGTACCGTCAGCATTTTTTTTGCGTAAAATAATATCTTGCATATCGCTTTTGTAGTTATATGCATTCTGAATATCAAAATACAACATAAGCGACCATTTTTTGAAAAAGAAATTTTTGTCAATTCTAATATCCAGTTGATGAAACGGCTTAAATCGTTTCTCGTTTAATTTATCATAATCTAAATAAGGACCTCTGTTTATAAACCATATTTCTTTTTTTGCCGATTGTTCCAAATTATATGGAGTGTAAGGCAAACCTCCCACATATCGCCATTTTGCACCAACTCGCCAATTGTTTTTTAGTTTTTTAGATAAGGTTATGTTTAATAGATGTTGGCTGTCCCAAGCCGATGCTATATAATCACCACTGAGGTTGGTAAATAAACTTCTGAAGTAAGTATACGAAGCAAGCAACGAAAACGATTCGTAATTCAATCTGTTAAGAACTTCCACTCCGTAGGCTTTGCCTTTTCCCGTAAATTGCAATGCCGATGCTCCGTAAACCGAGTAATCCGCTCCTTGATTTGCCAAACTTGAACCCGTACTCATATCAATAGGATAATTAAAGTATTGTTTGTAGAAACCTTCAATCGACAAGAATATTGCACCGCCTATTTTACGCTCTAAACCAATATTGTACTGATTAAGACCTATGTATTTTGCAGTATTTTTATTCAACATATCTCCGTAATTATCTTTAAAGCCCAAACTGGTATATGCTGCTTGTTGAAAATATCTTCCGGCACTTGCATTTATCTTATTTTTTGCTCCTACCTTATACGATAGCGATAAGCGTGGCGAAAACTGATTAAACGGATTAGAGTTTTCAGAGTTGTAAGTATTGCCATCAAGTCTAAATCCTAACGAAGCTACCAAATCACTACTAAAAAAATGATTTGTTACCTGCCCCGATAATCCATATTTAACTAAATCAAAAGATGTTTTATTATTTAAGTCAATAACTTGGTCTATTAATACTATTCTCTGACTTGTATTGTTATAATATTTGGCATATTCCACATTTCCGCTAAATACGTATTTTGTATCATTGTTTCGCAAATTATATTCATATCGTAATTTGTTTTCTATCTCATTGGAATTGTAATCTAATTTCTTGGGTTTTGACTCGTCATTGTCGGGATACTTGAACACTTGATTATCAAGCATATTTCTACTAAGAACCAAAGTGTGAAATCCCCTATCAAACAAATGCTTATAAACAGCACCTATTGTATACGTCCATTGATTATTAACAGGAAGGGCATTTATCAGGTATTCTTGTCCGGGGTCAGGGTCTTTTATGTCTGTATTTATTTTTAGCTTATCCAATGAACCTATACTTAACACCGTAAGACTGTTTTTTTTATTAAAGTCGGTTTTTATTCTAAACTGATAATCGTTAAAAGTTGGCAAAAAAGGCAAACCCAAAGCACCGAATAAAAATTGCAAATACGACCTACGTACAGAAACAATATAGTTAGTTTTTTTGCCTATAGGTCCATCTAAGGTAGCAGAGGTTTCGCTGGCTCCCATAGCAAGTTGAACATTTGTTTTAGATGTGCTTCCGTTTTTTTGCCTAAAATCAAACACCCCGCTAAGTGCATTATATTTGGTTGCAGGAAAGGAAGATGCGTAAAAATCAACATTGCGTATAAAATCGGCATTTATTATTCCCACAGGTCCTCCCGATGAGCCTTGTGTGGCAAAATGATTCAGCAAGGGTATTTCAACCCCGTCAAGAAAGAAACGGTTTTCGGCAGGTCCGCCGCCTCTTATTATTATATCGTTGCGAAATGCCGGTGTTGAACCCACTCCCGGAAACGATTGAATAACACGCGAAATATCTCTGTTACTACCCGGATTACTTTCTATTTCAGTTACCCCTATACTTTGCATTGACAATGGAGCCTCATCTCTTTTTATAAAAGAAGAAGGCACTACAAACAAACCTGTAATCAAATTATCTGCCGATTGCAAGTTTATTTCCACGTTTTTTGTCTCGTTATTTACCAGAAGTATTTTTTTTGTTCTTGCCGTATCTTTACCAACATAAGATACCTGTAAGGTAACATAACCTGCTTTAAGATTTTCAATCATAAAATTACCGTCAATATCTGATACTGTTCTTATATTTCGTTCTACTATAAGAATGTTGGCATAAGGTAAAGTCTCCTTACCCTCAGCATCTTTTACTGTTCCTTTCAATACACAGTTCTGAGCCTCTGAAAACAAAGGAAGCATCAGTAATACAACTAATAATAATGCTCTCATTTCTAATAAATTATTAATTTCTTAAATACAATCAATCAAATTATCCATTGTCAATTCTCCATTGTCCATTATCCACTATCAATTGTCCATTATCCATTATCAACTACATCCGTGCTGCATAAACTTTACCCGGATAGCTTTCTACCGCTCCTTTAAACTCTAAACCAAGTAGAATACTTGAAGTTTTACTAACAGGCAAGTTTGCTTTTATACTTAGTACATCAATGGATGTGTTTCCGTTTTCCCTTAATATATTTATAATATTTTCTTCGTCGTCATTTAGTTCTATAAACAACTGTTTTTGAATTGCTTGTTTCTTCTCTACAATTTTCCAACCCATTATATATTCAATATCTTTAAAGCTTTCAATCAATGCTGCTTGATTAGTTTTTATCAGATGATTACACCCTTGCGAATATTTGTCATTAATCCTACCCGGAAATGCAAACACATCTTTATTATAGTCATTTGCAATTTGCGCGGTAATTAATGAACCCCCTTTATTTGCAGACTCTATCACAACGGTTGCATCTGACATACCTGCAATTATTCGGTTGCGCCTCACAAAGTTTGACGGTTCTAATTTCGAGTTGCTTGAAAACTCTGTCAGTATACCTCCTGTATTGATTATTTCTTTGGCAATATTTTTATGTGCTGCCGGATAAATAGTATTTAAACCATGTCCTAAAACAGCAATGGTCTCTTGATTATTTTGCAATGCCGATTTGTGTGCTTGAATATCAATACCATAAGCCAATCCACTAATAATTAGTAATCTATGCTTATTGTTAGTAGCATCGTCTATTAATTTCTTACAATATTCCAATCCCCTGTGTGTGGCATTGCGGGTGCCTACAATACTGATAACCTTTTCTTGATTAAACTTAGCCTTTCCTTTGAAATACAATATAATTGGAGAATCGTCATAATGTTTTAAACGATTAGGATATTCTTCATCGGTGTAAAAATAAGGAGTGATATTATGTTGCTCAATAAATTCAAGTTCTTTTTCGGCTTTCTTTAAAACGTTTTTATCGAGTATCTCGTTAGCAACCTTAGTGCCTATACCCGGAATTTTTGTTAAATTTTGCTTTTTTTCCTTAAAAACAGCCTCAGGATTGCCAATATATGCAAGTAATTTTTTAGCACCTACATTGCCAATACCATTTATCATACTTAAAGCAATCTTATATATCATAGCAATTAAATTAGCAATCTTACTTCCATTGTCATAACTAAGACTTTCTTCTTTTATACGCAAATTCCTTCCAAACTTCTTCAGCTTCGTTATTCATAAACATTTCGTAACGAGCCATAACAAAAAACACATCAGACAACCTATTAATGAACATCAAAATATCCCTAGACACGGTATCTTGCTTATTTAAAGTCCATAAGCGGCGTTCGGCTCTACGTGCAAATGTACGTGCTATGTGCAACTGCGCCGATAAAGGATTGCCTCCGGGCAATAAAAAATCTCGCGAATGCCCCATTTCTTCACTCATTTCGTCTATAAATGTTTCGCAATCTTTGGTAAGCGTAGTATCAAAACTATTGGGGTTTTTTGCAATTATCTCACTCGGAGTAGCTACCAACGACATTACCACCATCATTTCCTTTTGAACCCTGAATAAAAACGACTGCCACTCATGCGTTTTTGGCATAAGAGAACGCACAATGCCTATTACACTGTTTAATTCGTCTATGCAACCGTTAGCCTCTATGCGAATATCATCTTTGTCTACACGCTGTCCGCCATGTATGCCCGTTTTACCTTTGTCTCCTGTTTTTGTGTATACGCTCATCTGAGAATTAAGAATTAAAAGTTAAAAATTAATAATCTACGTGGTAATGCCACTATTAACCAAAATGTGTATGTCCTTGTGTATTAATAATTTTGCATTTGATGCACTGTGTGATATTATTGTGCCGTTCATATTACCATAGCAAGAACTAATATAACAACAACTATCATCAGGTATTCGCTAAAGCGATTTGTTTTTACGGCTGTTTTAAGGTCATTGTTATTTAATTGTCTTTTATTGTTACCAATATATGGCTTTTCTACCCATTTACCAAAATAATAATTGCCTCCGCCAAACCTGCAATCTAATATCCCTGCCAAAGCTGCTTCGGGATAAGCCGCATTAGGACTTGAATGATTATGCCTGTATTTCTTTACAAAAGACAACACATTCCATTTGCCCGATACAGTAATCATTAGCAAAGCCGTCAATCTGGCGGGAATAAAGTTGGCAATATCGTCAATTTTTGCCGACCAACGCCCAAAATCCTTGTAACGTTCCGATTTATAACCAACCATTGAGTCAAGTGTATTAATCATTTTATATGTCAGTATGCCCGGAACAGCTCCAACCAAATACCAAAACAGCGGGGCGATAACTCCGTCTGATAAATTTTCGGATAAGGTCTCTAAGGCTGCTGTTTTTATCTGATGCTCTGATAAGTTATCGGTTTCTCTGCCAACAATGCGTGCAACCTGCTTACGTCCTGCCTCCACAGATTGACTTGTTTTGTCAAAAACCGCTTCTACCTCTTTGATTAATGTTGTGCCTGACAATGCAAAAAATACACAAATACTATTAAAAACAATTCCAACCCAATAAAGATGTAAATATAACAATATGTTTATCAATAACAATACGGAAAATACAAGTAATGGCAATAATACCGCCATAAAAGCACCTTTCATTACTTTATTTTCGCCATTGTTCAGATGTTTTTCGGCAAAAATAATCATTTTACCAAAACCCACAATCGGGTGAGGCAAAAAATCAGGGTCGCCTAAAAAACGGTCTAATAAATATCCTATTATAAGTGGCAAGATTAAATACACCTGTTAATTTATTAATGTGATAATTAGCTAATGTGATAATTTGTTAATTAGTTAATGTGATAATTTATTAATTAGTTAATTTGCTAATTAATTAAAACCTTCTCTAAAGCATTTGTCAGCAATAGATTATCGCTCTCACTTTGCGAAGCAATCCTTATAAAATATTCATCTAAGCCATTAAAATTATCGGCATTTCTAATTAAAACTCCATAGTCATTTATTAAGATATTTTTTAAATTCAAGGCTGTTATATTTTGCAATTTGCACAGAAAAAAATGTGTATCTGTAGGGTAAACCTCTATGTTTGGTATTTTAGATAAAGCTGATTGTAAGAAATTGGCATTATCTAAAATTTGCCTTAAATCTAAGGGCAATACATTAGCATCATTCAATAAATACTTACCCGTTTCTATCGCTAACTGATTTACAGACCAAGGAGGTTTTATAGCAATTATTTTCTTAATAATATTCTCATTGGCAATCATATAACCCAACCTCAAACCCGGCACCGAATAACGCTTGGTAAAAGAATCTATTAAAATTAAATTAGGTCTGACAACAGCATCTTGGTACGATAATGTTTTTTTAACGGTAAAATAACGATAAGTTTGGTCTACCACAAATATTTTATTAGTATTAGCATCTATTATTTGCAGCAATTTGTCATACTCCAAAGCCTTACCCGTAGGGTTATTGGGATTGCATAACCAAACCACATCAGCATTAACATATTGCAGTTTTTCTTCTGCATATATGTGCAAAAGTTTATGTCTGTATATTTTGCAAGCATCTTCGTACTCGGCAAATGCAGGTTGAAATATTGCAGATGATTTATGTGCAAAAATTTGAGCTGTTAAATATATAGCTTCTGTTGCTCCGTGTGTAGCAACTATTTGTGATGTTCTCAAGTTGTACTTTTCAGCTAAAACATCTACAAATGATTCTGCATTTGCCTCGGGATAAGAAACAAAAACATTCAAATTATCAGCCCAAAAAGCCTGTAATTTGTCAATATTACCGTTTTTAGGCACATTAGAACTAAAATTTGCCTTTATTTGACAGCTTTTGTCGTATATATCGTCTCCGTGTCCGTTCAGCATATCATTAATTAAAAATACTTGGATACTTTAACCTCTTTAAATGTTCCCATTTCGTTAAGCATGAGTACCGCAGACTTAATAATAGGATATGCACATACAGCACCCGTTCCCTCTCCTAATCTAAAATCAAGGTGCAAAATCGGCTTTGCTTCCAAATGTTCCAACACCAATTTATGTCCGGCTTCGTCTCCTTGATGCGAGAAAATAGCATATTCCTTAACATCAGGATACAACTTTGTTGCAGCCAATAAACAGTTGGTCATTATAAAGCCGTCAATTATTATAGTCATTTGTAATTCAGCAGCTTTAAGCATTGCACCAACCGCCATAACCATTTCATAACCACCAAAATAAGCCATAACGTATTCCGTCGCAGTACTGCCTTTGTAATTATTTTTTGCTTGCGTTAGTATATTTAATTTATGCGTAACAATTTCGCCCGTATGGTCGCAGCCTGCCCCCACGCAATCAGGTAAAGGAATGCCCGTAAAATAGTGCATCCACATTGCTGACGGTGAAGTGTTGCCAATGCCCATTTCACCAAACGATATTATATTGCAACCTTTTTTATGAATAGCAGCCACTTGCTCGGCACCCCTCTTTATTGCCAAGTGCATTTCGTCTTTTGTCATGGCAGCTTCTTTCAAGAAATTGCCTGTACCTTTAGCTATTTTGGCATCGATTATGGGGTCATTATCATTAAAATCATAATCAACACCGGCATCTATCACTTGCAAATTAAACCCGTGCTGACGACACAAAAAGTTAATCCCCGCACCACCCTTCCAAAAATTGGCAATCATCTGATATGTAACAGCTTTGGGTGCTGCACTAACACCTTCGTCTACTATTCCGTGGTCGCCTGCAAATACCAAATGATGAGGTTTCTCTAATTTAGGATGCAAACTTTGTTGTATTGTTCCTATTTGCATTGCTAAATCTTCCAGACGCCCCAAAGCACCTTTTGGTTTAGTTAAATTGTCTATCTGTTCTTGTAAATATTTTCTTACTTCCTGATTAGGTTTTTTAATGTTAAACATCTTATAATTAATTGATTAGTGTGATATATTCAAATGTGAAATAGTGAGTTTATTTGGCTAAAGAATAAATTTATCTTTTTATGAAAAATCCCTATATTTCATGCGACAAATATAAAGTATAATTTTTAATTTTTAACTCGCATTATTAACCAAAAAGCATTAACAACTTTGAGAAACTTTGTGGTAAAAATGTATTAAAAACCACTAAGTTGCACAAAGTAATTTCACCAAGTTGCACAAAGAATAAATTTATCTTTTGTATGAAAAAGCCTTGTTTATTAAATGTGTTCCATAACTCAACACTTCGTTATATTTTTATAATAGTCTAATTATTAGGATTTTACTAAGTCTAGGTGTGTTTGGCTAATATCCAGATTATAAGCAATATAATTATTAATTACTAATTATTAATTGCTAATTACTAATTGAACGAAGTGTTGATAACTAATTTGTTGGAATATTCATTCAAAATATTTCCTATGAGAAATATGGGTGAGCAAAGTAAAACTGAGTTTTTAGTTTTTGCTCTTTTTTCGTGTCCGGTAAATTCCAAACCATTATCATTAGGCATATTATTTTACATCATTATTGTATGGTAACGACATTTTAGCAAGTTAAAGTTCCAATCCGGTATTGCAGTCTCACTAAGATATTGTATCTTTGCTGCATTAATAAAACATTACGCCATAAACTATGCTTGCTTTGGGCGTATGGTCTTTGATGCTTCTCCTCATGAAACATGCAAAGATCTGATGTTGTTCACTTATGTAAAAAACTAAATTTTAATCATAAAATCAATATATTATGGACAATAAAATATACAAAATGGAAAACGACTACGGTTTAGTAGTTGAATTTATGGCATTGGGAGGTAGAATAAATTCAATAGAGATTCCCAGTGATTTTGGAATTTACGACCTTGTTGTAGGGTATCCCACAGTAGAAAAAGCTGCAAAAGGCGATGAATATTTTGGTGCTATTTGCGGACGAGTTGCCAATCGAATTGCCGGTGGTAAATTTGAGTTAGAAGGCAAAACTTATCAGCTTGCTCAAAACAATGGACCAAATGCCTTGCACGGAGGACCTAACGGCTTTCATAAAAAAATATGGGATGTGGAAAAAATCGAGAAAGAAGGCTGTTGCTGTGCGTACAAACTGAGTACTACAAGTGC
>PDWJ01005621.1_pt1 | contig 13708 bp, 12 predicted proteins | sample 1430881 | NCBI WGS metagenome assembly PDWJ01 (sample SAMN01162460, study PRJNA174530) | Oral metagenome, whole genome shotgun sequencing project. | biome: Marine environment; feature: Marine mammal; material: Swab sample of the gingival sulcus; isolation source: swab sample of gingival sulcus... | reverse complement strand
TGCAAATCTAATAACAGATATAAATACCCTAGATAATTTTTTAATCACATCTGCTAGTAAATTTATTTCTTCAATATTAACACTTTTTTTTGTATCATTCGTAATTATTGCCATACATCCAATACTTGGAATTATGATTTTATTAATTCAACCAACTATAATGTTCCTTTCAAAAAAAATATCAAAAAAAGTAGGTATGCTAAAAAAAGAAGAAAATCAAGCAATAGAAGAATTTCAAAATGATATTTCAGAAACCCTAGACCTGTTTGGACAAATAAAAGCTAGTAATAAAGAAAAATATTTTTTTAATAAAGCCATAAAAAAAGCAAAAAACATACAAAATACTTCAAATAAATTTAATTATAAGAGTGTTGCCTATGAAAAGTTTTCATTTACACTATTTTTAATAGCTTTTGAGATAATACGAGCTTCTGGACTTATTTTAGTTGTTTATAGTGATTTAAGTATTGGTATGATGTTTGCTATGTTTGGTTATATTTGGTTTATAATGACCCCGGTACAAGATATACTATCTATTCAATATTCTTATGAAACCTCACTTGCTGCACTAAAAAGAATAAATAAAATACTAAATTTAAAAAAAGAATCGAATTCAAATACAAAGCTACTTACAAATGATAAAAAAGTAGATATAGAATTAAAAAATATAAATTTTTCATATAATGAAGATAAAGCCATTTTAAAAGATATATCTTTTAAAATAAAAGCAGGTGATAAGGTGGCACTTATTGGAGCAAGTGGAAGTGGTAAGACTACTCTAGCTCAACTAATAGCAGGGTTTTATGAAAAAAATAGTGGTGATATAAGGTATAACAATATTAGCATAGGTGCAATAGATAAAGAATTTTTAAGAAAAGAACTTTTTTTAGTTCTTCAAATGCCCATACTTTTTAATAATACCCTTAGATTTAATATCACTATGGGTGAAGAAGACATTTTGGATGAAGAGATTTTCAAAGCCCTTGAAATTGCCCAATTAAAAGATACTATTTTAAAAATGCCTGAAGGACTTGATACTATGGTTGGAAAACACGGAATTAGACTCAGTGGTGGTCAAAGACAAAGACTTTCCATAGCTAGAATGATTATTGCCAATCCATCAATAGTAATATTTGATGAATCAACCTCTGCTCTTGATGTGCATACAGAAGTAAAACTATTTAATGCCCTTAAAATATTTTTAAAAGATAAAACTGTTATAACAATCGCCCATAGACTAAGTACAGTAAAAAATGCAAATACTATATTTGTATTAGATGAAGGTAAAATTGTACAAAGTGGTAGCCATGAAGAATTAGAAGATGAAGAGGGACATTATTTAGAGTTTGTTAAGAATCAGCTTATTTAAAAAGGATTTCATATAATTTACTATCTAACACTTAATGATTTAAATGATAAAGAAACCGTAGAAAAATATATTTATCCCAATATGGAAGAAAACTATTATTGGAGTGATGATTATAGTGCAGAGTTTTATGTAAAAGCTGCAATGCTTGGATTTATTACCACATCAATGTATGAAAAAGACAAGTTTATACTTCTTCCTGAGATACAATTTGAATATGCTCTTTTAGACTTTGATGATATCAAAATATCTAAAAAAATTAGAAAGTTAATAAAAGAGAATAATTACATATTTAAAGTGATAGATGACTTTGATGAAGTATATGAAAAGATAAATGAGTACCATAAAAACTCTTGGTTAAATTATGATTATATAAAGATATTAAAAAAAATAAGAAATTGTACAAAACTAAATAAAAAATTTAAGTTTAGAGGTGTAGAATTACGCGAAAAGAGTACAAATCTATTAATTTCAGGTGAAATTGGTTACGAATTTAAAAATTTTTATACTTCACTTAGTGGCTTCACAACCAGAGAAAAAAAATATAACAATTGGGGTAAACTTCAACTTGTACTTTTATCTAACTATCTAAAAGAAAATAGCTACAAGCTATGGAACCTTGGTCATCCTCAGCTAGAATATAAAATAGAAATGGGCGCAAAAATATATAATCGGAGTGATTTTTTGAAGCGATTATATAACAAAAATTAAACTAATTTTTATATCGTATAAATATTATTTATTAATTCTTTTAAAGATTTGTCTCACAATTGTCTCAATTTAAGCTAGTACCATAATGATTTATGTTACAATAAAATAAAAAGAAAGGATATAATTATGAGTAATAATGCAATGATAACAATTGATTTAACAAAAGACATGGAAAGGTTTTTAAAGAGTAAGTCTAGGGAGTTTAATCTTTCTATTGAAGACACATTGAAAGAAATTATTAGTCACCAAATTGATTCTAGAGTAAATCTTGGTAAAGGTTTTTATTATGATAAGGTACTAAAAAAGGTGTTTGATAGAAAAAACGAAGATGTTGGTTTAACAAAAACTCAAATGGCAATTTTTGATACAATTTTACAAAATAGAGGTATGATTGTTGAAGTTGAGACCATTAAAAAGAGTGCTTGGAAGAACAAAAATACTTCTATTTTCACACTAAGAAATATGATTAAGCAAATAAGAGATAAAACCTATTATGGTTTAATTAAGAGCCACTCTAGTAGAGGTTATTCAGCAGGTTTTTAAAAGCTTAACAAGACGACTAGAGGTTTTAGTTGTCTTGTTGTTATTTTTCATCTGATATTTCTTTAAAGTGGGTTATTGCTTCTTCTATAGTATATGTTTTTATATCTGATTTTTAATATATAGCTATTTTATCTGTAGCAATTTCTAATTTTGATTCAAAAAAGTTTAAAACTAAGGAACTTAAAAAATTTTTAAAGTAAAAGAATATGAGAATTCCTTTACTATATTTTATTAAATATCAATGTCATAGAGGTATTCTGACTACTTAATGTTCCATCGACTTGAAATTGCTGAATATCTCCCCATTTGCTATAGTACTTGAAAATGTAATTGTAGTATTAGGAAAAACTAGAATAGTATTTTATTGTATTGTATGTTGGTAATTATTTCCTTGAATAGACCATGTACAGTTATTAGTTGGTATTTGTTGAAAGTCTTTATAAAAATACATTGACCGTTGCTTTTAAATTCTATTAAACCCTGTCCATTATAATATACTCCTTCTTGGTCAATAAAGTTATGATTTTTATCTTCTAGATTTGCTTGGGTAATAGTATTTAACGTAGTATTATTTTCTGGAGAGGTGTTATTTTCAGGAGTGATACTATTATTCCCAGTTGAATGACTATCATTATTATTTGATGTGGCAACAAGAACTGTTCCACCTCCAGCTAGTACTAGTAACTGTAGTTGTTGTTGATACACTTGCTGCTGTGCCACCAACTATAGCACTTGTCGAGAGGCTTGTTATATTAGTGGATGATACTGTTTGTGCCATAGTAGCCAGTTTTTGAGAACTTTTAACTGCTGATACAACGATATTATCATTAAATCCACCTAATATTTTAGACGGGTTTGGAATTTCTGTTTTAATTTCAATTTTACTAAGGTTATTTAATAAATCAGAATTTGTATTAACATTATTACTTATATTTGCTGATTTTAATACATAAGTTTTAGTTTTATAAATTTCATTATTCTTATTTTTAACTAAAACAGAATAGTTAAGCTCTTTTACACTTTTATCAATAGCAGGTATAGTTGAAGTACATATATTTTCTTGACAATCCATATACACATATGCAAAATTGATTACCTCTCCTGATTTGAAATATAGTTTAGCCACGCGTTTATGCCTGAATTGTCTTTGATATTTGCAGAAATCTTTATACGTTGATTTGGCTTAAAAGTATCTATTTTGGGACTTATTTCTATTTTAGGTTCGGCGAAAAGATGTAGATTTATAATTGTGCACAGCAAAGTTAAAGAAACTATTTTTTTCAAAGTATACCCCCTTTAAGTCATAAATTTGCATAGGGATTGTATTTTGTTTGTACTTAATAATCCTTAAAAAAATTATTTTATTAAAAATATTTCCCTATGTTTTAATTAAAATATAGGGAAAGGATTCTAAAATATACTATTTTATTTAGTTGGGTCTACAAAAGTTCTTTGAGCTAGTTCTTTATCTATGGTATAAAGTCCATATCCATTGTCTCCAACTAATTTGATATGATCAATTATCTCTTTTACTGTTGATTCTTCCTTAACTTGTTCTGAAACATACCATTGAAGTAGATTGTAAGTTGCGTGGTCCTTGTCTTTCATAGCTAAATCACTTAAGATATTTAGATTTTTTGTCATGTATTGCTCATGGGCAAGAGATTTTTTAAATACATCAAGAAGTGATTTATATTCAACTTTTACCTCAGAAATTTCTGGAAGTTCAATTTCTACATCTTGGTCTTCTAAGTATCTAAAAAGTTTCATACCATGAGAAATTTCCTCTTGATATTGAGTTAAAAACCAACTTGCAGCACCATTAAATCCTTCTTTTGAACAGTATGCACTCATACCCAAATATATGTATGCAGAATGATATTCTCTATTAAGTTGTAAGATTAATTCTTTTTGTAAATTTTTTGAAACCATTTATTCTCCTTTGGGATTACAATACAATACTTATACTTTAAAAGTTTTTAATTGAGTTATTTTATATATTAGTATCAATTGTTATATTGTCCTTACCTTCAAAATTCTTTTTATCTGCTTCTAAAACAATCTCTTTAGCCATTGTTGAAGTCTTTTGTGCAATACTATTTGTAACATTCGCAATAGAAGCATTTTCTTGAGTTTGTTTATCTAAAGAGTTTATAGCATCATTTATTTGCTCCACTCCTGCTCTTTGTTCTTGTGAAGAGCTTGCAATATCTTTGATTAAATCCATAGTTGATTTAATATTATTATTTAAATCGTTATAGCCTTCAATCATATTTGAAGAGATTTTCTTACCATTACTAGCGCCTTGTGTTGCATCTTCAACCAAATCTTTTATCTCTTTAGCTGCTTCTGCACTTCTACTTGCAAGGTTCCTAACTTCTTGAGCAACAACGGCAAAACCTTTTCCTGCCTCTCCCGCAGTTGCAGCTTCAACTGCAGCATTTAGTGATAGAATATTTGTTTGGAATGCAATTTGATCAATAACAGTAATAGCTTCATTAATCGCTTGAACTTTTGTATTAATATCATCCATAGAAGATGCAGTTTTGTTTGCCATCTCTTCACCACTTTGAGCAGAACGGGTTACATTATTTGCTATCTCAGACATTTGAGCAATTTTCTCCGAAGAGTCTTTTATATTATTGGTTATTTCTTCTAAAGAAGCTGCTGTTTCTTCAAGTCTTGTTGCTGCATCATTTGAAGAGCTATTTAGTTTATTTACATTGTTAAGTAAAACAGTAGCTGACTTATCTAAAGTTAAACCATTTTTCTTATTTTCTCTTAGTATTGTATTAATGGTATCTCTTAGATTATCTATATTCTTTAGAAATTCATCAAAAACCCCATTTTTTTCAATATCTTTTAATTCTAATTTATGTGTATAATCATTATCTGAATATTTTCCAAGAGTTTCATTTATCGTTACAAAACGCCTTTTTATAGAAGTAATCATCTCATTGATTCCCTCTTTTAATTGATGTAAAGTAGGATTAGAACAATCTTTTTCCAATAGTTGAGAATACCAACCCATTTTAACTCTGTTCATTACAATCGCTGTTTCTTCAATCAACTCTTTTTCTTCATTTACATTCTTTTCAATCTCTTTTATGTTTGCGTTAATGATTAAAGACATTTCCCCAAATTCATCTTTAGAATCAAGTTTTATTTTTTCAATCTTATTGGTTTTTTTATTTAGATAATCAAAGAAAGAAAATAGTCCCTGTTTAAAACTATCTAGAGAATTTATAATATTTTTAGATAAAGCAAAAAGTGCAGATACTATTAATAATATTATTATAAAAGCTTCTATCCATATAAATGTAAGTAAATTTTCCATTTTTTTCTTAAAATTATTTTTTCTTAAATTTTCCCCTTTTTCTTTCATCTTTGTCATTTTTGTCAAAGCTTGAATGGCATTTTTCAATACAGGTAATGATTCTTTTTTATAATCTATATATAGTTTTTTTAGAACTTCATCTGTTCTTTGGATATTCTCAACAGATTTTAGTGTGTTAAAGCTAATATCCATAACTTTATATATCTTAGTTTTTACTTTGTTTAAAACTACTACTTTCTTTTTTGCATTTAGTACGTTATGTAAAGTTTTTTCTAATTCTTTAAATTTATTTTTTACTAACTTCATACCTTTTTGCATTTTATTCAAATTTTGAGAATAAGAGCTACCTAGCATTGTATCTCTAACTATTTTGCTTAGAGAATTCAATTCTTTTTCTATTTCTAATATTAAAATTCTACCTTGAACAGCATTATAAGAATAAAAATTAAAATCTTCCTGGACTTGTTTTAGGGTGTAAAATTTAATACCAGTCATTATAGATATTACAATAAATACCAATACTCCAAAAGCTTGAAGTTTTCTTTTTATACTTAAGTTTTTCATAATTAAAACCATCTCCTTATTAATATTATTTATAAATAATTATACCCAATTATTCTTACCCCCCCCCTTTTTTAGAAAAATAATTAATTTTATTTTAAAATAAAAAATTATAAGTTTTAAAAGAAACATAATTTTATTTTAGGTAGAATCACGTAAAAATTAAAGAGCAGGAAATAAAATATGGCAATTTATACATGTGGACATACAACTCCTGATTCAGATTCAATCTGTTCGGCAATTTCTTTAGCTTATCTTCTAAATAAAATAGGTAAAGATGCAATACCTGCTAGACAAGGGCCTGTTTCTCCTGAGACACAGTTTATTTTGGATAGATTTGGGTTTGAAGCACCAGAACTTAAAACTCAGTTTGCTGGTGAAGAGATATTTATCACAGATTATTCAGATAGGGGACAAGCTCCTGAAGATATTGATGAAGCTACAATTGTAGGAATTGTTGATCATCATAAATTAGGAGATTTAACAACATCAACTCCTTTAGAGTGCTGGATTAGACCAGTTGGTTGTACAAATACAATAGTAAAAGAGATGTATGATTATTATAAAGTTGAAATTCCTGCAAATATTGCTGGAGTTATGCTTTGTGCAATTTTAAGTGATACTGTAATTTTCAAATCACCAACCTGTACTAAACTTGATATTGAAGTAGTAAGAGAGTTAGCTGATATTGCAGGAGTGGAAGATTTTGGCGCACTTGGTATGGAAATGTTCAAAGTAAAATCAGCAGTTGATGGAGTGCCTGTAAGAGAGCTTATTTTAAGAGATTATAAACCTTTTGATATGCATGGTAGTGCTGTTGGAATTGGTCAACTTGAAGTTATAGATTTAGCTTTATTTAATGGTATAAAATCTGACTTACAAAAAGATTTAGATAAATTAAGAGAAGAAAATTCTCTTCATACTGCTTGTCTTTTACTAACTGATATTATGAAAGAGGGATCTGAAGTTTTAGTATCTTCTGAAGATTCTTCAATCTTTGAAAAAGCTTTTAACGTAAAGCTAAAAGATGGAAAAGTTTGGCTTGATGGTTGTTTATCAAGGAAAAAACAAGTCATCCCATTTTTAGAACCAGCTTTCGCATAATAAAATAAAAGCAAGCTTTTAAAAGCTTGCTTTTTTCTTACGCAAGATTATTTACAACTTGCAGGAACCTCAAAAAATACATCAATTTCATTCCATGATTTTCCTCTGTGAAATCCTTTACAAACTGAAGAAAAAGCAGTCCACGCTTTGTTTGTATTGAAAGCTAAAACATCAAGTTTTCCACTTGCTTTAATCATACCAGCTTCTTCTTTATATGAAAAAGGGATTACTTTTGTAACACCATTCATTTTAAACTCTAAGTCCATACTAGCATCACCGATTTTTACAACTTTAACATCAATTTTTCCTGCATCAGTTTCAAATTTTTTGAAAAAGTTATTTACAGTATTCATGTTTCTAACCATAGCCATACTTGCAGGCCAATTCGTTTTACCATTTCTTAAATCAGCACTTGTATCAACTGAGAAGGCATCAATGTTTAGTGTTGCATTTAATAGTTTTCCATCTGGAAAATTACTAGTAGCTTTTTTAAATGTATTTTTTGTTACTACATATGACTTATCCATTGCTCCATAAAAAGTAAAATCATACTTCAACTTGCTTGCACACTCATTCGCATATAAGCTACTAGATAAAAAAGCAACTGCTGCCAAACTTAAAATTGTTTTCTTCATATTTATTCCTTATTTTTAAATTAGCCTATTTTACATTAATATCAATAATGATAATCTTAATCAGTGAAATTAATTTTATTTTATAGATAATTATAAAAATTTTTTTATAATTTTTTAAAGTTTAAAGGAGTAAGATGAGCGAACATTTAAGTAAAAGGATTCAAAATGGGTACATCATACGATATGGATGCCGTTTGCTCACAAATCTTAACATCTAAAGATTTGGAAATATCTAATGAGTTTTTTCAAGAAGTTCAGGAAAATAGGGTTATAACCAAAATTATCGATAGTGATACGGTAAAAAGTATAAAAATATTTTCCACATATCAACTATATCTATCTTCTATTACCCCAATATTACATGATATTGGTTTTATGATTATAGATGAGGTGACATATAATATACAAAATAAAAATGAAAAAATTTATGTTTCAAGGTTTAATTTAAGATTATTAAATGAAGAAGATAATAAAAAAATAGAAGAGGCAAAAGATAATCTCGAACAACTAATAAATAGTTGTTTAAAGGAGCCATCACTTGTCCATACGAAAGTTTTTTCTCTTGTATTTAATCAAAATTTTGATTTAAGAAAGATCATGCTTGTAAGGGCTTTTATTGAGTATATTGATCAAGCTGTGCTTACTATAAATGCTAAAAGTATTTTGCATACTTTCGTAAAACATCATAATCTTACAAAACTTTTTGTGGATTATTTTGATATAAAGTTTAATCCAAATATTAAAAATAAAAGAGAAGATAAGCTTTTATCACTAAATAAGAAAATTGAAAATGGAATTAAACAAATTCCAGATATTATTGATGATAGAATTTTAAAACTTACCCACTCTTTTTTAGAATCTCTTTTACGAACAAACTATTTTATGGATAATGAAACAATAGCTTTTAAAATTGATACAAAAAGTTTTAGTGTTAATTTAAAAGGCTTACAGCCAAATTTAGAGAATTTTATTTTTCATCCTGATTTTTATGGAATACATTTAAGAATGAGCAAAATAAGTAGGGGTGGTTTAAGATGGTCAAGTAGACATGATGATTATAGACAAGAGGTAAAATCTTTGATGATAACTCAAGAGGGTAAAAACTCTATAATTATTCCTGATGGTTCAAAGGGTGGATTTGTAATAAATAAAAAGCCAAAGGACATAACAAAAGAGTATTTTGAAAAAATTTATTCTATGTATATAAATGCTAACCTTGATTTAGTAGATAATAGGGATGAAAACGGTGTAATTCAAAATGAAAATATTGTTGCTTATGATAGTGAAGATCCATATTTTGTAGTTGCAGCGGATAAAGGAACTGCTTCTATGAGTGATGTGGCAAATAAAATTGCTATAAGTAGGGGGTATTGGTTAGGTGATGCCTTTGCTAGTGGTGGTTCAAATGGATATGGACATAAGGATTTAGGTATCACTGCCCGAGGGGCAATTATGGCTACAAAAAGATTTTTTATAGAAAAGGGAATTGATATTTACAAAGATAGTGTTACTGTCATGGGTATTGGTTCTATGAGTGGAGATGTTTTTGGAAATGGACTTATTGAATCAGATAAATTCAGGCTTTTAGCTGCTATTGGACATAAAGAGATTTTTGTAGACCCAAATCCTGATTTAGAAAAAAGTTTTATTGAGAGAAAAAGACTTTTTAAAGCAAAAAAATCTGGCTGGTCAAACTATGATAAAAAAGTCATTTCACGAGGTGGTGGAGTATTTTTAAGAAGTGAAAAAGAGATTGAATTTGTTATTTAATGGTGGGGTTGGAACATATGTAAAAGCAAGTGATGAAAACTCTATTGATATAGGTGATAAACAAAATGAAGCAGTAAGAGTAGATGCTAGTGAATTAAAAGCAAAAGTTGTATGTGAGGGTGGAAACTTAGGTTTTACTCAAAAAGCTAGAATTGAGTATGCTTTAAATGGTGGTAAGATAAACATAGATGGTATTGATAATGCAGGAGGAGTTGATACTTCAGATCATGAAGTAAACTTAAAAATTCTTCTAAATATGATTTCAAAAAATGAAAATCTGACTAAAGAAGAAAGTTCAAAAATATTGCATTCTTTAACAGAGCAAGTTGTGAATTTAGTGTTAAAAAGTAACTATGCTCAAGCTATTGCAATATCTATGGATGAGAGATTTTCAAGAAAATATTTAAATGATTTCTTAAAGGTTATTAAAGTACTTGAAAATAATATTGAAGCATTTAATAGGGCTTCATTTTTTATTCCAAAAAGAGAAAATATCCATGAGATTATAGATAAAAATGGCTCTATTGTTAGACCAGTTTTAAGTTCACTCTTGTCTTATTCAAAAATTCTTCTTAAAAAATTTTTACTTAAATCAACTTTGATTGATGAGCAATTTGCTATACAGTATTTGTATAGATATTTCCCAAAATCATTTGTAGTTTCATATGAGCATGAACTTTTAAGTCATCCACTAAAAAGAGAGATTATTGCCACAAAAATAGCGGATATTATAATAAATTCACAAGGTTGTACTTTTATAAGTGACTATGAAAAAATAGGAAATGAAAAATTTTTATTAAAAATTAAATCTTATCTTATTGCTAAACAGCTTTTTGGTGCGGAAGATATTAGAGAAAAAATATATTCGCTGGATTATAAAATAGATGTGGAAAAACAGTATAAACTTATAACTAAACTAGAATATACTCTTTATTCAAGTACTAGATGGATGGTGAAATATCTTAAGAAAAACCAACTTGATTCAGCACATATTTTAGATCATAAAGATGAGTTGTTTTCACTTTTAAATCAAATACACCATAAGAGAAAGCCTCCTTTAATACAGGGGGATGATGAGTTTAATTTATTCTTTTGCGTAATTGATTATTTAAGATTTGCTATTCCAGCTATTGTGGTCAAAAGCAATACAAATCATCCTTTTAAAGATGTTATTGTAATTTTCTACTCTTTAATCCATGAATTTAATATTTTAGATATTATGATCTCTTTAAATCAGGTTGAAATAAATAATAAAAACGATATGGTTTTAAGAAATCAGGTATTACAGTTCATAGAGTTTATTGTAGTTCATTATACGAAAAAGATTTTAAATTTTAAAAGAGTGAATGAAGAGCCTGAAATAGCTTTTTCAAAATATATTGAAAATGAAAAAGAGATATTTTCTAAAGTACGGAATAATCTAGAAGAGTTTATGTCAAATGATAAACATGATATAAAAGAGATAGCTATTATTGTAAATCAGATGATGGTTTCATTACTATAGTAACAACTTATATTTATAAGTTGTTATTTAAAAAATATTATAAGTTTGGGTTATAATAATTATTTTAAGTAATGATTGGGTATAGTTATTAAAAAACAGGAGTTTCTTATGAAAAGTAATATAGATGATGAATTATCTTTGGATAAGATTGATGACTATAATGGAACCGAGTCAAAAGAAAAAAAAGTTATTGTTGCTTTAGTTATCGTTTTTTGTCTAGCTGTTGGTGGTATTTTTGCGTATATTAAATCAAATAGTCAGGTGGATGATTATATCGGCTCAGAAGATAAACCAGGAATTGTTCCAGGAAAGAGATAAAAGTGTTATGTATTTTTAATAATGATTATCTATTTAATGATTTTATAAACTCTATTTAAATATAATCCCCTTTATTTTTAAAAAGGAATTTTTTTGAAAAAAGCATTTTCTTTAATGGAACTTATGGTTGTGATTATTATATTAGGTCTTTTGGCTGCTTTTGTTTTACCTAATTTGACGGGTAAAAGTGAAGAAGCAAAAGCTAAGATAGTGTGTGTACAAATGAAAAGTGTTGCTCAAGCTTTAAAATTATATAAGCTTGATAATTCATCTTACCCTTCAACAGAAGAGGGTCTTAATATTTTGGTTGAGAAAAAGTATTTTGAAGATGGAAAATTACCTAAAGATACTTGGAACAACGAATTTGTATATATTCAAAATGACAATTCTTTTGACTTAGTATCATTTGGTGCTGATAAGAAAGAGGGAACAAACGACGACATTTATTATTCTAAGTGTAATAAATAATGAAAAAATACTCTACTAGGGAATTAAACAAGGCTTTTACCCTAGTAGAGCTTATTATTGTAATATTTTTGATCTCACTTGTTTATTTTTTAGGTTTTGCAAATCTTAATACAAATACTAATCCAAAAAAAGAGTTAAATTTACAAAATCTTAAAACTTATCTTATGGATAATTTTTCATATGAAAATAGTCTAGAATTTATTTGTTTAGATGATGATAAATATCCTTGCTTTGTATTTGTTGATGGAACAATAAACAAGGATATAAAAATTGAAAACTTTTTTAAAGAAGAACCAAGGGTATATAAATATAACAAAGACTTTGAAGAGTATAGTTATGATGAGATTAAAATAGATAATATTACATATAAAAAAATATTTGAGTTAGGCTTTGACAGTGATTTTAAACATAAAGATATGATAGTTGATTATGATAATAAAATATATATGTTTAATACTATTTCAAATGATATAAAAATATATGATACAACAAATGATATTTTAGATGAAAAATATAAAAAAAGAACAGAGGTAAGGGATGCTTTATAGTTATCAAGGCTTTGATTCAAATGGCAAAAAAACAAAAGGAAAAATTGAAGCAAACTCTTTAAAAGAGGCTAAAGCAAAATTAAAAGCAAAATCAATTTTATATACTCAATTAAAAGAAGAGAGCATAAATTTTGGTAAAATTTCTTTAAAAAGAAAAAGATCTTTACCCTTATCTACTCTTTCTAGTTTGAGTAGGGATTTAAGTATTTATTTAAATTCTGGGGTTACTTTAATTGGCTCTATAAATCTTTTGAAACAAAGATATAAAAATGATAAAATTTTAAGTCCTTTTTTTGAGACTATTCTCACTTTTTTGGATGAGGGAAAAAGCTTTTATGATGCACTAGATAGTCAAAAAATCATAAAACTTCCAGAATTTTATAAACAATCAATAAAAGTAAGTGAAAATGGCGGACTTTTGGAGTCTGTTTTATTAGAATTATCAGTTTTTTTAAAAGAACAAGATAGATTAAGAAAACAAGTAGGTTCAGCTTTAGCTTACCCCTTATTTATACTATTTGTTTCTTTTTTTATGGTAGGTTTTATGCTAAGTTTTATTGTTCCTAAAATCACTTCTATTTTTACACAGTTTGATCAAGAGTTACCCCAAAGTACAAAAATCGTAATAGCCCTAGGAGATTTTTTCTCAAATAATTATCAAATTGTTTTAGCAGGTTTATTCTTTTTTATATTTTTATTTATTTTTCTTTTAAAAAATAGTACCAAATTTAAATATATGTTTGATAAATTTACTTTAAAAGTACCATTCTTTTCTACTATGATAGAGCAGGGTGAATTAGCAAGATTTTCTTATATGAACTCTATTTTGATAAAATCAGGAGT
>PDWJ01017888.1_pt1 | contig 13713 bp, 13 predicted proteins | sample 1430881 | NCBI WGS metagenome assembly PDWJ01 (sample SAMN01162460, study PRJNA174530) | Oral metagenome, whole genome shotgun sequencing project. | biome: Marine environment; feature: Marine mammal; material: Swab sample of the gingival sulcus; isolation source: swab sample of gingival sulcus... | reverse complement strand
GGAGAGACGATCTCGAAACCATCCATGCAGGCCTGCATGGCGCAGATGGGATCGACCTCGCTGACGCGCACGATCATCCCCTCCTGGCGCAGGCTCTGGGCCGAGCCCTTGCCCACGTCGCCATAGCCCACCACCAGGGCCTTCTTGCCGGCCAGCAGCATATCGGTGCCGCGCTTGATGGCGTCGTTCAGGCTGTGACGGCAGCCGTACTTGTTGTCGTTCTTGCTCTTGGTCACCGAATCGTTGACGTTGACGGCGGGCACCTTCAGCTCGCCCTTGGCCAGCATCTCGGCCAGGCGGTGCACGCCGGTGGTGGTCTCCTCGGTCAGGCCGTGGATGTGGTCCAGCATCTGCGGGAAGCGCTCGTGGACCATGGCCGTCAGGTCCCCGCCGTCATCCAGGATCATGTTGGCGTTCCAGGGCCGGCCGTCCTTGAGGATGGTCTGCTCGATGCACCAGTCGAACTCCTCCAGCGTCTCCCCCTTCCAGGCGACATGTGGATGCACCCCATGATGCGCGCGCCGGCCAGGGGTTTGGCGTCTTTATATTTGCGGCGCAGGCCCATCAGCGCGGGCATCTCCTTCTCCGCCAGTTGAATCTCCCGGCGGCCGAAGTCGGCCAACCCCATATCCGCAACCTTGTAATCCTGCAACTTGGCTTCCTGTGCCATGAGGCGTCTCCCTCGTATCGCTAAAGTGAATTTCTCTTTTTCCGCCCAGAAAAGTAGGCAAACGCGGGTTTTTGGCAACCGCAACTTGCTTTTGGGCGCGGGCCGGGCTTTGGTGTGGTATCATGCATGCCGTGCCCTGCTGTGGTATCGTCCGAGAGCCAATCATCTGAATGTGGAGATCCAGAATGCGCCTGCGCCCCGTATACCTTGCCCTCCTGCTCGTGTCCCTGTGGATCGGCTTTGGAGCCCAATTCGCTGAAGCCCAACCCGCCGTCTTTCCCGCTGCCGACAGGATCGTCGCCATCGGGGATCTGCACGGGGATCTGCACATCACCCGCCATGTCTTGCGCATGGCCCGGATCACCAACGGCCTGGATCAGTGGGCGGCCGGCAAGACGGTTGTGGTGCAGATGGGCGACGTGCTGGACCGCGGTGACGAGGAACAGGAACTGCTGGAATTCCTGGCCCGCCTGCAAAAGGAAGCCGAAGCGGCCGGCGGCGCCCTGCACCTGCTGCTGGGCAACCACGAACTGATGAACGCCCGCCAGGATTTCCGCTACGTGACCGAGGGCGGTTTCGCCGACTTCCGTCACCTTCGACCCCGCCGATCCTCTCCTGGCCAAGCTGCCGGCGGAGCAACGCGCCCGCGCCGCCGCCTTCCGCCCCGGCGGGCCCTTCGCCATGCAGCTGGCCCGGCAGAACGTGGCCATCATCGTCGGGGATAATCTTTTCGTGCACGGCGGCTTGCTGCCCCAGCATCTGGAAATCGGCATCCAGGAGATGAACCGACAGACCCGCCGCTACCTGGCCGGTGAAGGCCCGATGCCCGACTTCCTGCGCGGCAGCGACAGTCCCCTCTGGACCCGGGCCTACAGCGATGATCCCGGCCCCGCGGAATGCCGGCAGCTTTTCACCGTTCTCAAGGCACTGGGCGTGCGCCGCATGGTCGTCGGACACACCGTGCAGGAGGGCGGCATCACCCCCAAATGCGCCGGGCGCGTCTGGTGCGTGGATGTGGGGCTCTCCCAGCATTACGGCGGGCCGCTGTCCGCCCTGGAGATCCAGGGCAACGACGTCAAAGGCATCACCAAACCCCGGGACCAAGTCGCCCGCAAAAACGCCAAGAAGCCTCCGCTCAAGAAGCGATGACGCGGGCTACCCCTCGTCGATCACCGCGCACAGGTCGATCATTTCCAGGGCGGTCAGCGCCGCGTCGAAGCCCTTGTTGCCGGCCTTGGTGCCGCTGCGCTCGATGGCCTGGTCCAGGGTCTCGGCCGTGACGATGCCGTAGATCACCGGGATGTTGCTTTCCAGAGAGACCATGGCGATGCCCTTGGTCACCTCGCTGCTGACGTAGTGGAAGTGCGGCGTGTCGCCCTGGATGATGCAGCCCACGCAGATCACCGCGGCGTAGCGGCCGGTCTGCACGAAGCGCTTGGCGGCAATGGGGATCTCGAAACCGCCGGGCACCCAGGCGGTGTCGATCTGCTCGTCGCCGACGCCGTGGCGGTGCAGGCAGTCCAGCGCGCCTTCCATCAGTTCGCTGGTGAAGAAGTCGTTGAAACGGCTGCCCACGATGGCGATCTTCCGACCCCGCGCGTCGAATTTCCCTTCAAACTTGCGTCCCATTTTTTCCGTTCTCCTTTAATTCGGCGATCTACAGGTGATCCAGGATGTGGCCCATGCGGGCCTTCTTCGTATGCAGATACTTGGCGTTCTTCAGGTTCGGCTCGATCTCGACGGGCACACGCTCGACGATTTCCAGATTGTAGCTTTCCAGGCCCACGATCTTGCGCGGGTTGTTGGTCATCAGCCGCATGCGACGCACCCCCAGGTCGCGCAGGATCTGTGCCCCGATACCGTAATCGCGCAGGTCATCGGGGAAGCCCAGCTTGAGGTTGGCCTCCACCGTGTCCGCCCCCTGGTCCTGCAGCTGGTAAGCCTTCATCTTGTTGACCAGGCCGATGCCCCGGCCCTCTTGCCGCATGTAAAGGAAGACACCTTTGCCCTCTTCCTCGATGGCCCGCAGAGCCGCGGCCATCTGCTCACCGCAGTCGCAACGCTGGCTGTGGAAAAGGTCCCCGGTCATGCACTCGCTGTGCACGCGCACCAGGGCCGGTTCGTCGGGCCGGATCTCACCCCGGACCAAGGCCACGTGCACCAGATCCTCCACCGGCGTGGTGTAGGCGATCATGCGGAACTCGCCGTAGTCCGTAGGCAGGGGCACCTCCGCTTCGCGGTTCACCAGGTTCTCGTGCTTGCGCCGCCAGCGGATCAGATCCGCGATGGTGATCAGCTTCAGGTCGTGCTCGGCGGCTATTTCCTGCAACCGCGGTCGGCGGGCCATGTCCCCGTCCTCGTCCATGATCTCGCAGAGCAGACCGGCGGGCATCAACCCGGCGGCCTGGCACAGATCCACCACCGCCTCGGTGTGGCCGGCGCGTTTGAGCACCCCGCCCTCGTGGGCCCCCAGGGGGAAGATGTGCCCGGGCCGAACCAGGTCCCGAGGCTTGCTCCGCGGGTCCACGAAAACCTCCACCGTCCTGGCCCTGTCCATGGCGCTGATGCCGGTGGTGATGCCCTCGGCCGCGTCGATGCTGACGGTGAAATTGGTGCCCAGGCTGGCGGTGTTGCGCGCCACCATGGGCTCGATGTCCAATTCCTGCAAACGCTCGCTGGTGGCGGCCAGACAGATCAGCCCCCGTCCGTGTTTGGCGATGAAGTTCACCGCCGCGGGCGTGGTCTTCTCCGCCGCGATGATGAAATCGCCCTCGTTCTCGCGGTCCTCGTCGTCCATGACGATGATGATCTCGCCTTGCCGCAGCGCTTCGAGAGCGTCTTCGATGGTGTCGGCCTTGAAATTCTCGCTACTCATGATCTTCCTTTCCGGCGACCGAACCCGCTGGCCAGCAGGCGTTCGAGGGTCAGGCCGGAGGGCGTCGCCTCGCCGGGGGCGTCCTTCGGCGTATCCAGTCCCGGAAAGCCCTGCCCCGTGCGGGCCGCCTTGACCAGGACATCCATTTCCAGATTCACGACACGGCCTTTACGGGCCGATTGGAACGTGGTTGCTTGCAGGGTGTGCGGGATCAGATTCACCGTGAAGCGATCCGTGTGGGGACCTTCGTCCACGGTCAGGCTGACTCCGTCCACCGCCACGGACCCTTTGGGCGTCAGGAAGCGCGCCTGCTCCGGGGCGCACTTGATGGTCATCAGCCAGTCCCGGCCTCGATCCCGCACCCGGTCGATGGTGCCCACGCCATCCACATGCCCCTGCACCAGGTGCCCGTCCAGGGCATCGCCCGCGCGCAGGGCCGGCTCCAGATGCACCCGGTCGCCCCGGCGCCAGGTGCCGAAAGTGGTGAGCCGCCTGGTCTCCGTGGCCGCCTCCACGCTGAAGACGCGTCCCTGGACCGCGGTGACCGTCAGACAGATGCCGTTGACGGCGATGCTTTCGCCCAAGCGGGCCCGCGCGGCGGTGCGCGGCGCGTCGATATCCACGCGCGTCACGCTCCGGCCGGGGGCCAGGCCCCTGATCCTGCCGATTTCCCTGATCAGTCCGGTGAACATCCGCCCCTCCTATCGGCTGACCTGTTCCAGGACCCGCGCGAAATGCCGGCGGTCATGGATGATGAGCAGATCCTCCTGCAGGGTCTTGCTCCCCGTCAGGCTGAAGCCCCGGTCGGGCTGGAAGCCGGAAATTTCCGACCAGCCCACGCCTCCACCCAGCACCACCGGCGCCAGGTAGCGCGCCCAGCGGTCCACCAGCCCGGCCCGCAGGAAGGCTCCCGCCAGCCGGGGCCCGCCTTCGAGCATGATGGCGCGCAGCCCAAGGTCCTGGGCTTGTGTCAGCAAGGCCGCCGGGTCCACGCGGCCCTCTTTTTCCGGGCAGTAGATGATCCGGCCGCCGTCTTGCTTGACGGCCGCGACACCGGCGCTCCCCCGCGCGCTTTCTCCGGCGAACACCAGGTAGCTGTCCCGCTGGCAGCCCCCCTGCCAACTGAGGTCCGTGTCCACGTAACCGGCCAGGGGTTCGGTCTGCGGGAGGTCATCATCTCCGGCGGCCAACCGGCCATCCAGGCGCGGCCGGTCCGCCCGGACCGTGCCCTCGCCCACCAGCACCAGGTCCACCCAACGGCGGCGGCGATGCACGTCGCGACGCGCGGCCCGGCCCGTCAGAAAGAAGGGCTCCCGCGGGCGGCGCTGCTCCTCGGGGGGGGCGAAACGGCCGTCCAGGCTGGTGGCGGTTTTCAGTTCCACGTAGGGCCGGGCAAAATTCTCGGTGGCCACAAAGGGCCAGAGCCGATGACCACCCGCGCGATGCCCGCCTCCAGAACGGCCCGGGTGCAGGGCGGCGTGCGGCCGGTGTGGTTGCAGGGCTCCAGGGTCACGTAGAGGGTGGCCCCGCGCGCGCCGGCGCCGGCTTCGGCCAGGGCCACGGGCTCGGCATGGGGCCGGCCCGGGCCCAGGTGGGCGCCGCGGCCGATGATCCGGCCGTCCTTGACCACCACCGCCCCCACGGGCGGGTTGGGCCAGGTGCGATCCGGAATCCTGCGGGCCAGTTCCAGAGCAGCGGACATGTGGCGCGCATCCACACTGTCATGGTCCTGGTCGGGACCGCCGCCGGCGGCGGATTCGAAAGCAGCCAACATGTGGGTTTTGAACAGACGAGCCTTGAACATACGAGCTTGGGGGGCGCGGGCTTGCGATGGAGAAAACGCGCCGGATTCCAGGCACGCCGGACCGCCAACTTCTCTCATCCAGACTATCACTGTCGGCTCTGGAATTTCACCAGATCAGCAGGCCGATGGCTTCATGCGACCGGTCTGCTCGCGGGCTTTCTCGTCTGATGGATCAGCAAGAATCACCGCCGGTGGGGACTTTCACCCCGCCCCGAAGTTGAGGTTATTGGGTTGTCAGGGTAATGGTATATCCATCGGGTGGTGGGGTCAAGAGCCGGCCCTTCGAGAAGATGGCATGATTGATAATGGGCGTCTTGTCCTGTATGATTGATCGGGTAGTCAATCACGGACCACGACGCTGATTTGCTGCGACTATTTTTCCTGAAATTGAGCGATTCCCTTCCAGCCCCCCCTTGTCGCGGGCACACGCCTGTGACCCGCATCACCCAGCATCGTGTCGATCTTCTCGCCCATCCCCACGTCGGTGTAGATCAGAGTGTCGCTGGTCATCTCGATATCGGAAATACGGGGGGTGACTTGTCGCTCCGGATCGGTTATCATAGTCCATGAGAGATCCACCCGTTGGGTTGTGAGTGTGGCCCGTTTGCTGGTGCTGTATATGATTGCTAATAAACATCTTGGCCTAACAGAGCAGATCTTTCAACTGGAGAAATCGTTCAATTTAGGTTTTTGAAAGGTGTTTTCATGACGCACCTGTATTCTTTTCTCTTGTTTGTTCTGGCCACCCTGTGGGGAACTGCTTTTGCCCTTGATCTCGAAGCGGTCCACGCTTATCACGACATCCATGGAGGTTGGTCCCCGCCGCCCTCCGATTTCCGTGAGGGTAGCATCCTGACCACGATTACCGGTGATGCGCCCATCGATACCGTGGGTTTTCAGGAAGGCCTTGTGCGCGTGGCTCAGGATCGCTGGACTTATCGCTTTGCCTGGAACGATTCTCTACCGCGGACCTTTTCCTTCCGCTCTCCTGAAGGCGAAACGGCCACCCTCCAGACCGTTCCTACTTATGAGGCGTACATTCCGGGTGCCGTCTCCCTGCCGCTGGTCACCATCGACACGGGCTTGCCGAATCTCTGGTCGCCGGAAACGGGCATTTATGTGTGGGGTGATGGAGAGATCCCCAACTGGGGTCAGAGAGGGGAGGTATGGGAACGTGGAGCCCGGTTCCGGTATTACGATGCCGGCGGGGTCCTGCGCCACGACCGACCGATCGGCCTTCGTATCAACGGCAACTGGTCACGGGCGTATACGCAGAAAAGTCTGCGCCTGTATTTCGACCATCATGGTGAACCCGATACGGTTTTCGAAGACTTCTTCGGCGATGGCCCGGATGGCTTCGAGCGTCTTATTCTCCGAGCGGGTTCGGGTCATATGCGACTCTTTTTGATGGATCCCCTCGCGTGCGAGATCATGTCCGCCCTCGGGTATCCGGTCAGCCGCTGGCAGCCCTGCATGGTGTTGCTGAATGGGGTACCCTGGGGGCTCTATCATATTCGGGAACGTCCTGATAGCAAATGGGCCGAAGTGCAATTGGGCCTTTCCGGCGATTACAACCTCGTCAAAGATGGGAATGGGGAAAATCCCGGTGACCTGCAAATGTTGAACGAATTCCTACGCACGGCCGGTCGGGCCACAAACCCGGAGGATCATGCCTATTTCCAGATGGTGGAATCCGAAATGGAGATCACCAGTTATATTGACTGGGTCCTGTTGCAGATCTGGGGAGGGAGCGCCGACAACGGCGGCATCCACAACAAGATTATCTATCGGCCCGATGGAGGACGCTGGCATTTCATGATTTACGATGAAGATTCACTTTTTCACCGGCACAATCTGGAATCCGATTTTTTCCGTTTCTTCGCTTCCGTATCGTCGGAGGAATTTGACGAGCACGCTCCTCAGACATTCTACCAGAGCTGGAATAGCTGCCGGTACTATTTCCAGATGTTCGACGCCTTGACCCGAAATGCCGCTTTTCGTAAAGCGATGCGGGAGCGCTGGGACATCCTTGTGGGTTCGGTTCTGGAGCCGAATACGTTGATGGCGAACCTGGAAGCCGTGGCTGCGGCCAGCCAACTGGGTGAAGCGGAACATCAGGAGCGGTGGGACCCCTCGTATTCGATCAACGATGTGCTGGGCGGGATGGTGAGCTATTTCCCCGCCCGGGCGATCAACGTGCAGGCCCATTTCGAGGCTTTCATGGACGAGCGCATGGATCCGGTGGAGATGGATGCTCTATCTTTGGAAACGATTGATGGCGAGGTGCATCTTCACTGGCACACCCAAAGGGAAATTCCGTTCTTGGGCTGGATTCTGGAGAGGCGGTCGGGACCGGATACTCCGTGGGTGCAGATTGCCGACTACACGGCCGACGCCGGGCTCTTGCCCGCCGGCGGAGAAAGCCTGCCGGCCAATTACTCCTGGATAGATGGGATGGAGCCGGAGGATGGGACCGCTTATCGCCTGATCTGGGTGTCGACGTCCGGCCAACACAATGAGGTGCCGTGGATCGAAGAAGTGGTTTTGCCGAGCCCGGAGCCGCTTCCGTTGCTGATTAACGAGTTTCTTGCCAGCAACGACAGTGTCAACCAGGATGAGACCGGGGCTTATGAGGATTGGGTGGAAATCATCAACCCCAACCCTACTGAAGTTTCTTTGGCGGGTTATTACCTCAGTGACAACCTCGACAACCCGACCCGCTGGGCCTTCCCCGCGTCCGCCGTCATCGAAGCCAACGGCTTCTTGCTGGTCTGGTGTGACAACGATGTGGAGGATGGGCCTCTGCACACGAATTTCAAGCTGTCGGCGGGCGGGGAGAGCATCGGCATCTATGCTGACGGTCAGACAGGCATCGTCGCTCTGGACGAATACACCTTCGGGCAGCAGACGACGGACGTGAGCACCGGACGGTTTCCGGATGCCGGTCCCGATTGGGTCACGTTCACCGCTCCGACGCCGGGGATGAGCAATTCTTCTCCGGTGGGCGTCGAGGTGCGGGGGAGGACGGTGATAATGCTTTCCGCCTACCCCAACCCCTTTAATCCCAGCACCGAGATCCGCTTTTCCGTGCCGAAGGCGGGTGAGGGCAGTTTGCGGGTCTACAATCTACGCGGCGAGTTGGTGCGCACTCTGCGTGACGGCTTCTTCGAAGCCGGTGCGGGTAGTGTGGTGTGGAACGGCCAAACGGCTGATGGTATGCCGGCCGGCAGCGGCGTGTATCTTTGCCGTCTGGAAGTGAGAGGGGATTGGGCGATGCGGCGTGTGTTGTTGTTGAAATAGGGGCAAAAATTGCGGAATTCCAACCCTTTGGATTGAAGGATCCGATTAAGTAATACTCACGCCAAAGCGAAGCCCAGGTCACCGGGATTGAACAGAACCTTTGATAAACACCGGCTCCCGCACCTCGAACCCCGCCGCCCGGCACCGCGCATGCGCCACCCGGTAGAAATCCCGCGCCGGCACCCGGCTGAACCCCAGCTTGATATCGTACACGGGCTCGCCCTGCAGGAACCGCCAATGGTTCAGAATGGTCGGCTCCGCGCTCCCCCGCTCCACCTGGATCAGCCGCCGGTGCGAACTGCTCAGGTTGATGGGCGGGTCGTTCCGCTTGGCCGCGAAATGGATCAGATCGAAGATCGCGTCGTCCCAGACCAGCGGCTGGCCGGTGGTCTCCGTGAAATGCTTCTGGATACGCCCCGCCAGCCAGGTGTCGAACCCGCCCCAGGTCAGGTTCAACAGGTACTTGTCGTAGGTGTCGATGGCATCCATCAGGAAGGCCCCCAGCATGGCGCTGAAGCCGTGCTTGGCCCCCACATAAATCATGGCCAGGTCGTCGCACACGCCATCGCCCGGCCGCGTCCACGATCAGGATATCCCCGCCGCCGATGGTGAAGGGCATGCCCCCGAAGGTGCGCTTGTGGTGGCGCAGGGCGTTGCTGCGGTAGGTCCAATCATCCATGAATCCGGCCAGCACCAGGCCGGTGAGGAACCGGCGGGTGTCGACCTTGATCCCGCGCAGAAAATCGATACCGAAAATGGGCCGGCCCTCCGGATCCAGGGGCAGTTCTTCCTGGTCCACGTTGGCCAGCAGCCAGCGCCCGAAATCCGCCAGCATGGCTCCCCGGCGCTGCCGCACCCGCAAGGCCTGGAGATTGGGATCCGACGCCTCCAGGACGCTCAGCACACGCTCGAAGGTGGCTTCGGGAAAGCAGAGGGGGGTGCCGAAATCATCGGTGAAAAAGCCGTGCCCGTTCTGGGCTCGCCCCACCACCGACTGGGGCAGAAGATCGGCCAGGGTGCGGGCCCCGGCCGTGAAGTTCTGGCTCATGAGGAAGTCGAAATCCAGGGTCACCAGCCCCTCGAAAAGGGCGCTATCCCGCGTCACGCTCAGGGTGCGGGCCCCCTGCCAGCCGCGGCTTCTGTCGCGGCCGCCCCGGTGGCTGCTCCGGAGGCCGCCCCGGAGGCCGCCCCGACCGGAATTCCGGCGGCCGTCCCGCTCGACCTCTCGCCGGGAAGCCCCCTTCCTGCTGACCTGATCCAGCAGGGCATCCACCCTGCGCACGCTGGTCTTCCTGCGGATCCGCCTCCTGCGCACGTCCCTCTCCGCCTCGGCTACTCGCCGGTTTCTTCCTCGCTGGTCCAACTGCTGAACAGCGCCTTGGTGAAATTCTCGGCGTCGAAAACATCCAGGTCGTCCGCCGTTTCACCCATGCCCACGTAGCGCACGGGCAGGCCCAGGGTTTCGGCAATGGCCACCACGATGCCGCCCTTGCTGGTGCCGTCCAGCTTGGTCAGGATCAGCCCCTCGACGGGGATGGTCTCGGCAAAGACCTTGGCCTGCGACAGGCCGTTCTGCCCGGTGGTGCCGTCCACCACCAGTAGGGTCTCGGGATCTCGGCCGGTCTTGCGGCGGATGACGCGGGCCACCTTGCCCAGCTCATCCATCAGGTTGGTCTTGGTATGCAGACGGCCGGCGGTGTCCACCAGCACGATGTCCATGCCCCGGCTCTCGGCCGCGCTCAGCGCATCGAAGACCACCGCGGCCGGGTCGGCCCCGGTGCCCTGGCGCACGCATTCCACGCCCAGACGGTCGGCCCACACCTCCAGCTGCTCCACGGCGGCGGCCCGGAAGGTATCCCCCGCGGCCAGCAGAACCTTCTTGCCATCCTTCTGGAAAAGCTTGGTCAGCTTGGCGATGCTGGTGGTCTTGCCCGTACCGTTGACGCCCACGATGAAGATCACATGGGGCTGGCGATCGGGCACCGCTTCCTCGGCGGCGGTGTCGGCGTTGGTTTCGGGGGCCGTCTCGAATTCCGCCTGCCCCTTGCCCTTCTTTTTCTTCTTTTTCTTCTTCTTGGTGCCCTTTTCGGCATCCTCGTCCCAGCTCGGGGGGCGCACCTTGGGCTTGGCCGAGGTCAGGATCCGAACCACATCGCCCCGGATCACTTCCAGCACGCTTTCCAGGCTGGCCTCACCGCCTTCTTCCTTCAGGCGCTTCTCGATATTCTGGGTGATGCTCACCGCGCTGGCCACTCCCATATCCGCGCCGATGAGCAGCTCCTCGATCTGGTCCAGGGTGTCCTCATCCAGCCGGATGCGCCCCCCGAACATGCTCTGCAGCTTGCCCACCACGCTGTTGCGGGTCTTGCTCAGTCCTTTGCGAAAGCGGTCGAATGCGCCCTTGATCACTGGCTGGCCTCCATGGTGTCGTCGACATCGTTATCATCATCAGCAGCAACTGTGGCGCTGATCTTTTCTTGCTTGTCCTGATCGTCGCCGGAGTTCGGGACCTCGGCCGTGGTGTCGTCTTCCTCCAGCGGCGCGTTCAACCCATCGAAGTCCAGGCTCTCCTGGGGATTGTTGCGCCGCTCCTCGGCCCGGCGCTGCTCCTCCGTCTGGTCGATGTTGGCCCGCTTGCTGGCGATGGCGCGGCCCAGTTCCTGATCGCTCTGGGTCTGCGCCACATCGTGGAAGCTGACCGAGACGATGCTGGAACAGCCCGGCTCCATCATCGTCACGCCGTACAGGTGGTTGGCCGTCTCCATGGTCAGCTTGTTGTGCGTGATGACCAGGAACTGCGTGTTGCGGCTGAACTCCCGGAGCATGTTCACGAAGCGGCCGATGTTCGCGTCATCCAGCGGCGCGTCCGCCTCGTCCAGCACACAGAAGGGCGACGGCTTCACCAGATACACCGCGAACAGCAGAGACAGGGCCGTCAGGCAGCGCTCGCCACCGCTGAGCAGGCTGACCGTGTCGATGACCTTGCCCGTGGGCTGGGCCGTGATGCGCAGGTTGCTCTCCAGCGGATCGTCCGTCTTGAGCATCTCCAGCTCCGCGCGGCCGCCCTTGAACAGGGTCTGGAAGACGGCGATGTAGTTGCGCCGCACCTCCTCGAAGGTCTGCACGAAGCGCTTCTTGGCCGTGCGGTTGATCTCGGTGATAGCCTGGACCAGGTCGTCGCGGGCCTTCTCCACATCGTCCCGCTGGGTCTCCAGGAAATCCAGGCGCTCCTTCTTCTCGTCATACTCCTCGAGGGCCAGATGGTTGATGGGCCCCAGACCGCCCAGCTTGCGGCGCCGGTCCTCCAGCAGCTCATCCGCCTGGTCCAGCTGGAAGACGCCATCTTCCAGCTCCAGTTCCTTGGGCAGATCCTCCTGGTCGATGCTCGCCACCAGGTCCTGGAAATGGCCCTTGTACTGCTCCTCGACGCGCTCTTCGATGTTGTTGCGCTTGATGTCCAGGGTGGCCAGCTCGGTTTCCATTTCGTGGGCCAGATCCCGGAAGCTGCCGCGCTGCTTCTCGATGGCCTGCACCCGCTCGTGCCAGACGCCGCGCTCCTCGTGCAGCTTCTGGATACCCTCGGCGGCGTTGCTGAGGATCTGCCGACGGCGGGAGCGCTCCTCCATGCCTTGGCTGATCTGGGCGCGCTTGGTCTCCACCTCTTCCTGCAGATTCCTGGTGGCTTCCCGGCCCACCTCGATCTCCTGGGCCAGGCGTTCGCGGCGGCCGAAAAGCTCCGCGATGCCGGCCTGCAGATGCTCCAGGGCCGCTTCGGTCTCACGCTTGGTGCTCTGCCGACGCTGGTGCTGCAAGCGCAGCTCCTCCACCAGACCGCGGGCCTCATCGCGCCGCATCTCCGCTTCTTCGACGCGGCTGCGCAGTTCGTCCCGCTGCAGGGTGGAGCTGTCGCGACGGCGACCGCTCTCGGCCAGCAGGTCGGTCAGCTCCTCCTCCTGGCGGACCAGTTCGGCCACCTCTTCGGCCAGACGGACGCGCTCGGCTTCCATCTCCTCGGCCCGGCTGCTGGCGCCGTCGCGCTTCTGTTCCAGGTGGGCCATTTCCAGCTGGTTGCGCCCCAGTTCCTCGTCCATGGCCGCCAGCTGTCCGCGGCCGGCGATGAGCCCTTCGCGCAGGACCTCGCGCTCCCGGCGGTTGGCCGCCAGCTTCTCGCGGATGTGAGCCAGCTTGCGGTCCAGATCCTCCAGCTCGGCGCGCATCTCGTCCAGTTTTTCGCGACGGCCGATGATGCTCTCGTCCGCGGCCCCGTCCCGGCTGCCGCCCCGCACCACGCCGTCGCTGGTCACCAGCAGACCCGCGCGGCTGACGCAGACCAGGGTGCCCGTCCCATGGTAGCTGCGGGCGGCGTTGACGGCCGCTTCGTCCTCGGCAAAGAAGGCCGCCCGGCTCAGCAGGCCGCGCACCGCCGGCAGATCCGCGCCCGGCCCCTGGACCACATCCAGGGCCGGACGCCCGCCGGCCATGGCATCCGCGGCCACATGCGCGCCGCCGCCGGCCTCGGTCCCGCACAGCAGGCGGGCCTCACCGATTTTCTCGTCCCGCAATTCACGCACCATGGCCAGGGCCGAAGGCATGCCATCGACCACCACCGCTTCCAGCAGCTCATCCAGCAGGACGGCCAGGGCCAAGGTGTCTTCCGGGGCCACCTGCAACAGATCCGCCAGACCGCCACGGATGCGGTCGCTGCCGCCGTGGCGCTTGAGGATCTCCCGCGGACCCTTGCCGTACCCCTCGTACTGCTGGTGCAGACGGTTCAGCAGTTCATAGGTGCTGTTGGCGGCCTCGCGGCGGCCGCTCAGGACGGTGACCTCTTCCTGGATGCCGGCGGCGTCCATCTCCAGACTGGTTTCCCGATGCTCCTGCTCCGCCAACTGGGCCAACAAGCTGCCCCGGTCGCGGTTCATCTCTTCGCGACGGGTCTTGACCTGGACCAAGGCCTGGTCGGCCTCGGTGCCGGCGCGCAGGATTTCCACCCGCTCCTCCGCCAGGGCGGTCATGCGCTCCTGACGATTGTCCTGCCGCACCTGCAGTTCGCGCAGCCGGGAA
>PDWJ01003914.1_pt1 | contig 13713 bp, 10 predicted proteins | sample 1430881 | NCBI WGS metagenome assembly PDWJ01 (sample SAMN01162460, study PRJNA174530) | Oral metagenome, whole genome shotgun sequencing project. | biome: Marine environment; feature: Marine mammal; material: Swab sample of the gingival sulcus; isolation source: swab sample of gingival sulcus... | reverse complement strand
GAAGCTGTTCACTCACAGTCTTATGGATACATGCTTGACTCAATATGTTCACCTGAGAAGAGAACAGAAATACTTTATCAATTTAGAGATGATGAGCATTTACTTAGAAGAAATGAGTATATAGGAAACTTATATAATCAATTCATGGAGAATCCAAACAGAGAGAATTTGATTAGAACATGTATAGCTAACTATATACTTGAAGGTATATATTTCTATTCAGGTTTCATGTTCTTCTACAATCTAGGTAGAATTGGAACAATGATGGGTTCTGTTCAGGAAATTAGATATATAAATAGGGATGAGAATACTCACCTTTGGTTATTTAGAAACATTCTATTAGAGCTTAAGAATGAAGAACCAGACTTATTTACTCCTGAAAAGATTAAAGAATACGAAGAAATGCTAAAAGAAGGAGTAAGACAAGAGGTTGACTGGGGTATGTATATCGTTGGTGATGATATTCCAGGTCTTACAAAAGAGAGTGTAGAAGGTTACATCAAATACCTTGGAAATAAGAGATCAAAAGATTTAGGTTTTAGCGTATTATTTGAAGGTTATGAAGAAGAACCACCTAACATGGAGTGGGTTGATGAATATGCAGACCCTAACCTAATTAAGACTGACTTCTTTGAAGCCAAATCAACTGCATATGCTAAAGCTGGTGCAATAGTAGATGACTTATAGAAGTATCAAGATCAACAATGTAAATTGTTGGTCTTTATTTTATTGACAAAGCATTCTAATAGGAGTAATCTAATTATTGAATTGAAGGAGGTTGATTTATGAATGATCATCTTATTATAGGTGTTTCACTTTTTGTCATAACATACTTACTTATAGTTACTGAAAAGTTCAATAGAACTTCTGTTGCAGTATTTGGCGCAATGCTAATGTTGATATTCAATGTTGAAAACCAAGAAATTGCACTGGAGAGCATAGATTTTAATACAATTTTTCTACTTATAGGAATGATGATTATAGTTAGCATCATGAAGAGGACGGGTATATTTGAGTATATGGCGATATATATTGCGAAACTTGTAAAAGGGGATCCATGGAAAATGGTGGTTCTATTCTCTATTCTAACTGGTGTTTCATCAGCAATTCTTGATAATGTTACAACGATACTCCTGGTGGTTCCTGTTACAATAGTTATCGCAGAAGCACTTGAGTTAAATCCTATTCCCTTTCTTATTCCAGAAGTTATTATTGCTAACATAGGAGGAACAGCAACTCTTATTGGTGATCCACCTAATATTATGATAGGTAGTGCGTCAGGACTTGGGTTTAATGATTTTCTAATAAATCTAGCACCTATTGTAGTCGTAATAGTTATTATAACTCTTTTTGTTATGAGGTTTATATACAAACAAAAACTTGTTTGCACAGAAGCTGCTAGACAAAGAATAATGAACATGAATGAGTCAATTGCAATAAAGGATAAAGGGCTACTAATAAAATCATTAATTGTTCTCACAATAACGGTTTTAGGATTTTTACTTCATCAAGCGCTTGGTTACGAATCTGCAACCGTTGCACTATTTGGAGCGGGACTTTTAATGTTAATAAGCAAGGTTGATCCTGAGGAAGTGTTAGCTGAACTTGAGTGGCCAACGATATTTTTCTTCGCATCGCTTTTTATCTTAGTTGGTGCATTAGAGAATGTTGGTGTTATAGAATTTCTAGCAAAGAAAATGCTCGCTATGACAGGAAACAATCTGTTACTAACGGTTATGATTATACTTTGGGGTTCTGCAATAGCCTCTGCTTTTCTTGATAATATACCATTTGTAGCTACAATGATTCCACTTATTCAAAATTTGAGTTCAATGACAGGTATGAATATAGTACCACTTTGGTGGGCGCTTGCACTTGGCGCATGTCTTGGAGGAAATGGGACAATGATAGGTGCTTCAGCCAATGTTATAGTTGGAGGACTATTAGAGAAAAATGGATATAAGTTGTCGTTTAAGGATTTTATGAAAGTTGGATTTCCTTTGATGATATTATCTGTGGCTATCGCTAGCGTATATATGTACGTGGTTTATATATAGGAGGTGTTTGTAATGAAAAAACTAATTGATGCTGAAGTTGCGTTTAAGTCTATGAAACTTAGACAAATGGGTGCAGATGTAAAAGTAATAAATAGTAAAATGTGCTATGTGAAGTTTGATATAAATGGACTTAAAGTATCTTATGTATATAATATAAATAAGCACGGAAGGTATTTCCTTGAGAGGATAGCTCCATATCCAATAGCATTAAGAGAATTTGACGAGGAAAACGATATAATTGACATTATCGAGATAGACATAGAGCAGTTTAAAAACGCACTTGGAAGCCATAACATAGATAGTTTTATTGATATAAACAGAAGACTAAGTGAAATCATTAAGAAATTTGAAGATTTGTTTTTATATTATAATGTACCTGAAGAGGAAAACGAGATTATATATAAAAAGTTAGATGATATAGAGAAGGAAATAGAGAAGACTAAGAATTCGGCTAAAAGGGTTTATCACAAAAAGGACCCAGACTTCCTTAAGTAGAAAGGATTGATATGATAGATTTTAGTAAATATGATGCGGTTATATTTGACCTTGATGGAACACTTATTGATTCCATGTGGATATGGAAAGAAGTAGATATAAAGTATTTAGATAATATAGGAGACGCACAATACTCAGATCAGTTACATAAAGACATAGAAGGTATGTCTACAACAGAGACAGCTATGTACTTCAAAGAAAAATTTAATATAGAAGATGATATAGAAGATATGAAAAAAGAGTGGATTGAAATGGCACACGACTATTACAAGCACAAAATCTTCTTAAAGAAAGGTGTTAAAGAATTTCTTGAATTTTTAAAAGAGGAAAATAAAAAGATTGGTGTTGGAACATCAAACTTTAGAGATTTAGCAGAAGAAGTACTGAGCAGTAATGGAGTCAGAGATTATTTTACTACAATAAGAACTTCTTGCGAATTCAAAAATGGAAAACCTTTCCCAGATGTGTTTCTTGGAGTCTCAGAAGACCTAGGTGTTGAACCTAGTAAATGTTTAGTGTTTGAGGATACACATGCAGGTGTTAAGGCAGCTAAAAGTGCTGGAATGGACGTTATAGCTATAGCTGATAACATGTCACTAAAATATAGGGAAGAAATAGAGAGTGATGCTAATCACTACATAGAAGACTTTACGGTTTTGTTTAAATAGGAGATAAAATGGATTTTTTATTTAGTATTATGTTTTTTGTATTTGCTATAATAATATTTATAGTAGTTTTCAATTTGGTTAGAATAAATGCTCAATTGAAAAAATCAACTTATGGAGAGGTAAGTGGAAATTCACTCATGAAAATAGCATTTGATAAGGGAGTGGGTGGAGAGTTTTACACCTATCGCTTGCTTGAGAAATGCGGTGAAAAGAATATTCTTTGCAATATCTATTTGCCAAAACTTAGAGGTGGAACAACAGAGGTTGATTTAGCATCTGTAAATACTAAAGGTATTTTTGTATATGAGTCTAAAAACTATAGCGGATGGATATATGGTAGTGAGGAAAATAGATACTGGACTCAAGTTATAAAAGGTGGTAAGAAGTCTAAGTTTTATAATCCTATTATACAAAACAAAGGTCATATAAAGGCAATGGACAATTTCTTAGACAAAAAGTATACTGACAAGTTTATGTCTTATATTGTCTTTAGTGAAAGATGTGAATTAAAGAAAGTTGAGTACTCAGGTGATAACTTAAGAGTTATAAATAGATATAGACTTAAGAAGACCTTTTTAAAGGATATGGGTGAAATGCCAGATGTGCTTTCTGCAGAGGAAGTTAAGAGTATATATCAAGAGCTAAAGAGTAAAACTTTAGTCAGCGATGAAGTTAAAAAACAGCATATAGAGAGTATAAAATCAAAGGCCTCAAATTGAGGTCTTTAATTAGATAAAATGAGAGTAGATTATGGAAGTAAATTTTTTTGATAATGTAGATGAGAGTTTAGTCAAAATAGTTGTTATTATATCAAAATATAAGGGTAAGTTAGTTTTCGGTAGACATAAGCTGAGAGATACTTTTGAGTTTCCCGCTGGACATAGGGAAGTTGGTGAGAGTGCTTTGGAGGCTGCTAAAAGGGAGTTAATGGAAGAGACTTCAGCTACTGATTACACAATAGAGCCACTTTGCGCTTACTCAGTTATTGATGAACTTGGAGAAAATTTTGGTATGATATATTTAGCTGATATTAAAGAGCTATCATTAAATTTAGAATATGAGATTGAGGAAATTATTTTTTCTGAGTCAGTTCCTGAAAATATGACATATCCATATGCTGCTAAAATGATAATTGATGAGGCGAAAAGAAGAGGCGTTTTATTCTTTGGGTCTTAAATTATAATATGGATATTGGTAAATAAAGATGATATAGTATAAAGTGAAACGTTTCAAAGTGTTTATATTTATTATAATTGGGAGATTAAAATGAAAGGACAAAAGGAGTTATTAGCCTATAAGAACAAGATACCTATTAACAGAGAAAAATATCCGCATCTGAAATTTTGTTTAGAGAATTTAGAATTACCTAAATCTATATATAGGTTTTTTAAAAAAAATGGTTTTGAGTATTTATCAGATATATGTACTATGGATTATTATTCTTTAAAGAGTATTAAAGGTGTGGGAGAAAGCAAAGCCATAAAAACGGTTAAAGAAATAGAAAAGTATAAGAATTTAATAGATGTTAATGATAATACTGGATTATATAGTTTTATAAAAGAATTAATTACAGAACTTGAAAATAGCGATTTAAAAAATTATTCTCCAAAAATAATTTTTCAGATGAATATCTTATTTGATAAAGATAAAGGCTTACTAATAGATAATTTTGTTACAAATTTATATAAAAAGCCAGAATGTGAAGTGTTATTAAAAGAGCATATTTATTCTTTACTGTCTTATGATTCTGGAACTAATATAAAGGATGTATTATCTACTTTACCAAATCATTTGAGAAATAATAATCTAATCGAATTGCTCCTAAATGAGATGAAAGAAGAAGCTATAAATATAAATTACCCTTATTTAACTTGTATTCACCCTTCAGTTACTGTATATGTTGAAAAGCACATTAAAGGAAGAGATAAAGAAATATTGTTAAAAAGATTATCAGGAGCAACATTGGAAGAAATAGGTGAAGAGTTCTCTCTTACAAGGGAAAGAGTAAGACAGCTAATAAAGAAGCAGTTAAAAAGATCTATTCAATTTGATGAAGATAAATATAAAAGTATTTATGAAGAATACAATATAAATAGAAAAGATTTCTTACTTATTTTTGATGAAAAAGAAACGACCTACAATTATTTGCGAATGCTATATAAGTCTGGTGAAAAAGATTTAGAAGAAATGCTTGATAATGATAATTTTAATATAAATATTAAGAGAAGAATAGAAAAGGCGATTTATAGAAATTATATAGATTTAGGTGATAAAAAAGTAAAGATAAACAGGGAAGAAATTGTTAAGTATGTTATTAGAACATATGCTAAGGATTCTATTAATATTAGTGAGTTTACAGAACTATACAATTTAGTATTGGATGATTATAATTTGCTTGGGAACCCAAAGCTAGAAATATTAGAAGGAACAATATCTAATAAATTGAGGAACTCAAAATATGCTTTGTGGAATAGGGGTAACAATATTCGGTATTATAATTTGAAGAGTCAAGATTTTACTAACTTTTTATTAGATTTAAAGCTTAATGAATACAGAAATATAGAACTATCAACAAGAAAAATTTTTTGTGATCATAGTGATCTTATGAAAGAATATGATATAAGAGATGAATATGAACTTCACAATTTGTTAAAGAAGATATGTTCAAAAGATGATTATGGACAAATGAAATTCTCTAGAATGCCTATGATAAAATTTGGAAATGCAAATAGAAGTAAACAAGTTAGAGAACTACTCTTTGAGATAGCACCAATAAAAATTAATGATTTTGCAGAAAAATATGAGAAAAAATATGGAGTGTTGGTTAAAACGGTGCTTGCAAATTATGTTCAGTGTATTGGTGAGTATTATCATGATGGAGAGTATACTGTTAATTCACCGATATTATCTGATGAAAACATGTTGATGTTAAAACAATTTTTAACAGAAGATTATTATACAATGAGTTGTATAAAAGATATTTTTAAAAAAATTCTGCCAGATATAAATAGCAAGTTTTTTAATCCGTTTACTCTTAGAAAACTTGGATTTCATGTTTATTCTGATTATATAATAAATAATAAGTATAAAAACTCTTTAACATTTTTTAAACATTTTATAGCGAAAAATGATTTTCTAGATTTAAATACTATATCTAAAGATGTACTAAATAATAATCAGTTCCAAGCTTGTTTATCTAATATGAGAAAAGACTATGAAATTATAGAGTATGAGAGGCATAAATATATAAGCATTAAAAAGCTTGAATCAGTGGGTTGCGACAAAGATACGTTGAAAGATTACTGCGACTATATTAATAAAAAAGTGAGCGAAAATTATTTTACGGTATTTTATACTAGGAAAAAAGGAATTTATCACGATATATACAAATTGGGGTTTAGTGAGCGTTTTTATGAATCTATTTTGTCAGAGGACAGAACGAGGTTAAATTACCAAAGAGTAGATAACACTAAGCTATTTCGAAAAGGTGATCAAAAGTCTAGCTGGATAGATTTAATAGAAACCATTATATACTCAACAGAGAAACTTAGTATAGATATTTATGATTTGCAAGATCTTTTGAAGGAAGAATATAACATATATCTAGATACACATAAAATTATTGAGAATATAGAAAATAGTAGTTTATTCTATAGTAGAATAACAGAAAAAGCTTATGGAGATTACGAAATATATTTTGATGAAATATAAGAAAGGATACATAAATGAATTTGTTAAAAGATAGATTACAAGATATTAAGGAAACTGAAGAGAGAAAAGATTTAATAATTGCTAACTATAAGGAAAACTATGTTGCGTATGATATACCATTGAAGTTTTTATATTATAACGATCAAAATGATAGGATAGCTACATGGATTAGTGAGTATAAATCGGAAAACAATATTAAAACGATTAACAAGGATAACATTGAAAAGTATAACGATATTATACAAGGGTTTATAGAAAACAGTGATAAGGATTCATTGAATGAGACTAAAAACAATATCAGTCTTATGGGCCAGAGAGTTCCAGGAGTGGTATTAAGTGATGGAAGAGTGATTGATGGGAACAGGAGATTTACTTGTCTCAGGAAGATAGAAGCTGAGACTTCAAAAGCAGGATATTTTAGAGCGTTTATAATAGATAAAAATTTTGAAGAAAACGAAAAAATTATTAAGAGTCTTGAATTATCTTTACAGCACGGTGTTGATAAACCAGTTGATTATAATCCAATAGAAAAATTAGTTGGAGTTTATAATGATATTATTGAAAATAAGATTTTTTCTATTAAAGAATATGCAGATGCTGTAAATATGAAAGAAAAGGAAATTATAAAAGAAGTTGAAAGAGCTGAATTAATGGTAGATTTTTTAGAATATATGAATTCGCCTAAAAAGTTTTATCTAGCTCGTAAAATGAATATTAATGATCCTTTAAAGGAATTGCAAAAAATATTGAGAAAAGTAGAAGATGAAGATAAAAAAAATAATATAAAGAATATAATTTTTGCTCATATTGCGATGAAACCATTTGGGGATATGACTAGATATATAAGGAAAGTCACAGATATTTTAGCAGATAATAAAAACTCTGATAGGTATATAGAAGAACAGATTGAATTTTCAGAAGAGGTTTACGATATAATTGCAGATCAAGATTACATTGATTCAAGTGTTGTAAATGACATAATTAGAAGTGAAAATAAAGAAATACAAAGAAAATTGGAAAATTCTACAGAAAAGTGGAAAGCTAAAGCTGATAGTGATTCAATTAAGAATCTTCCATCTAAACAATTAGATAAAATTTTTGATATTATTGACAGAATTGACACTAATGTGTTTCTTAAACTATCAGATGAAAAGTTAGAAGAGATTAGAATTAAAATAGACAGCGTTCAAAGAATGTTGGGTTCTATAAAGGATGATTTAAATAATGTTTAGAAAAATAGATTTGAAATCGACATATTCATCTTATAGTTGCGATTTAATAAAAGACTTTTACAATCCTGTTTTATCTAGTTCAATAAAATATGATAGAGCTACGGCGTATTTTTCTGCTAAGGCTATAGCTAAACATTCTGTAGGTCTTGAATCATTTGCCAAAAATGGTAAAATTTGTAGATTTATAATATCTACTGAAATATCTGAAGAAGATTACAATGAGATTAAAGAAGGATACCACATAAAAGAAAAACTAAGTAATGATATGATAAAAATGTTAAGAGAAGAGATTAATCTTGAAGAAGAAAAAAACATCTCGAATTTAGCATACTTAATATCTATGGGAGTTATTGAAATCAAAATCGCTTTTGTTAAAAGGGGTATTTTTCATGATAAATTTGGAATAATGGAAGATACTAGTGGTGATATCATTTGTTTTAGAGGTTCAAACAATGAGACACTAGCTGCTATTGAATCAAACTTTGAGAGTTTTGATCTTACATGTAGTTGGTTAGCATCTGATTTCGATCGCATGAAAATTATTAAGAGTCAAAATATGTTTAATAAACTTTGGGAAAATGAGTATGCTAATATCGTAGTTCTAGATATGAATGATGTTGTGAGAAAAGAGTTACTTTCTTTTAATAAAGGTAGCATCGTTTATGATAGATTTCAGCTAGAAGACGATTGTTTCATACTTGACTACAATAATGGTTTGGTTTTAGAAATAAAATCAGATCCTAAAGTATTACATAAGATAAAAGTGTTTAAATTAAATAGATTCATTGATGTTGAAAAATCTTCAAACAAGTATTGGTATTTTAAGGGAAATTTGGGATATATTGAATTTAAAAAAATAATAACTATATTTGAGTCTGATTCTAATAACAGGGGTTATAGATTTTTTGTTACAGATAGATTAAATAAATATATTCAAGACAGAGAATTTCATATAAACGAAAGATATAATTTGGGTATTTCTATTAAAAATAAAGAAGCAAGTCTTTTGAACGAATTCAATAAATATACTAAAGTGGTAAACGAAGTGTTAGTCAGACCATTAAGAGAAAAACAGTTGTGGGACTCCTTTTTTATGTATGTGATGCAAAGATCAGGTAATTTCTCTGTTCCAGGTTCTGGTAAAACAGCATCTGTTTTGGGGACATTTGCTTATCTTTATAAAAAGGGTGAAGTAAAAAGAATAGTAATGGTGGGGCCTAAGAATTCTTTTAATTCATGGATAGATGAGTTTGATTTATGTTTTGGCTCAAGCATTAAAATGAATGTTTTTAATATACATAAAACGAGATATAATTCAAAATATTTAAAAAAACAAGCAATCGAATTTGAAACAGGTAATAGTAATTTAATTCTTATTAATTACGAAAGCTTAGAGTCATATATAGATGAGCTTAAAGAAATCGTAAAATATAAAACACTATTAGTTTTTGATGAGATTCACAAAGTTAAGGCTATAGAAGGTGTTCGAGCTAAGTATGCTTTAAAATTGAGTGAATTTGCGAAATACACTGTAGCTTTAACAGGAACGCCAATTCCTAACTCTTATTTAGACATTAAAAACTTTTTAAATATTTTATATAGAGAAGAATATGGCGACTTTTTTGGATTCTCAATAGCTGACTTAAAAAATCCTAATGAATATAAAAAGATAGAAATTAATAAGAAAATACAACCTTTCTTTTGTAGAACAAGTAAGAAAGAATTGAACGTACCAGATGCCAACAAAGATATAATTATTGAGGTAGAAGCTACAGAAGAAGAGAATAGGCTTTTTCAGATTTTAACAACTAAATATAAAATGAATCCTTTGATTTTAATAATTCGCTTATTACAACAAGAATCTAATCCTAAAATGATTTTGGAGAAGGTAGATTTATCTGCATTTAACGAGATTTTGGATACTGCACTAGATACTACAGAAATAGACTTTATGGATTATTCTCAAGACGTTTTTGATTTAGTTGATTTGATCAAATCTACAAGTAAAATGAACGCTTGTATAGATTTGGCAACGGATTTAGTTCAATCAGATAAAAAAATAATTATATGGTGTATATTTATAGATAGTATGAATAACATTAAAGAAAAGCTTAATAATAAAAACATTATAGCAGAATGTGTTAATGGGGGGATTGGTTTAGATGAAAGAGATTCTATTTTAAGTAGATTTAAAAATGGTGAGTTGGATGTGTTGATTACAAATCCTCACACGTTAGCTGAATCTGTATCTTTACACGGTGTGTGTCATGACGCTATTTATTTTGAATATAGCTATAATTTGGTTCATTTATTACAATCTAAAGATAGAATACATCGTCTTGGCTTAAAGTCTAACCAATATACTCAGTACTATTTTCTTCATCAATTTTTTGAAAATAGAAATGGTTTACCATATTCATTAGATGAAAAAATATACGAAAGGTTACAAACCAAGGAAAAAACTATGTTAGAAGCTATTGAGAGAAATGTGTTGGAGAGCGGGTCTACACCAGAAGAAGATATTGATTTTATTTTTAAGCACTTAGGACTATAAAACAGATTAAATGGAGATTTATTTAAAATAAACAAACGAATTAATTGTATAATAGACAAATAAAAGGAGACAAATATGGGTGGTTTAAAAAAACTCATACTAATTATTTCTTTAATATTTATTTTAGGAGTAGTGGGCTATCATTACTTGCTTGATATATCATTACTGGATTCGCTTTACATGACAGTTATTACGGTTTCAACTGTTGGGTTTAAAGAAGTGGGAGAGATGAACGATGCAGCAAAGATTTTTACAATTGTGCTTATTATAAGTTCTCTTAGCTTTTTAGCATATGCTATAACAGGTGCTGTAAGCATGATAATGGAAGGTAATTTGGGTAAAATAATCAGGAGGAAATCTGTGGATTCAAAAATAAGTAAGTTAGAAAATCATTTTATTATATGTGGTGCTAAACAGACAGGTGAGCACGCCATAAATATGTTCTTAAAGAGTAAAGAGAAGTTTGTTGTAATAGAGGAGGATGACGCGCTTGTAGATGATTTAATACATAGGGGTATTCTTTGTCTAAACGCAAGCGCTACAAGCGAAGATGTGTTAAATCAAGCTAGAATAAAAAATGCAAAGGGAATACTATTAGCTCAGGACAAAGATGTTGATAATGTTTTTAGTGCACTAACTGCTAGGCATCTAAACAGTGATATAAATATTGTATCCATTGTTATTAATGAAGAAGCGGAGACCAAACTAATCAGAGCTGGTGTTAATAATACAATAAATCCTAATAATATAGGTGGAAGTAGAATGGCTAGCCTTCTATTAAAACCGAATGTAATATCATTCTTTGATGTAATTACTAGAATTGGAGAGTATCAACTTGATGTAGAAGAAGTAAGGGTTGAAAGTGGTTCTGAATTAGATGGTATAACACTATCAAAGGCTGAGATTCCTAAAAAAACAGGACTAAAAATACTAGCACTTAAAAAATCAGGTGGTGATGGTATGGAACTAAATCCTGTTGGAAGTAATGTCTTAAATGTGGATGATATAATGATTGTAATAGGCTCAGAGGACCAAATAAGTAGACTTAGAGAAATCTCTGTAAAAAGATGAAAAAACTGACCTCCTTTAAATTTGTATTTTTAAGGTACAACTTTTGGGGGTCAGTTCAGATATATAAGTAGTTCACTAAATATAAAGTATAGACAAAGGGTATCCAAAATGATTATAGTAGTTTATCATATACAAAGTAGATTTTTAATTCGTATTTTAGTTGTACCAAGGCATAGAATATAAGTAATATATTGGAAAATATGAGTAGATACATTGAAGATGCTTATCAATTGATAACCTTTCGAATAGTTTTGCTGATGTGAAGTTATTTTTAATTAAGTTGTGAACCATATTTTTTATTTTCATTTTTTACACTTGTATTTTCGAATTAAGTGCAACTCGGTAAAATGATAAATTTTATATGGTGTTTTTTAACCTAATCATTTACGTGACCTCAGATTTAAATCTTTTATTTTAGATTCAATATATTAATTTATATAGGAAATGTCTTTTCTTTTTGGAAAATATTCTCTTAAAAGCCCATTAGTTTTTTCGTTAGTTAACCTCTTCTACGGATTATGTGGAAATGGAAAATAAAACTTTGTAGAGTTCAACTCTACTATTATCTCCTCATTCCCAGAAAATTATTTACCTCTATATGGTGTGAATGTTTTTTTTGTCTCATTTTTTAGTAATTCTATTATTGCTTATTTAACCAAGTTTGAGTTTTTCTTTTCCACCTTTTTATTCTAAATATTTGCTTCTGTTTCTAGTTTTGGATGGTATAAAGCCATTTAAGGCTTTTCTAATAGTTTTCACCTTCAACTTTTAGTTTGTTTGCAAGCTTTGTCATATTTGGTTTTACTTAGATTCATTTCATATATGGTTTTGAAAAGAGCCTTAAATCTTGACTCTATTAAAGCGTAATTTATATTTATCCTCATTACTTCTCCTATAGGATAAGTATAGACCATGCTATCTAACTGTGGGAATTTATTTTATCATTTATAATTATTTTAAATTCTTTTGTATATTTTCTTTCTTCATTCGTTCTTAAATCTACCTTTCTCATAAAGTCTCCGGTAGATATGTATAATAACATATTACAGGTTGGGACATTTCCCGGAATAACTATTAATACATTATCAACAGAATAATTATATAACAATTTTACACAATATTTCGGGCTTGACTGAAAATTATTATTATTTTATAATAATTTTTAACAAATACACTTTAAAAAGGAGGTTCTAATAATGGATGTTAAGATTTTTAGTAAGAAAGTTGTTACAATCGTTTTAGCGATTATTATGGTAATGAGTCCTTTGGCGTATGCTACTGAATCAAAATATAGTAGTAACAGAGAAATTTTATATAAGCAAATGAGGGGAATGGGGAAATCAGAAGTTAACAGGTTGGTTAAAGATGCAGCGAAAAAACTAAATAAAAATGAAGAAGAAGTTATTAAACAGATATTAAGTGAAATCAGCAATAATACTGATGACTATTCATCGAAAGACTCTAAGAGTTCAAAAGCTAAATCTTATCGTAAATTTATTTTAAGAAAGCCAAAATATTATGGAGATATATTTTATGAACCAGCTTCTACTTCTGGTTTTGCGCATGGCCATGTTGGTATTTATTATACTTCAAATATATTAGTGGAATCTATAAAAAAAGGTGTTCGAAAAATTAGAAGATATGATAAGAGGGTAGGAGTAGGATCGAAGGTTTTTACGATATCTAATGTTTCAGTTTCTAAATCAAATGAAGCTTCAAATTGGGCTTATGGAAGAATTGGTGAATCGTATTCATATAATTTTGCTACCAATAGATTGACAAGTTATTATGGCGCAAAAAATTGTTCTAAGTTAGTTTGGTCAGCATATATGGTTAAGGCAGGAGTTGATATAGATAGAAATAAAGGCTTAGGCGTATATCCAAACGATATATTATATTACAGATATTCTAGAGTTTACAAAACG
>PDWJ01003913.1_pt1 | contig 13716 bp, 7 predicted proteins | sample 1430881 | NCBI WGS metagenome assembly PDWJ01 (sample SAMN01162460, study PRJNA174530) | Oral metagenome, whole genome shotgun sequencing project. | biome: Marine environment; feature: Marine mammal; material: Swab sample of the gingival sulcus; isolation source: swab sample of gingival sulcus... | reverse complement strand
CAAAGGTTACGGAGGTTGCCCTATGGCAAAAGATGAACTCACAGGAAATATGCCTACCGAAAAAATTCTTTCTTATTTTACACAACAAAAAGCAAATACGGGAATCTACCCTATGGCTTTTGAAAGTGCCTATAATCAATCTTTAAAGGTGTTTGGTTACTGATATATTTATACATTGAAATCATCATGACTCTTAGCACTTTTCTTACTTTTTCCATTGATGAAAAAGTAAGAAAAAATCTAGTTCCTACCCCTCCGCTCCTCCCAAATAGAAGGGAACTTTCTACATTTTTTGTTCAATTCTAAAATGTTAGGAACTCGCCTCCGCTATTGTTACGGCTCAAATCATAAGATTCAACGACACCTTAAAAACAATAACAAACAAGGAGTTAAACATCTAACATTTTTTTGGAAGTTTTCACTACAAAATATTATGAGAAATTCCTGTAAGACAAGAAGATTTTCCGTTTCGATGGTTTAATCTCAAAAACTATAACTATTAACTAATAAAATTATTAAAAAATTGATTTCAAGTGTAATAAAAACAATATAATAAAGTATGATTCTGCTCTGAATTACCGAGTAGACCCCACTTTTTAAGTCATAATAAACGTCATATAATAATGCACTACTGGTTTGTTATATTTAAAAAAAATAATACATTTGTAGATGTAATTCAAAATTATTTATTGTGGAAACAAAATTTAATATAGTTGCAGCACTTCTTTTAATGTTTGTGGTGCAATTTTCATTTGCACAAGAAAAATTAATTTCTGGAAATGTATCTGATTCAACAGGACCATTATTTGGGGTTAATATTATTATTAAAGGTACAACAAAGGGTACTGAAACAGATTTTGATGGTAACTATTCACTCAAAGCAAACAAAGGAGACATCTTAGAGTTTAGTTATGTGGGTATGGAAAAAGTTACCAAAATTATTGGTGATTCTAATACAATTAATGTTGTTATGAAATCTGAGAATGTATTAGAAGAAGTTGTTATAACGGCACAGGGTATTAAAAAAGAGAAAAAAGCCTTAGGATATGCTGTTAGTAAGTTAGATGCTAAAATAATCCAGCAAAAACCTCAAACAGATTTGACAAGAATGCTCACCGGTAAAATAGCAGGGGTAAAAGTAAGTCAAGAAGGAGGTATGCTTGGAAGTGGAACGAGTATTGTCGTGCGTTCTAAAACATCTATTACAGGAAGCAATTCTCCCTTATTTATTGTCGATGGAGTTCCTGTTACAGCAGCTACTTTTAGTCAACTTAATCCAGAAAATATTGTCGAAAGTAGTGTTCTGAAAGGACTTTCAGCTTCTGTAAAATATGGTGAAGAAGGACGAAATGGTGTTATTATCGTAACGACTAAGGGAAGTAAGACAAAAGATGCTACTAAAAAATTTGAAATTTCAGCATCTTCCATTACTTCGTTGTATCAAGTAGCAAACTTACCTGAATTTCAAAATAAATATGGACAAGGAGGATTCAATAAAACAATTCTTGATGCCGTAGGTAGCTGGGGAGGAAAATTAGATGGTCATTTAGTGCCACATCCATTATCTAATAATAAATATTTTCCGGAATATAAAAATGTTAAAGTTCCGTTCAAGGCAATTCCGGATAATGTGAGCCGATTTTTTAAAACGGGAATAGGTCAAAATACAACAATAGGGATCAATTCCGGTAATGAAAAGGCTTCTATTTCTTTGAATTTGGCACGATTATCTCAAACGGGATATTTACAAGGAAATTCTTTAGAAAGATTGAATTTTGATTTGGGAGGAAACATGAAATTGAGTAATAATTTTACGATTTCTTCAAAAGTTCGTTATAGTGATTCGTCTATTAAAACACCGGATATGAGTATATTTAATTTGTTGTTAGTTTTACCAAGAAATTTTGATATTCATAATATGCCGTATGAAAATCCTTACGACAAGTCAAATGTGTACTACAGAAATGGGTATGAAAACCCTTTGTGGGTGTTAAATAATGTTGGGTATAACAATAAGAGAAAAAACATCAATTTAAGTGCCTCATTTACCTATGATGTCACTGAAAAAATAAATCTCTTGTATCGTTATGGTTTTGACTATACAAATCTTTTTAACGATGGTTGGCATAACAAAGGAGGAATTGCCGGTAATTCTAAAAAAGGTTGGTATACAACGGATACAGGTTTTGGTACTATTAGTAATCACGCATTTATCACATCGTTCAAAAATTTATCATTAACTGATGATATTAAGTTGAATGCGCAAGTTGCTCTTGATGTAAAAGGCTCAAAATACGAAAGTGCAGGACTTGGTAGTACGGAACAAATTGTATATGGATTTTTTAAACACAAAAACTTCAAAAAAACTGTACCACGAAGTGATTATTCGTATCAAAAAAATGTGATTGGAGTTTGGGGTGATTTTTCATTTGATTATAAAAATTATTTATTCCTAACTCTTCAAGGTCGTAATGATTGGGGGTCAACAGTAGAAAAAGAAAATCGTTCAACATTTTATCCAAGTGTTGCTTTATCATTTATTCCAACAACTGCATTTAGAGATATTAGGTCAGAATACTTAAATTATTTGAAATTTAGAATAAATGTAGCTTCATCTGCAAATTATCCAAGACCATATTTAACAAGAGGTATTATAGATTTGAACGCAACAGGATTTGTTGACATCAATAGCAATACGATTGCAACCAATTCTATTTCTGATTTTAGACCAAACAAAAATTTAAAACCAGAAAAACTAAAAGAACTTGAATTTGGACTTGAAACAAAATTGTTCAAAAATAGAGTAAGTTTAGATATTTCTGCATACAAGAGAATTTCTAACAACCAAGTGCTTAATAGTATTTTAGCTGTTTCTACGGGATATTCAACTACTAATATCAACGCAGGAAGAATTGACACACAAGGTCTTGAAGTAGGTGCTAAAATAAATCCTGTACGAACATCAAATTTTAGATGGGATATTGATGCGAATTTTACCACATATGAAACCATAGTAAAAAGTATTCCAAGTGAGGAAATAAATCTGTATGGCGGAATTAATTACGCAATACCGGGACAACCTTTGGGAATTATGAAAGGAAATTATATGTTAAGAGATGATGAGGGTAATCTCTTGATAAATGCAAATGACGGTAAAATTATTTTGAGTAGTGAATTAGGTTTACCAAAGAAAATTTTAGGAGACCCTAACGAAAAATGGTATGGTTCTATTACCAATATGTTGAGTTATAAAGGCATTGGATTATCGTTTCAAATTGATTATAAACACGGTGGTGATTTATGGAATAGTGTAGTAAATGACCTTTATTTACGAGGGGTAACGCGTGATACCGAAGAGCGTGAGTCTTCGTATATTACCAAAGGGGTATTAGCTGACCCTGATACAGGAAAAGTAATTTTGGATACTAATGGTAACAAAATACAAAATAATATACAATTAGGTGCAAACGATTTAAATTTTATGAATTTATTTAATCGTGGAACGGGTAAATTTGTTGATGAAAATTCAATTTTTGATGCTACTACTTTGCGATTAAGAGAAGTTGCATTGACTTACACAATGAATGCAAAAATGCTTAAAGGAACCCCTTTTGGAGCTGTTTCCTTTAGTTTAACAGTAAGAAATCTTTGGTGGTACACACCACATTTACCTAAATATATGAATATCGATCCGGAAGTATTACGAGCAGGTTCTTCGGGAAGTGGTGCAGGAGTTGCATCTCAAAATGCCCCTTCAACAAGATTATTTGCTTTTGGTGTTAAATTAACTTTTTAAAAAATAAAAGATATGAAACAGACCATGTCTGAGATAATAATTGAGATACACAGTTGCAATAATTAAAATTCATCTCACTTCTCAAACTTGGTCACAAATTATAAACAGATGAAAAAATTATATTTAATGTTTATTTTTGCTATATGCATAGCATCATGCGAACAAATGAATTTGAATTTGCAAGACGACCCGAATAACATTTCTCAATCATCAAATTTGGCTGATATTGATTTGTTGTTGAATAAAATTGTCTTTGATATGAATAATGTACAAAAAGATTGTCATTTTGCTGTAGTTGATTGGGTACGACATATTAATATGTTTGGAACATATGCAAGTAATGCAAGTGATAGTCGTATGAATTTTCCTTGGCAAGCAACATACAGAATTGATAAAAATTTAAAGAAAATTCAAGAAATAAACACAGAAAAGTCTGATGCATTTGCCTATCAAGTGGGAGTAGGACAAATAGCAAAGGCATATTCATTGTTAAATTTAGTTGATTTTATTGGTGTTGCTGTGTTTGATGAGGCAAATAATCCTGATATCAGTTCACCAAAAATTGAGGAAGGAAAAGATGTTTACCCTAAAATCATTACTTTATTAGATGAAGGAATTGCTAATTTGAAAAAACAGAACAAAGCACCTCTTGATGATCCAATGACAGTTTTAGAATCTGGTAATGATAAAAATATGAAGTGGATTAAATTTGCTAATACCATAAAACTAAAAATGTATTTGCAAACACGATTAGTTGATAGTGATGTTAAAGAAAAAATCAATACTATTATAAGTGAAGGAGAGTATATCAAAACAGCTTCTGATGATTTTCAATTTAATTATTCAACGAATACTAACCCAGTAGATTCAAGACATTCAACATTTTTGGAAAATTACGATGGTGTATCTAAAAGTGGGTATATGAGTAATTCATTTATGAAAATGATGTTAGATTTGAAAGACCCACGAATTAGATATTATATATATAGACAAACAAATAGTGCTCCAACAGGAAACAAATTACCGTGTAGAGACAAGGGGTACGAATACTGCTATATTGGTAAAGGATATTGGGGAAGAGATCATGCTGTAGATGATCCACTTCCTGATGACGAAACATTCCGTTCAATTATTGGTATTTATCCAATAGGAGGAGCGTATGATAATAATGCATTTGTTGATGCGAGAAAATCTAAAAATTTAGATGGTAAAGGCATCAATCCTATTATGCTGTCAAGTTTTGTTGATTTTATGTTGGCAGAGGCCTCATTAAAATTGGGAACTACGGGTGATGCTGTTGATTATTTAGTATCGGGTGTTAAAAAATCATTTGCAAAGGTTGGTTCATTTTACAAGGGAAATGATGGTGCAATAACACCACAATCTACCCAAACGTATATTAATAAATTACGAAGAAGTTATAACTTGGCTACTCCTGATGAAAAGTTAGAAATCATTGCCAGAGAATACTATACAGCTTCTTTTGGCAATAGCATTGAGGCATATAACACCTATAGAAGAACAGGTAAGCCAACATTACAATCGCCACAAAAAGAAGCAGGAAGTATTCCAAGAAGTTTCTTTATTCCAAGAAATGAAATTAATTCAAACTCTAATGCCGTACAGAAAAAATTAACCGATAGAGTATTTTGGGATACAAATCCGGAAAATGGTTTTATCGACTAAATTATAAAAATAGCAATTATGTGTAAAATAAAAAATATAATAGAAATGATATTTGTAGCATTGGTTATGCTCACATCATGTTCACAAGAAGGTAAAAATCCAATAGAAGATATAAAACTCGAAAAAGGAGCATTTCCTCAATTTGAAGCATTACCTCCTGTTGCAATGCAAGCCACCGGTTCGTTTAGTGCAAAGGTAATAGATTATCATAATAATATCGACCAAGTAACTTATGCTATAAAGTATACACCAACCGAAGGTAAAGTAATAGAAAAAAAAGATGTGCTGACAATGTACGATTTTCCTTATGAACTTAATTTAACCGCTGATGATTTAGCGTCGTTTTTAAACAAACGAGTGTCTGATTTTTCGTATGGAGATAAATTTGAATTGATAGGTCGTGCAATAAGAAATGATGGTGTTGTTTTTGTTGCAGATGCACCAAAAACAGAAAGACAAGATGATGGTACTTTGGTAATTGTTGATGAAGGAACAGGAAAATCATATCAAAATTTGGTTACTGGAGGATACAGACAAGCATTGAAATTTGAATGGTTTTATTCATGTCCTTTTAGTACTGATGATGCTGTAGGAATATACGAAATTATTGAAGATAGTTGGGAAATAAGTTATATGAGGCAGTTTGAAGTGATAAAAGGAAGTGAGCCAAACCAAGTTATTGCTAAAAATCCTATGGATATAGGTTATGATATGACAATGACCGTTGATGAGAAAACAGGTATTATAACTATCGACCCACAAGAGCAAGTATTTGATGCTGCTAAACATACCGGAGGACAATACACAGGAGGGTATTTCAAAGCAGATAGAAATTCGTTCTTTTTTAGTTGTTTAGGAGTAATTGATATCACTTTCACTCCTTTTGTAGATCAAGGAGCAGGTGATTCAGGACAAAAATTTGTTGCTAAAAAAATGTAAGTTATTTCTTAACTTATATAATTTACAAAACCACTTGAAAAAAAGTGTTTTTTTTGAAATAATTGTATCTATTAAATCATTCTTATTGCGAATATTACAACAAAAAACAGAAATAAAATAAAAATAGTATAAAGTTTAACTTTTATTGCATTTTTCACATTATTATACAATAATTTTTCTTAAATTTGGAGTTGAAAATAATTTTATATCATACATTTATGAAGAGTATTTTATTAAAAATGTTAACAATAGTGGGAGTGCTATTTTTAACATCGTGTTCCAGCGGAGATGAAGAAATCACGCTAAATTTATCAAAAAAAGTTGTTCAATTTAATAAAGCAACAGGAGAACAAAAAATAACTATTGATACTAATGCAGACAATAGTGTTGCTGTATCTTCAACAGCGTGGACAAAAGCCTCTATAAGTGGTAATTCTTTGATAATTAAAGTTGAGGAAAACCAAACTATCTATGAGCGTACAGCAGATGTGATGGTAGTTGCAGGAGGTGTTGTTGCAAAGTTAGAAGTAAAACAAAAAGGTGCAGATGGAACTGCGGTTGTGACACCAGAAAAACTTGAATTAAACGAAAATGGTGGACAAATTGAAGTTGAAGTTGAAGCTAATGATGATAATTGGACTGCCGAATCAGATGTTGATTGGGTAGAAGTAGAGGCAGTGCAAAAGAAAGGTTTTTTGCGTGTTAATTATAAAGCAAACGAAGCAGAAGAGGCTCGTTCAGGAAAAATTACTATTAAAGTAGGAAACTCTAATATAGAAATTGCAGTAACGCAAAGCGGTGTTTTGCTTTACTTCTTACCTTATTTAGAGTTTGAAGGAGCAACAATGAAAAAGATTAAAGATTTTGAAATTGCACGAGGAAATACTATAAAAGATGATGGAAAAGGAGGAAAAGATAAAGGAAAAGGTGGTTGGATAGAAGTTAATACTTCAAGTAAAGTTTTTGATAAAGTTAACTATCTTTATGTTGAAAACAGACTTGAATTTATTAGAGTAGATGTTAGAGATGCTGATGATAAATCTGGAGACAAAGCAACATTACAAAAATACGCTAAAGGATTTGAGAAATATTTACTTGATAATGGATTTGTGACAGTAGAAGAATTAGATAATACATATTATAATGAAGAGAAAAGAGTGAAAGCAATTTTGCAAGGAAGTGGTAGTTATCAAGCATCAGTAAGATATGAGTATATCCCTAAACAAACAGAATCTTATCCTACATTTGATTCTGTACCGGTCATTGATAATTTAAATTGGGGAATGGGTGAGCAAGATATTGAAACATTTGAAGCTAATAATGGCGGAGTAAAAAATGAAGAACAAAGTAATTCTAATACTGATTGGTCTGATTGGAAATTCGATATTGATAATCCAACTGATAAAGGACGAACATATAAGCGTCGTTATATTATAGGAAAAGATAGTGAAACTTCTATATTTAAAACAGGATTGCTGTATTATGAACAAGTATTAAGAAATTATGAAATGGCATATTTCCAAACTAATGATGGAAGATTTGTATTGACCAACGAATTTAAACAACTTATGGAAAATGAAGGATATAAGTATAAAGGAAACAACCAAACATATGATATTTTTGTAAATAAATCAAAAAATTATAAAGTGATGGTCGCAGCAGGACCTGATAAAGATGGTAATATATTTCTTGTTATCAATATAGAGCGTCTTGATAAGTATAAAAAATAAAAGCATATATAAAAATCATGAAGAGTATTTTATTAAAAATGTTAGCAATAGTGGGAGTGCTATTTGTTACATCGTGTTCTAGTGATGATGAAGAAAGTACATTGAATTTATCAAAAACTCGTGTTGAATTTAGTAGGTCAGCAGGTACACAAAAAGTAAGTGTAGATACTAATGTTGATAGTTGGACAGCTATGGCATCAGGTGCAGAATGGGTAAAGGCTTCTGGTAGTGGTAGTTCGTTAGTAATTAAAGTTGAGGAAAATACAACTATTCACTCTCGTACAGCAGAAGTATTGGTTTTTGCAGGTGAGGCAACAGCAAAATTAGAAGTAAAACAAAAAGGAGCAGAAGGTTCAGCAGTGGTAACTCCTGAAAGTTTGGAGTTAAATGAAAATCAAGGAGAAACTGTTTTTGAAGTAGAGGCTAATGATGATAATTGGACAGTTGAAACTGATGCTGATTGGCTTACATTGACTCAAAACAAACGTAGAGGAGAAGTAAAAGTAGTGTATGCCGATAATAAAACATCAACAGCTCGTACTGCTAAAATTTTGGTAAAGGTAGGGAACTCTATCGTAGAGGTTAATGTAACACAAAGCGGAAGTTTGCTTTATTTCTTACCTTATTTAGAGTTTGATGGAGCAACGAAGGATGCTATCAAGCAATTTGAAGAAGGTCGTGGTTCTAAATTTGAAAAAGACCTTTCAGGAGGAGCTTCACTTACATTTAGTACATCAAGTAAAGTATTTAACAAACTTGTTTATTTAGTTACTGATAAATATGAAGTTGTTTTCGTTGATGCAATTGATTTGAATACATTCTATAGTTATGCAGAAGGATTTTATAAGTTCTTGAAAGAAAAAGGATTTACCGAAATTTATGCAGATGATTATGATATTGAAATGTATTTCAATGAAGAAAAGAGAATACGAGCAACCATAGATACAAATTATAAGGCTAATACAGCTTCTATCAAATATGAATATATTCCTAAGCAAACAGGTTCTTATACTACATTCAAAAAATTACCAACACTTCCAGTAGAATGGGGTGCATCAAAAGTTGATGTAGAAACATACGAAGCAAGTAATGGAGGAACACTTAAAGAAGAAAAAGAGGATAATGTAGGAGGGTATTATTTTGTTGAATATAATGTAAGTAACTCATCAGAAGAGGGAGATGTATTCTATCGTCAGTATAATATTGCAAAAGCAGATTCTCAATATTATAAGGCAGGTTTTGGATATATTGAGCGTCATATGAGAAATTATGAACTTGCATTCTTCCAAACAAGTGATAGTCGATATGTATTAACAGAAGAATTTATGAAGCTTTGTGAGAAACAAGGGTATAAGTATAAAGGTAAAGTACAACAATTCGATATCTTTATTAATACTGCTAAAAACACTGTGATAAAAGTAGGGGCAGGACCTGATGCTGATGGTAATGGTTACCTTAAATTTATTATGGATCGTCTTGATAGAGATAAAGGTAAATAAAAATAACGCAAAGTATTATTGCAAATAACTGTAAAAGGCTCTTTTTTATGAGAGCCTTTTGTATATTAATTATTATAATTTATAAAATGATGAAAAAAATACATCTACTATCATTGACTAGTATCCTTAGTTTATTCTTTGCCTGTAAAACAGATTTTCAAACATATGAGGAAGCAAAAAATATCCATAAATTAGCAGGTGGAGAAATAAAAGGACAATCAGATAACCTGAAAAAAGGTATTATAAAAGTAAAATTATCACCTGAAATAGGAGATAAAATTGCTTTTTCAAAAAGAGGTACTACAATACAATCAACAGCTACACCATTGAATGCGTTTTTAAATGAAATCCAAGCAAAAACAATGAAGCGTATTTTTCCATATGCAGGAAAATTTGAGGAAAGAACGCGTAGAGAGGGATTGCATTTATGGTATGAAATTCAATTTGATGAAGATATTGATGTAAGTACAGCAATAGATAATGTAAAAAAAATACAAGGTGTTGAAATTGCTGAACCGAGTTATAAAGGGAAAATATTTGATTATCGTGAAATTTCTGTATATGACAGTGATGTAAATACTGATGCAGTTGCACTGGCTGATAATTTACCTATGAATGATTTGTATTTGAAACGCCAATGGCATTATCAAAATACAGGAGATAAATATTGGTCAAAAAAAGGTTCGGATATCAATTTGTTCAAAGCATGGGAAATAGAAACAGGAAAACCAAATGTTATAGTTAGTATTGTTGATATGGGAATTGATTTTAATCACCCAGACCTTGCTAAAAATATGTTTATCAATCAAACAGAACTTAATGGTCAATCAAATGTTGATGATGATGGTAATGGTTATATTGATGATGTTTATGGTTTTAATTTTGCTAAAAATTCAGGTGAAATAGTTCCTATGTTACATGCTACTCACGTGGCAGGTACTATTGCTGCACTAAATAATAATGGCATTGGAGTATGTGGGATTGCAGGAGGAAATGGTACACCAAATAGTGGTGTACGAATTATGAATTCACAAATTTTTTCACCGGGTAGCCCATCGGGTAATTTTGGTGCAGCAATAAAATATGGTGCAGACAATGGAGCTGTGATTAGTCAAAATTCTTGGGGATATGGTTATCCGGGGCGAGAAAAAATTCCGGAACACGTAAGAGTTGCTATTGAATATTTTACCAAATATGCTGGTTGTGATAATGATGGAAATCAGTTGCCAGACTCTCCAATGAAAGGTGGAATTGTGATATTTGCAGCAGGAAATGATGGTAAAGAATTTAATGAATTTCCAGCATCATATCCAACAACTATTGCTGTTGCAGCAATGGGAGCAGATTTCAAAAAAACAGATTATTCTGAATATGGTGAATGGGTAGATATTACAGCACCAGGAGGTATTGCAATTGGTATTGATGACCCCAGAGGTGTATATAGCACAGCACCAAATTCATCATATGCCTTTCTACAAGGAACATCAATGGCATGTCCACACGTTTCGGGAGTTGCAGCACTTGTTGTATCAAAATATGGTGGTCAAGGATTTACGAATGATAATTTAAGACAGCGTTTGCTTGGAGCTCTTCGTCCATATAATGTTGATGAGAAAAACCCTGAATATGCAGGAAAAATGGGAGTAGGTTATATTGATGCGTATAGAGCATTGGCCGAAAATGAGAATAAAGTTCCGAAAACACCAAAATTTACAACAGTTAAGGAAAGTTTTGTTACATTAGAACCTCGTTGGAAAGCAGTAGCAGATGAGGATGATGAAACACCTAAATTCTATAATATTTATTATTCTGAAAATCCTCTTAATAATGGTAATTATAAAAACGCTGATAAAATAAAAGTGAAAGGAGTAGGATATAATGTAGGTAAAAATTTACATTATGTAATAAAAAAACTCAAACTTAATACAACCTATTATTTGGCAATAGAGGCAGAAGATAGATGGGGATTAACCTCCGGTGTAGATTTTACCAGTGCAACAACAAAAAATAATCACGCACCAATAATTATTCGTAATGATAATGAGCCTATAAAAATCAATGAAAAAGAACAGAAAGAGTTAGAACTTCTTATTGATGAGCCTGATGAACAGGAATGGATATACGAAATTAAAGGACATCAAAAGGGAGTATCGGTTGTTAAAGAAGGAAATTTATTAAAGGTGACATTTAAGACAAAATCTCCTATGGGAAAACATTCATTGACACTTGTGGTAAAAGATGTTTTTGGTGCTTCTGATGAAATAAAAATAGCGTTTGAATATTATAAAAACAAACCGCCTGTGGTAAATAAGGAATTTAATAAAATATATTTACCTTTAAATAATACAAAAACGATTAATTTGAATGATTATGTTACTGACCCAGAAGGTTATCTATTAACCTTTACAATAGACGCCAGTTCAATACTTGACACATCAATTAATAAAGGTCAACTTACTATTAATTCTACGGGTATTGGTCAAGCAACGATTGATATTGTCGCAAAAGATTCAGCAGGTGAAAAGGTAGAAATGAGTATGCAAGTGCAGGTTGTCAAAGGAGATGATATTGTATATATCATTTACCCTGTTCCTGTTACTAAAATATTGAATGTTCAGTTGAGTAATGAAGTTAGTTCAGCTGAATTGCAGGTGCGTACTAATATCGGGAAAATTGTATTAGAAAAAAAGATGAAAATTTCAAATGACGATGCTCGTCAAGTGAAATTAAATCTTTCAAAATTCTCTGGTGGAACATATACATTAGTAGTAAAATCTGGAGGAAAAACATTTGAACAACAATTTGTTAAATATTAAAAAAATAACAAATAATGAAAAAGATTATAATAACAATAATACTTATTGCTTGTGGAACAACAATGTTCGCACAAGGAACATTGCCTTTTTTAAGACTCAATACTGATGCAAGAAAGGTAGGAATGGGTAATGGTACAATGGGAGAAGCAACAGGAATGTTTTTGTATAGTAACCCAACATCATTTTTTAATGACACAACCCAAACAGTTTATGGTTCGTACTCAACTCGACTGGTTTTTCCAATGAAACAACAAGCTACATTTCATGCAGTGTCAGTAGGCTATAAGTTTGGAAAACAAGCTGTAATGGTTGGTTATCGCCGATTTGCAAAAGTAAAAATACAACGAGTAAGCCAACAAGGGGATCCTTTGAAGCCAATATATCCTAATGATAACTCAGTTGATATTGCTGTTACACGAAGTTTAGGTCATAATTTATCAGCGTATGTTGGAGGAAGTTTTATTCATTCGTATATTGGAAAAACTGCTTATACAGGAAGTGGAAAAATGGGAGTTTATTATCGTAATACATTTGTATTTAATAAAAAACAGGTATTGTATAATTTAGGTATTGACTTTTCTAATTGGGGTGGTTTAGTAAAATATGGAAAGAAAAAGTATTCTCAACCGGCATCCATTGCTATTGGGGGAGATATTGAAACAAAATTGGCAGATAATCATTTATTGCGATGTGCTATTACGGGACAATATTTTGTTTTGCCGGTAAAACATTCTGAAATGACTACAAGTCTTGGTTTAGACTATGAATTGTATAATTTAGTTTCTTTACGAGCAGGGTATCATTTAGAAAAAGGTTATTCGCAAACAACCTTTGGATTAGGATTGAAACGAGAAAAATTTAATTTCAATATAGGGTATCAAATGTCAAATCAAAAAAGTTTATTTTTAGGACTTAATATGATATTTTAAATTGTAGTTTTATAACTTATAGAAAAAATTTCTCAACGAATAAATTTGTTGAGAAATTTTTATTTTAGCATTATTTATAATATGTAACAAATTTAGATAATAATAAACAATTATCAATACAGTCATTGCACGACTCGGTTAAACAATCTAATGCAACAGAGCATAATTTTTAATAGTAATATCAATGGTATAAAAATATTATTCAATCAAAAATAAATTTTAAAAGCAAACTCAATATGCCAATTTGGCAGATTACATAAAAAGCATATCTTTGCAAAAAATAACAATATATGAGCCACGAAACTGAAAAAGTAATAGATG
>PDWJ01003910.1_pt1 | contig 13724 bp, 11 predicted proteins | sample 1430881 | NCBI WGS metagenome assembly PDWJ01 (sample SAMN01162460, study PRJNA174530) | Oral metagenome, whole genome shotgun sequencing project. | biome: Marine environment; feature: Marine mammal; material: Swab sample of the gingival sulcus; isolation source: swab sample of gingival sulcus... | reverse complement strand
TGGTATGCGTCAAGGTAGTGATTCGGGGATTTATAGCGACCGCCTACCGTGGGAGAAATTGGCGGGGTTGTTGGATGCTGTTGCTTAATCCACAATAATCGTCTCTAAAGCATCATTAACCCACACGATATTTCACCCTCATCGGGTGAAATAAAATTATTTATATACAAAAATAATAGTGGGGTTATTATCGTGTAGAGTTAATAATTCAATCTTAATAAAAGATTGTTTTTTTGTTGTTTTTTATGTATAAAAAATCCTTTTCTATACCTGTCGGATTAATACCTAAGAAAAGTTAGTAAGAAGTTACCTAGAATAATTAAAATATGAAAGACAGTACACCCAACCAAACCGAAAAATTTGCTAAAAGCTTCTCTGTCGCGCCAATGATGGCATGGACAACGCGCCACTGTCGTTACTTTCACCGCCAAATCAGTCAACATGCACTACTGTACACGGAAATGGTGACAACGGGCGCGATTTTACACGGTGAACATCAGCGATTTTTACAATATTCTCCCGCAGAGCATCCTATCGCTTTGCAAATTGGCGGCGGCAACCCCGACGAGATTGAGCGCGCGATTAACATCGCAGAAACCTATGGTTACGATGAAATTAATCTCAATGTTGGCTGTCCCTCTGATCGCGTGCAAAAAGGCAAAATTGGCGCTATGCTAATGGCGGAACCCGAGTTGGTCGCCGATTGTTTTCGTGCGATGAAGCGTGGCGGTAGCGCTAAAATGACGGTAAAAAACCGCCTCAGTATTGACGAGATGCCCGAGGAAACGATTTTCCGCTTTGTGGAAACGGTCGCGAATGCGGGTTGCGAGACGTTTATTATTCACGCGCGTAAAGCTTTTTTACAGGGCTTAGACCCCAAAGCAAACCGTGATGTGCCACCGCTGCGCTACGACCTCGTTTATGAAGTAAAAGAGCGCTTCCCAGAATTGGAAATTATCATCAATGGCGGAATTAAAACGCTAGAGGAAGCGAACGAACACTGTCGCTATGTTGATGGTGTGATGGTTGGTCGCGAAGCGTATCAAAATCCTTGGTTACTTGCTGGCGTTGATAAGTGGCTAGGCTACGATAGTGAGCCTGAATCGCGAGAGGCGGTTATCCTTGCGATGATGCCCTATATTGAGGCGGAAATAGCCAAAGGTAATCACCTAAAACACATTGCTCGACATTGGATGGGGATTTTTCATGGTCAGCGTGGCACGCGGGCGTTTAAACAACACCTCAACGACAATATCAATACGCGCAATGAAGTGTGTGTGGTTGGTGAGGCATTGGCGGCAATGGCTCCCACTCTTTGATATTTCTCTGATATAGTATATTGAACAGCATCAGGACACGCCTAGATATCATTTTTTCTAAAAGGAGGAACCCATGAAAGTCTATTTAGAATACCAAGACGCACAATCTCAAAAATTTTGGGAAGTAACAGTCGCTGACAACAGCCACACAGTACGCTACGGAAAGGTTGGCGCAAAGGGGCGCAGTACCACTAAAACATTTGATAATGCCGCGATGGCACAGCATGATGCCGAGCAAAAAATACGAGCCAAACAAGACAAGGGCTATGCAATCATCAGCGATAGCCGACAAAGTGAGCAAGGCAAAGAAAATAATGCCGAGCATAACTCAGAAAATCAGTCAGAGAGTATGACCGCTGACGCGCTGTTATCGCACCATTTCACTAAGCAACAATTAGATGCGATGAGTAATACAGAACGAGCTAAAATCGGCTTGGACAAGGTGTTACAATACTACCGTGCCACGTATCAAGAGCTACCTATCAGCGATGAGGATATGATATTTTTTGATACATTGCTTGACGATTTGCATCAATCAGATAAAAAATTGGCAAGCATCTGGTCTGATAGTGAAATGAGTCAAAATGAAGTCTTTCAACAGCGCGTTCCCACTGATGTACAAGATAGAAAAGCCTTTGTAACAACCATGTGGCTATACATTAAAAAAGATATTGCCCGTAGTATTGAAGATATTTTCACCGCATTTGGCTCAAGGAGCAATAAAAAAGTGAAATATCTCAAAGTCAAAAGAAACCTATTAGGGTTTATGTTTAATGAATTGACTTTTGATAACCTCGGCTTTACCGATGCAGAAATGACACAACTGTGCCGCGTGATGGCTGCCACATTGACGGAAGTAGAAAACGTGTGGAAAGCCATCGAAAAACTTGATGACGTGATACCGTATCCGTATGATTCTGATGTGTGCTATGTATTAGCCGAGGGTTTTAACGAAAGGGTCACAAGTAGTTTTAATTTTTTATTTTTATTTGATGGGTTTGAAGAGCGCCTTGCTAAAAAAGACACACTGTCAGGCGAACTTGATACGGCGTTACGAATCATCGGCTCATCAATATTTATCTATGAAGCTAGCGTCTATGACCTTATCAAAAAGCACTCACCGTATTTAAATGATACGCTCCCACCCTTTGATATTCCCCTGATAGCGTATGTTGAACAACAGAGCAATGCAAACATTTATGGCCTTATCAAAGCCTGTATGTACACCACAGGCGCAAAACCCAGCAAATCATTTAATAATCAATACACAAAAGCGGTTGCTGCACTTGGTGAAGACAAGGTGTTGCCTATTGCTCTTGATATTGCCGAGATTGTTTTAGGCTATGCCCTCAAAGACTTTAGAGACTATGACGAAAGCGATGCCGAGAAATTTTGTCGTGGGCTGGTGTTTGCCTTGATGAATTTTGATGACAGCAAAGCGGTTGATTTTATCGTAAATATTATGGCGCAATGTTACAAAGGGGGATTAAATGTAAAGCTTGGCAATAGTTGTGCGTATGCGCTATCGCAAATACCCAACAGTGCTGGGCTGAATGCCTTAATTGAACAAAAAGAACTCGTTATTTCAAAACAAGTCATCAGGACACTTGATAAAAATATTGCCATTATTGAAGTGAGAAACGCGCCCGATGCACAACATGTTGAAGCACCAGTTGAACCACTTCCCCAACAGCCAAAAATTAAAATCACTGCCGAAGAATTTTTGAATAAGCTCCGTAATTTCCCTAAAACCTGCGCAGAATACGCAGGATTTAGGATTTTGGATTGTACCGAAGACGATATTCAAGGCGAGCTTTATGGTACAGAATGTGTCATCTATGATGAGCGCGGTAAAAAAGGCAAATCGGCTCGTGGCGTACTGCTTTATACTTATACTGACGATGACGGTTTGGAGCTGACTGTCTTGCGTTTAAAAAATCCCAAAAAGTTTTACATTGATGTCAATGCGACACCGATTAAGAAAAAGGTCGATACTGTTAAGCTCTTCCATCGTTACCGAATGTTTGCCCATTGGTTCGCCGCTAACAGCAAGGACAATGTATTTAGACAAGAGCAGAGCAATCCTGTAGTGTGCGTTGATTACTACTGGGATTTTGCAAAAATTGACCGCACATTTAAAAACGAACTGAAACACTTCGCTGATGACCCACACTTGGCGATGTATTGGCTGATGTACTTTGGTTTTACGCTCGATAGCCGCATTGAACAGGTACAAGATGCCATCGCCGAGCATAAGCTCGCTGAACAAATGCCAGATTTACAAGCAGGAATAGAATTTTTTGCCGACTTTGAACCGTCGTTAAATGTGCCTATTTTTGACAAAGGCAATGAAAATTACCGCAATATTTTCATTATCCGAACCGCGAATATGCTGTGGTCGGTGTATAGTTACGATTACCGTGGTGGCGAGCAAGCGTTTGACAAGTGGTGGCTCACGGTAAACTTGCATAAGAAACCTGATAGAAATAGTGCGGTGCGTGCCTTTTGGCTTGTAAAAAACCTTGAAAAATTCCAGCAATGGGAAAAGTTTGAACATCAGAAATCTGCTGATTTCGCCTGCTCTGCGTGGGTGCAATGGAACAATCCACACATCAGTAAAAACAGAAAAGCCACTTATGCCGATACGCTCTTGACAGATTTGTGGGATAACCGCATGCTTTACGCACTCTCGCCACTTTTTTATTATGATGATAAGCCTGCGCCACTACACGAAAATACCTTAATTCTACAAATGTTGCACAAAATACGCTATCACTGTACCGACAGCGTTTTATTGCAGAAAACAGCCAAGTTTTACTGCCAACACCGTGATGGCGTACAACACTATCTCAACGACATTATTAACACCGCGCGAGAAAACATAGGTATTGACGGCAGACAAATCAAACAGATAAAAAACGATTTGGACAAGCTGCTCGCCGAACATAAAGTGGTATGGGGACATTGCGACCCGAATAAACCTGCGACTCTCTCCGCTGTAAACGAATATTTTCAGCAATATAAAACCAAAGCATTGCTCGATGTGGCTAATAACTTTGAAGACCCAAAACCGTGGCGTGCAACCGATGTGGCGTATCATCTGTACCGAGAGTTACTACGTCGTCCTCTTGAAGCGAGAATAACTGCTAATGCCATAAGCGATGCGGTGTGCACGCTTGCTAGTTACGGAGACGAGTATCGCAACGAATACGACTACAATCCGCTTGCCGAGTTTTATCAACAACTGATAACGTCCGCCAATGCTGATGATGAAAAAATTGATGTTATTTTCGCCATTATCAACCACAAACCAACCGAATGGACGCAAAGTATTGGCATTGCTTTGCAAAGCGTTATCACCGAGCCTGCGATATTTGAACGAGTATTGGCGCTTATCCCAACACTGAAAGCGAACATAATGTTTAACTATCGCCTATCGTTTAAAGAAAAAGTCTTAAACGATGCGTTACGCCATGTCGAACAATTGTCGGACGAGCAAATGTCGCAACTACTTGATGTCTGTTGGGATAAGCTGAAATTAGATGTTGTTTTCTCGCTGGCAAATATTATTTGCAACAGCAAAACAATCGCTAATGCGCAAGCGTGGTGGGCAAAAAATGACTTTGACGCGTGGCTTGCAACCATCAACCCATACGATTACAAAGAACCGCCGAAAGAGCCTACGTGGCAAGAAACACTCATGCTCACTATTCCGCAGCGAGAACAACCGCCAAAGCACTGGCAGGATGAAAAAGATTGGCACGGCGACATGGCGAAAATCCACAAAGCCCATAAAGGGCACCGGCTTGTCGGTGGCGTGTTGGGTGCAAATGGCGTGTATTTGATTGCAGAAAAACAATACAGCGGCAATAAAGCGTGGACAGGCTCGCGGCGTACACAACTCTATTTCTATGACGAGACGAGCAAGCAATGGCAATATCACTATTACCCTGATTTGGGTTTCCACGCTTGCGCCGCCCTCTATTCATTGGCGGATTGTGACTTTTGGGGCGTATCGCTGGGCGGCTCTATCATTACCAAACATACTGATAGCGACTTTAGCATTGAGCGCGAAGCTTTACCGTTGTGGTGTCCTACGGGGATAAAGGTGTTCGATGATGGGCTCTATGTATCTACCTTTGGTGGTGTGATACTCAAGCGCACCCACGATGGGCAATGGCAACATCTTACCCAAGATTTTGCCCAAGCCTGTTTTAGCAAAGATAGTAAAGGCTTTACTTGTTTTGATGGCTTTTCTCCTGATGAGCTCTACGCAGGCGGGGAAGATGGTAACATGTGGCTGTATCACAATGGTTATTGGCAACCGCTTGAAGTGCCAATTACCGCGGTCAATTACGACCCTAGCCACAACGACTACGCCAATATTGACCATATCGTCTGCGGTAGCGATGGCGTGGTGTATATTGCGGGTTCGTGTGGCATACTCAAAGGCAGAGGCACTCAGTGGCAGGTGGCGGCAAACGTGCAAAACTATATAGAAAGCATGCTCTGGCACAAAGGCGCGCTGTATTTTACAACGGGAGCATTTGGCGATGGTGATATTTATTGTTTAAAAAGCAATGGCAAATTGGAGAAGCTATGCATACCCAGTGCGTTAGACGTGTCAACGTATCACGGCAAATTCCTTACCGCGAACGACGATAAGCTCATGCTTGTCACGCAAAACGATGCTGTTACCTTTGACGGGAAGCAATGGGAACGGGTGTTTTAGGTTCAATAAAATTATTTGCATTGAGGACACGCCCTAGATGTCATTTGCGATTTTTCTGATTTTTCTTGCTTTTTATCTATCGCCTATTTAATATTGAGCACTTTTAGTTATAGTGAAGTAGAAGAGGAGCTGCCATAAGGCGAAAACGATAACAATGACATCTCCAGTAAAGCTTCTACTATATCTCACTGTATTCATTTGTTAAATAAAATATAAGTATAGGATATCATATAATGACAACCCCAGATCAACGTTTGCGTAACGTGCATATCGTCTCGCAAGAAACCTTATTAACGCCACGCGAATTGCGCGACGAAATCCCCGTCAGTGATACGGCATTTGAAACGGTCTTCAACGGTCGCCAAGTCATTCAAGACATTTTAGATCGCAAAGACCCACGCATTTTTGTCGTTGCAGGGCCGTGCTCCATTCACGATGTCGATAGCGCTTTAGAATATGCTAAACGATTCAAAAAATTAGCCGATGAAGTGAGCGATACCATCTATCTCGTCATGCGCGTTTATTTTGAAAAACCGCGCACAACGGTTGGTTGGAAAGGCTTTTTGAATGACCCCGATTTGAATGATTCTTTCAATATTAGCAAAGGATTGCGTTTGGGGCGTCAGTTATTGCTCGACTTGGCGGAAATGGGTATTCCCACCGCGACCGAGGCGCTTGACCCGATTATGCCGCAGTTTATCGGTGACTTAATTTCGTGGACAGCGATTGGCGCGCGTACGGCAGAATCGCAAACGCACCGCGAAATGAGTAGCGGTTTGTCAACGCCTGTCGGCTTTAAAAATGGTACAGATGGCAGTTTAGATACATGTGTGAACGCGATGCAGTCCGCTTCGGCGCCGCATAGTTTCTTGGGCATTGATTCGGATGGGCGCTCCGCTATTACGCATTCGACGGGCAATCCTTATTCTCACGTAGTGTTGCGCGGAGGGCGCAATGGGCCTAACTACGACAGCGTGCATATCGCGCTGACGGAAAAAGCGTTAGAAAAAGCCAACCTCCCCAAAAGCATCGTTGTCGATTGCTCGCACGCCAACTCTAACAAAGACCCTTCGCTCCAACCGTTGGTGATGGCGAATTGCATTCATCAAATTATCGAGGGTAATCAATCGATTGTCGGTGTGATGATTGAATCGCATCTCAACGAGGGCAATCAAAACATTTCACCTAATTTGGCGGATTTACAATATGGCGTATCGGTCACTGATGGTTGTGTGAACTGGGAAGTTACCGAAGATATGCTCAGAAAAGCGCATCAAGAATTATTAAAGTATCGGAGTCAACATGCGTAAGCTTATCATGGCGCTTTGTTGTGTTGGGGCGAGTAGTTGGGCGCAGAATTATCAGCCCGAAAACAAGCCCAATAACGCGTGGAGCGTCATTAAAAGCCCAAGCGGTAGCTTTGCCGAGTCTATTGGTAGCTACGCGAACGGTTGCATGACGGGTGCAGTTGCGCTGCCCCCAACGGGTGAGGGTTTTGTCGATATGCGTCGCAACCGCAATCGCTTTTACGGACAGCCAAAACTAATTGAATTTATTAAGCAATTAGGGTATTACGTAAGTGAGCGTCACGGCAAGAAGTTGTTAATTGGCGACTTGTCACAGCCGATGGGCGGACGCATGAATTTTGGACACAGTAGCCACCAAATTGGCTTGGATGTCGATATTTGGATGCAACTGATATTTGCCAATGAGCAAGTTGACCCCTACCGCGACATGCACACCATCGTCGATAAAGCGGGCGGTTTTGTTTTAAATGGCGGCATTCCGAAAGAAACGCGCGACGCGTTGTATTTTTCCGCCACGCATCCCGATGTAGCAAGAATTTTCGTCAACCCCGTCGTAAAAGAGTATTTGTGTAGCACGGAAACCGACACGTCGTGGTTGCGTGCATTGCGCGCATGGTGGGGGCACGATGAGCATTTTCATGTGCGTTTAAAATGCGATGCGAACAGTCCGTTGTGTAAAAACCAAGCCCCACCGCCACCAGGGGATGGTTGCGATGGTAGCTTATACAATTGGGTACAAGAGCAGAGCGACCGAGTAACAGGACGCTTCGTTCCCAAGCCTAAATCAAAGAAAAAGCGCAAGCCCAAAGTCATGCCAGAAATGTGTTATCAACTACTGGAACAGCAAAGCTGGTAGTATTGTTCTCATCCACCATTGAAAGGGTTTCATAGGGTGCGTTCCACGCACCCTATGTCTAGCTAATTTGGGCACGACTTTCAAATATTCGACCAAGAAATAGTCGTTCGATTTTTCGGCTATACTACCCAATTTAATTTCACTATTTATTAAATTTATTAACTTAAAACCCTTAATAAAATTATAATTTTATATATTATAAAATATTGTTTTTTTATATAAAAATATTTTTTATATGTCGGGTTGATAATTTCTTACGGTCTAAAAAACTCAGATGGCGCAATGCCTTTGCTGTCATCGGGGTTGTAAATGGCACAGCTATCCAATGACAGACAACCACACTGTATGCAGATCGACAATTTGTCACGCATATTTTCTAATTGCGTAATTCTGGCGTTGAGTAAGGTTTGCCAATCGCTTGAAATCTGCTGCCAGTCGTTGGCGGTGGGCGTGCGCTGTTGCGGTAGCTTATCCAGTGTCTGTTTAATTTCCGCCAAACTGATTCCCATTTTTTGCCCAGCCTGAATAAAGGCAATTCTTCTCGCCATACTGCGGTGGTAACGGCGTTGGTTTCCCATTGTTCGCGTTGCGCTAATCAAGCCTTTTACCTCGTAAAAGTGCAATGTCGGCACACTGACGCCGGCGCGTTCTGAGAGTTGTTTGGGTGTCCACTGAACGGTTGTCTTTTTTGTCATTCGCCCATTTTATGGCGAAAACCGCTTGACCTCAAATTAACTTGAGGTTTTATACTGGTGCGCATTCGTTAATCCTAAAAAATGCAATTAACACGTAGGGTGGTGTCGTAGCGAACCCACCATTCGCAGGTGTGAAAGTTATTAAAAAGAAATCGTTTCAAAGAGGAAAAACAATGAACAAAAACAAGCAACTCGCTGGCTTTATCGCTCGTGTAGAAATAAGCGCTTTTGCCGGCTCAACCGCCATTACCCTAGTAATTTTCGGCATTTTTCAACACTACGATGCCACGGATTTTTCCGCGCTCACCATTGCCAGTTTGGCAATCAATGCGATCATTTTGAAAAAGTACGGCTATCTGATTGATAAACTCAGTAAACAACGCATTATTCAAGGGATTAATGGCATGGCTGCCGGCTTGATGGTTATTGCCGTCATTACCGAGCAGCCGTGGCTGTACCTCGTGCTATTTGCGGCTTTTACTTTGTATTTTCAGGTTTTTTACGCAACCTATAATGCCTTGTCGCAAACGCTTTCTACCCATGCGAAAAAAACGATTAGCGTATCAATGGAAATTGTCGGCAAACTGGTTTATTTAGTCTGTACGGCATTTATTTGGCTATGCTACGAGCCATTTGGTCTCACGCTAATGTTATCCGTGTGCGTGGTTTTGTTTTTGTTGGGGAGCTATGCCGTGCAAGGCTTGTCGCTCTCTCAGCAGCATCACAGCTCCAAAACGGGTACACCTCGTGAACCGTTGGGCTTTACGTGGTTTTTCCGTCAGCCGATTATTTGGTGCGTCTCCTTGACGTTGGTTTGTCACTTGGTGGTGTTGCAGTCCAATACCATTAATCCGATTTATTTGTACCAAGTGTTGCAAGAAACACCCGAAACGCTAGCGATTATCGGGGCGGCGTTTAGTGTCGGCTCGTTACTTGGTTGTGTGATGACGTTGAGGGTAAACAGTGAAAAGCATGTGATTTATAGCAGTTTTGTGATGACGGCGAGCGCTTGTGTTCTCATAGTCATTGCGCCAACGGTCGGCGTGTTTATGTTGGCAATGGCGATTTGGGGACTCTGCAACAGCGCCACGCGCGTGATGTCGCGCAGTTTGATAATGAAGCATATTGCCAGCCATCAAGCCGGCAGTTTTTATAGCCTCAATAGTAGCCTCGCTTCAGGCATTAAATTTATGACGCTAGCGATGATGACAGTTTCGGTGAGCCAGTTTTCACCAACGACCGTGCTGTGGTTTTATCCGCTGTTGCTGTTGTTTGTGCCGATATTGTGGGGTGTGAGAAGAGTGCATTTGTAGAGAGGGGTACGGGAAGTCAATCAAATAACCAACTTGTACTTTTTTAGCTTTTGAGATACTATTCTTTCCATTTATCAAATAGAAAGGCACGAAGATAAAAAGGAAAATTTTATGGGATTAGCAAAAAGAATTATACCCTGTCTTGATGTTGACAATGGTCGCGTGGTAAAAGGCACTAACTTTGTCGATATTCGCGACGCGGGCGACCCAGTTGAAGCCGCCAAGCTTTACAATGACGCAGGTGCCGATGAATTGTGTTTTTTAGACATCACAGCGAGCGTCGATAAACGCGATACCATCGCTCATGTGGTCGAACAGGTGGCCAACGAAGTTTTTATTCCGCTAACCGTTGGTGGTGGTGTCCGCTCAATCGCTGATATTCGTCGCTTACTCAACGCTGGGGCGGATAAAGTGGCGATTAACACTACGGCGGTCAAGCAACCTGAATTTATTCAAGAAGCCAGCGATTATTTTGGTAATCAATGTATCGTCGTCGCCATCGATGCCAAACAAACCCACGGCTTGCCAATAGATAACCAAGCCAATGCTTGGGAAATTTTTACGCATGGCGGGCGCAACCCGACGGGGCTAGACGCGCTCTTTTGGGCTGAAAAAATGGCAAGCTACGGCGCGGGCGAGTTGTTAGTGACATCAATGGATAGGGACGGAACAAAAAACGGTTTTGACAACGCGCTCATGCGTGAAATCGCCCAACGTGTCGAAGTGCCGATTATTGCTTCGGGTGGAGTTGGCAACTTGCAACACTTGGCAGATGGTATCACGGAAGGGCTAGCCGATGCGGTATTAGCGGCGAGTATTTTTCACTTTGGTGACTATACAATTGAAGAAGCGAAGCGCTTCATGCAAGCGCAGGGCGTTACGGTTCGATTGTAATCCGTGTCATTCGGTTGCTTAAAATTATTTTAAATATTTTTAATTACTAATTACTACATTCAAGGAAACTTTATTATGAAACTTGCAGAAGCGTTATTATTGCGTGCCGATATGCAGAAAAAATTGGCAAGTTTAAACAGTCGCATTCGTGAAAACGTCAAAGTACAGGACGGCGATGACCCTACAGAAACACCTGAGGGATTGATTGTTGAAGCCAATAGCGTAATTGGCGAGTTGTACGAGCTAATCGCTCGCATCCAAAAAACCAATGCCACAGCGATGTTGCCAACGGGTAAAACCATGCTGATGGCGCTCATTGAGCGTGATGAATTGAAAGAACGTTATCAACTGTTACGAAACGCTATACAGAACTCAAAAACAGAAGAAGACCGCTACAGCTTCCGTGAAATCAAATGGAAAAGAACGGTAGATATCGCAGGGCTACAAAAGCAAGCAGATGACATCTCGGTAAAAATTCGCGAGTTGAATATTGAAATACAAGCAACGAATTGGCAGGTTGATTTAATTTGATAGATAAATATTAACCAACACGACATTTCGCCACCGTTAGGGGTGGAATAAAATTATTTATATACAATATGCTATAAAAAATAACAGGTAGAATTATTATCGTGTTGCGTTAACATAAAAGAGATTTGTGTTGTAATAACACACCACAGTTTTGAAACATACAGGGCGAATGTCAGACCCGCTTTATTCTAATAGCCGACGGGTTGAAAATGTATCGGAAGATTAGCCCCTCCTCGTTTCTGAGAGCAGGAAACACAATCTGTTACTCCTTATGCTCAGTACATGGAACTCGTCACTCTTGACAAAATATATCGAGCAGGTGCTGATATATTCACCATTAACTACCAGACATTGACTGTATGTTTCATTTTTTTATTAACTATTAACCCAACACGATATTTTTACCCCGTCAGGGGTGAAATAAAATTATTTATATACAATCTGTTAAAAAAATAACAGTGGAGTTATTATCGCGTCGCGTTAATATCTGGCTATTTTAAATACTTCATCAGTATGAATTTTCAATTCGGGAAAAATCTGCGAAGGGATATAGTTGTCAACGACTGGCTTTGCGGGTAATGCTTGATATTGTCCGTCTTGTAAGACATAGACGAACACCACTTCATCCAGTGGGTGGACGAGCCAATATTCTCGCACGCCTGCCTCTTCGTACAAATCAAATTTCGCATTCATCTCTTTTTTAGAATTCCCCGGTGAGAGAATTTCAATAATTAAATCAGGTGCTCCGATACAGCCTCTGTCGTCTAATTTGTCCATATCACAAATCACGCATAAATCAGGTTGTACCACTGTGATAATATCTTCGTCTTTGTCGTTTCTGTGAGCCAAACGCACATCAAAAGGGGCAGCAAATAGTTGACACGGTTTGCTTTCTAACGCACGCAAAAGTTTCCCCGTCAATTTCATTGAAACGCGTTGGTGTTTTGTACTCGGAGCAGGTGACATCTGTAGTACCTTGCCTTTTAATAGTTCTATTCTCTCTTTAAAAGCCCAGTGGAGATAATCCGCATAAGTATAATTTTTCTCGAAATCTAATTGATTGATGTCGGTAATGACTGTCATTTTTCACTCCTATTTATAGTGCAACAATGTATTTACGGATTGTGGTCATTTCGTTTAACTCACTGATGCTATCATATTTTTCACTTTTTTGTCAGCGAGAAAATGGCGAGTTTTTACTAGCCGATGACGTGGTTCAAGAGGTGACGGCGTATGCCTTGACTTGGGCAATGAAAAATTACAATTGGAAAACGCGCTGATTGCATCTAAAATACAAGTTCATAAATTCACTAAATCACAGCGAGGTCAACATGTATAACACCAGTGTCAGTCTCAACGATGAGACAAAAATTTTATTAGACAATATTGCAAAATTCAAAGATAAGTCTCCGAATGCTTTAATGAAAAAAGCAATAGAACGCTATGTTGAAGAAGAAAAAAAAGAAATGCAATGGTTTAAAAATCGCCTCGAAACTGTCCGCAAAGAGGAAGCGGCAGGGGAAGTTATGTCATTGGACGAAGCGTTTAATAAACTTGTCTTTACTGCCTAATTTTTCCTATTCTCAACTTTAATTACGGAGAGCATCATGCATAACACAACCTCGCTAACCATGCCGGAGCATCTAAAAAAAGATATTGACGAAATCGCTCAGTATCATGATAAAAAACCGCATTGGATTATGGTAAGGGCTTTGGAACTTTTCGCAAAAAACGAAAAAGAAAAAATGCGTTTTTTACGCGAACGCGCTCGACAGACTCAAATTGAGCGAGAAAATGGTGAGCTGTTACCAGCCGATGACGTAATTCAAGAGATGAAAGCATACGTCAATGGGTTTCAGTAATGGCAATATACCCCTAGTCTGTCATCTACTCCCTTTGCAACCACGGCGGCATCAGTTAAAATACCCCTTTAAATTTTTGCACTCATTTCTGCACGCCAAAACCATGTCCGAACAGTCAACCGAAACCACCCCAAAACAAATTTTCACTCACCTGCGCACGCACTCCGAATTTTCTTTATCGGACGGCATGATACGCATCAAAAAACTGGCAGGAC
>PDWJ01004072.1_pt1 | contig 13730 bp, 13 predicted proteins | sample 1430881 | NCBI WGS metagenome assembly PDWJ01 (sample SAMN01162460, study PRJNA174530) | Oral metagenome, whole genome shotgun sequencing project. | biome: Marine environment; feature: Marine mammal; material: Swab sample of the gingival sulcus; isolation source: swab sample of gingival sulcus... | reverse complement strand
TAAAGATGTTATTCCATCTGTTCTGCAAAATCAACTGGCAAATTCCCACGGCGTAAATTTGCTTTTACAGGAAATTATCGCCCATATAAAAAACCGGAATTTTTGCCCTGACGAACTGGACAGGTTATATCTGACGTCAAAATCCTACGAACTTTTGTTTCAATTGCGGCACAGCCTGACTGACGACAAACATCAGGTCTCTTTATCTGCAAGCCGCAGCAAAACCGTTGAGCAGGCCGTTCACATGATTCAAAAAATATCAGGGCAGCATTGCCTGAATGTAATAAAAAAACCCACATATCATCTTAAAATATCTTGCTAAAAAAACAGATAAAGATATAATGCAGCCGCAAACAATTGAAAATATTTAGAAGGAGGCTGTTTTGGGATCAAAAATTGAAATTGCCCTGCAAAAACATAGGGCAGGGTATAACTGCACCCAGGCTGTTGCCTGCACATATTGCGAAGATCTTGGCTTTGATGAAATGGAAACATACAAAAGCATGGAAGCCTTTGGTTTTGGCATGGGTTCCATGTCCATCTGCGGAGCCATAAGTGGAGCGTGTGCTCTTGTAGGAATGAAGCTCTGTGATGGTTCGCCCGGAAATTCCCACCCAAAAAGGGACTGCTATAAAATGATGAAAAAAATCCTTAGGGAATTTGACGAAATGAATACCAGCACAATGTGCAGCATCTTAAAAGGCGTCGGAACAAAAAAAATACTGAGGAGCTGTGATGGTTGCGTAGTTGACGCAGCCTATCTGGTGGAAAAACATCTTTTTGAAATGGAAACAGAACCATTAAAACTTGAAGAAAAAGAACCGCCGCCCCGCAAACCAAAGACAGAAGACACAAAGGCACAGGAAACAAAATAAACCCATTGCTACACGGAAAACTGGCTGCCGGTATTCATTGCCAGCAGCCTGTCTTTTCCCATTACAGACTGCAATATTCCAAAGGGCACAACGCCCGTACAATGACCGGAATAGGTAATCCCCACAGGATATACCAGCATTGCCCTGCCAATATCTTCGATTTCCTTTTTGCGTTCATCAAAACCCATGCTGCCGGGCTCCCCGGAAAAACTCAAATGTAAACCGCCGATGACGGCCTTTATGGGCAGATCCGGGAAATACTGCTTTACCGTATCCACCATGTTCAAAAGCCCACTATGGGCACATCCGGTAAAAATGACCACTCCGTCCTGCTCCCTAATGACCATGAGCAGTTCATGGGAAAAATCATCATGTACAAATTGCCCGTCCTTTTTGACATACAAGGTTTTATTGCCAGCCGGACGCGGATGGTTGAAAATAATTTGGGGGAAAAGAAACACATTGGGAAGAATTTCGCAGGTTTCACGAACCGTAACCAGGCGATGGGAATAATCAGAAAAAAAGGTCTTATCAAGCCCGATATATCTTTCTTCCACACCCTCCTTTACCGAGTAACACTCGCCATCCGGTCTTTTTGCAAGATATACCTTTGCACTTGAATTCAACGAAAAAAAACGACCAAGTCCTCCTCCATGATCCCAATGATGATGGGAAAGAACAGCCATCTGGACAGCAGACAAATCAACGCCCAACTTTTCTGCATTATCTGCAAAGGCACCGGAGGCACCTGTATCAAACAAAATGTCATGGTCTCCAAAACGGATATGGACGGAAAGCCCCCATTCTGCGACCAGATCATCACAGGTATCCAAAAGATCATTCTCAATTAAGGTTATGATACGCATATCTTACTCTGAATCCTTATTGCATTTTCTGGTACATCCAGAACCGGAAAAACATTATTTTTGGCATGCAGCTCAGTTGGCTGTTTCCAAAAGAGCCCGGACAAAGGTCTTGCTGTCAAATGGCTGCAAATCATCTATTTTTTCTCCAACCCCAACATAGGCAATGGGCACCTGAAGCCTCCGGGAAATGGCGGCCACAATTCCGCCCTTTGCCGTGCCGTCCAGTTTGGTCAGGGCAATCCTGGACACCCCGACGGCTTCATGGAAGATATTGGCCTGGGAAATGGCATTTTGTCCGGTGGTGGCATCCAGCACCATCAGCACCTCATGGGGAGCACCCGGCATTTTTTTGGAAAGGGTTCGTTTCATTTTTTTCAGCTCTTCCATGAGATTTTTCTGTGTGTGCAGCCTGCCTGCGGTATCCACCAGCAGCACGTCCACCTTGCGGGCAATGGATGCTTCCAGGGCATCATACACCACGGCAGAAGGATCGGAACCTTCCCTGTGGTGCACCACGTCTGCCTTTGCCCTTGCAGCCCAGGTCTCCACCTGTTCAATGGCAGCGGCACGAAAGGTATCTGCTGCGGCAATCAACACCTTTTTGCCCTGTCGGGTATATCTGGCAGCCAGTTTGCCTAGTGTCGTGGTTTTTCCCGTACCATTTACCCCCACAACCATGATGACCAAAGGTTTTACCGCTGCTGCTTCCCAGTTATCCTCTTTCCCGCAATCGGCAAAAAGGGCTGCAATTTCTTCTTTAACCACTTCGTGCAACTGGCTTGTATTGGAAAGCCTCCTGGCTTTTTTACGGATGGTTTCCATCATCTCCATGGTAATATCCATGCCGAAATCCGCAGTAATCAAAATTTCTTCCAGTTCTTCAAACACACTTTCATCGATGGCCTTGGAAGCGGAAAACAATCCATCAATGTCCATGGTAAGAACAGATCTGGTCTTTTTCAGACCAGAGGCAAGCCGGGCAAAAAAACCCGAAGATTGAATCCCCTGTTCATGTGTCCGGGAGAGTTCTTCTTCAGCCTTTTCCACAGGCGCCGCTATTTCCAATTCTTGCATATCAGGTTCTGCATCTGCATCCGGTTTCCCGGAATCATCAATGTCAGCATTTTCTACCGGAGAATTTTCAAGCAATTCTTCTCCCGGTAAGGCTTCCTGTGTCTGAATTTCTTCCCGGGGCTTGTCTTTCTTTCTGAAAAAACGAAACATAAGATTCTTATTTCCCTGCTACAACAGCATGGACTCCAATTTTTCAATGAGGGGCACAAGGCTTTGCTTGTCCCTGGCACTCACGCAAAAGCCCTGATTCAAAAGCCATTTATCTTCAAAATTTTCCATATCCACCCTATCTTGTTTGTTACATACCAGAATGGTGGGAATCTTGTCCAGATTGAGTTTCTTCAAAATGGACTCAACGCTTTTCTTCTGATCCGGGTGCCTGGGATTGGAAATATCAATCACGTGCAGTAGAATATCGGCATCGGCAAGCTCGGCCAATGTGGCATGAAACGCCTGGACAAGGGCTTCGGGAAGATGGCGGATAAAGCCCACGGTGTCCGTGATAATCACTTCCGTATCCCTTGGAAACCGCAGCCGCCGTGACGAAGGATCCAGGGTTGCAAACAAGCGGTTTGCCGCAAGAATCTTGCTTTGGGTCATGGTATTGAGCAGGGTGGATTTTCCGGCATTGGTATAGCCCACAATAGAAATAATGGGCAGATTCTTTCGTTTTCTTCTGGATTTTTGTTGATCCCGCTGTTTGCGGATGGTCTGGATTTCTTTTTTCAGCCGGACAATCCGTTCATGAACCCGCCTCCTGTTGATTTCCAGCTTGGTTTCTCCGGGGCCGCGGCCGCCAATGCCGCCGGTGAGTCGTGACATGGCCGTATTTTTTGTGATCAAACGGGGCAACAGGTATTCCAGCTGGGCAAGCTCCACCTGAAATTTGCCCTCCCTGGATTTTGCCTGGTTGGCAAAAATATCCAGAATCAGCTGGGTGCGGTCAATGACCTTCATCTGGACAAAATCTGTGATGGAACGCATCTGGGCAGGGGTCAATTCCGTATCAAAAATGAGCATGGTGGCATGACTTCCCATGGCCTGGATAATCAGGGAAGATAATTTGCCCTTTCCCACCACAAATTTGGGATCCATTTTTTTTCTCTGCTGGAGAGCTGTTCCCACCACCTGTATCTGGCTGGTTTTACAAAGTTCCTTTAATTCTTCCAGGCTTGATCTGCCTTCCCTGGCGTTTCCCTGTTCCGCCGCATGGATCAAAAAGGCATTTTCCCTGCCACTTTCAGGACGATGCAATGCGTTGTCTCTGGCAAGCTCTGTTTCCAGGGCCTGAATGCGGCGGTCATAATCAAAGGGCAAATCCTCCATTGTCAGAGGAGAAAGTACTTCACAGGGAGAAGAGCTGTTTGGCAGGATGTGGGCGGTATAAATACGATCTGGAAACCCTTGGGGAGAAATACATACAGCAGCCATATAATCCAGACGCAACAGGGCAAGATCGGTCAGGTCATCCTGGGTCAGAGGTTGATCCTGCAAATGGGTATGGACACAGCGAAGACCCTTTAACTTGCCCGGACCTGCCTGGAAATCCGGAGTATCCGGAATCATGATTTCATGGGCATCCCCGGCCATAACACAGACAACCTTTCCCTTTCGGTCAATGAGAAGGCCAATCTGACGGCGGATTTCATGGCTGATTTCCACCAGGGAAGAAAGGAGTTGTTCACTTGCAAGGGATTGGGCAGGACTTTGCAGGGAATACAACCGCTCGATGGCTTTGATCTGGGTATTCTTCAACCCGGAAGTAGAACCGTAAATGACTTTCTTCACTGATGATCCTGATACATATCCGGAGCCAGTTCCTCAAACCGGGTGTAGGCTCCGTGAAAATGCATGTGGCAGGTGCCGGTCTCCCCATTTCGGTTCTTGGAGACAATGATTTCCGCAGTCCCTTTTCTGGGATTGTCGGCTTCCTTATTATACACCTCGTCCCGGTAAATAAAGGCAACAATATCCGCATCCTGCTCCAGGGCACCGGATTCCCTCAAATCTGACATCAGGGGCCTCTTATCAGAACGCTGCTCCAGCATACGGTTCAGCTGGGAAAGGGCAATTACGGGAATATTGAATTCCTTGGCAAGGGCTTTTAGGGAACGGGAAATTTCAGCGATTTCCAGATCCCGCCTGTCAAATTTCATGGAAGCACGCATCAATTGAAGGTAATCAATAATAATCAATCCCAGATCACCGTGTTTTTGTAACAATTTTCTTGCCTTGGCACGAATTTCCATGGCGGTAACATTGGGAGAATCATCAATAAAAATAGGTAGTTCGTGAAGAAGGCTTGCAGCAGAAGTAGTATTTTGCCAATCTTCCTGGGAAATAAAACCGGTTTTCAGACGGGAAGAATCAATGCGAGCCTCGGAGGTGAGCAAGCGCATGGAAAGCTGCTCATTGGACATTTCCAGGGAAAACACCGCCACAGGCCGCCTCTGTTCCAGGGCAACATTCCTGGCAATGTTCAGGGCAAAAGCGGTTTTGCCCATACTGGGACGGGCCGCAAGAATGATAAGATCAGAACCCTGAAGTCCTGAGGTGATTTTGTCCAGTCTGGGATAACCCGTGGACATTCCGGCAAGGCCGGTTGTAGTCCCCTGCTGCTCTTCCAATTTGTCAATATTGGAACCAATCAAATCCCCAAGACTGCGAAAGGCCGCTCCTGTCTTTTTTTCCGACACCTGAAAAATGGAAGACTCTGAAAAATCGACAATATCTTCCACATCTCCGGCATCTTCCAGACAACGTTCAATGATTTTGGATGCCGTGGTAATCAAGGCTCGCAAAGAGGCTTTGCCCTGGATGATCCTGGCATAATGAACCGCATTCACGGCCACAAGCGCAGAATCAGAAATGGCCGCAAGAAAAGCTGGCCCCCCTACGGAATCAAGTTCCCCTTTTTCATTCAAGGCATTGGCAACGGTAACAAGATCCGCAGGCTCTCCCTTGGAAAACAAATCCAGAATCACCTGGTAGATTTTCTTATGTGCTCCGGTATAAAAATCCTCTGGGGTCAGAATATCCACAACATCGAACAGAACTTCGTTGTTGATAAAAATGGCACTTAGTACCGATTGTTCCGCATCAATATCATGGGGAGGGACCCTGTTGAGCAAGGGGTCGGTATGGGAGGTATCTTGTTTTGCCACGTTTCTGCTTCTACGACTTACAATACGATGGAAAATGCCATGGGCAGACAAAAGAAAGACTTCCCTGTCTGCCCATAACAAAAAAAAATGAAAAGGAAATTAGTTTTCCGTTTTTTCTTCGGGAATAACCTTTACGGTGATGGTGGGTTCCACATCCTTATACAGACGGATGGGCACCTTGTACTCCCCGATTTCCTTGATGGGTTCTGCAAGCAGAATGGTTCTGCGTTCCAGCATGATGTCCTGGGCATTCAGGGCATCTTTAATATCGTGGGTGGTCACGGAACCGTACAGATTATTTTCTTCGTGTACCTTGGCCTTAATGGTGCAGACCACATCCTTGATGGAAGCGGCCATATCTTCTGCCAGCTTCCGTTCCTTGGCAATCTGCAATTCTAGTTTGGCCTTGGCCTGTTCCATTACCTTACGGTTCTGCTTTGTGGCAAGAACAGCTTTCCCCTGGGGCAAAAGATAGTTTCTGGCATAACCCGCAGCAACGGTTACTTCACTTCCTGCAATCCCAAGAGTATCAATGGTTTCTTTTAAAATTACGTCCATATATAACCTCCAAAAGGTTTTTCCCGGCATATTCATTGGTACCGGATTAAAATATAATTAGCAAATCAACGTGCAATTTTTGCTGGGTTTAACACGGTTCTGTATCAAGTTTCCGAAAATTGGCCCAATGGTCAAAAAAACCAACCCCTATGACCAACACGGAAAAGTAGAATTGCAAAACAACCAAAGCATAGCAAAAGACTCTGGCAAACATGGGCACATTCTTTTTCTCCATGAAAAAAGCCACAATGGCAATTCCCTGGAAAAAATACATGAGCATCAGCACAAGCATTCCGTTAATACCCATATACACAAGGCCACCCATATTCCCGGACACATAACGGGAAAGGATCAGGCAAGCTGCAAGGCCAATCACACACCACACAAGAAAGTCCGGCATTCTGTAGGAGGTCAAATGAGCCAGATTCTTCAACTCAATTCCTCGCCGGGAAAGCATTCCCCGAATAATCAGAACATTGAGCAGCATGATGGAGATGAATGAAGTAATCAGCATTCCCGGAAATACCATCATGATCAATCCCACCAGCATGGTTGCCTGTTCCTGGCTGACACCCATATTGCTATACAGCTGGGTAAAGGCCAGGGAGTATTGTGCCATATTGCCGGAAATAAATCCCGCCGGGGACTCACCCCGGAATCCAGCAAACAATATCAACGCAAGCAGGCAAACCCCAATGATACCAAGGATACTGAATCCAATAATCCGGGAAATATCCATCTGGCGTTCAATACACTCACCCAGAAATAATCCCGATGCCAGAAGAGCTGCCAGGAAGATGGAATCCATTCCCAGCGATCCTGTAACGGCAAGGGACATGGCAAGTACAATACCTACCAGAATGAAGCCGTTGTTCCTTCCCAGTTTCAACCGATAAAACAACACAGGCAAAGGCAAGAAAGCGATGGAGATAACGCCGACCAACGGCAACACCAAGAGCATCCCCAACAACAAAATACATTGGGCCGCACCCATGAGAATATCTTTTACGACAGCAGTTTGCATATCTGCCCCTGTGGTGTCTGCGTCTTGGATTCCCTGCAAATAATTGCTTTGCAAAATATATACTAATACAGAGATTTACCCACAAACGGCAACAGAGCAATCTGGCGAGACTGCTTGATGGCAAGGGTCAATTTTCTTTGATGCTTGGCACAGGTTCCGGTAATTCGCCGGGGAATAATCTTGCCCCGTTCCGTGATGAACTGCTTCAATGCCCTGGGATTTTTGTAATCAATATCCATATTGGTATCAACACAAAAACGGCAAACCTTTCTGCGTTGATAGAATCTATTCCTACCACTACTTCTCTGATTTTTATACATATTTTAACTCCTTATCTTCTAATAAGCAATCGAATGATTGGGGTGACGGTCACGTAAAGAAACCACTATTCCTGGAAATCGTCAGCTTTTTCTGTTTCTTCGACATCCTGGTCAGCGGCTTCCGCATCAGAATCAGATGAATCATCCGCGGATTCGACTTCTTTCTGAAAATCCTCTTCCTGGGGAGCACTAGATTTATGCTCTGCATTTTCAGCAATTTCTTTGGCTTCCGCTTCCAGTTCTTCCCTGGACACTTCTTTTGCCAGAACAATGGTCATAAACTTCATTGCTTCATCGGCAAGACGAAAATTTCTTTCCAGTTCTTTTACCAGATCACCGTTTCCGCCATAGGTCATGCACACATAGTGCCCCCGCGGTTTTTTCTTGATTTCATAAGCAAGCTTTCTGCTTCCCCAGTCATCAAAATCCGTAATAAAACCGTTTTCCCTTTCAACGATTTGTTTGACCCTGTCGAAAAATTGCACACGGTCTTTTTCCTGAAGATCAGGATCACAAATAAATACTGTTTCGTACTTTCTCATGTACACTCCTTTCGGATATAAAGCCCCAGCCTTCTGCCAGAGCAAGGATAAAAGATATGCCAGCCCAAAGGACACCTTATCTTTCAGGCCACATAAAAATTGGAATTTATACCAATATATTGGTGACGGGTCAAGGGATAAATCCCATGATTCATACGGGATGAATTGTCATCGAAAAATTTTTTCATCTTTTTTGATACACCTCATTTTATATACAGCTTTCAATTTAACAGAATCAGAAAGAAAAGGCATGATACAAGAGACAATTTCATCTTGCCATTTCCATCCTGCTGTGGCATCGTATTCATTCACAATTATCTCAATAAAATGATCCAGCAGAATATAGAAAGGATGCATGATGGAAGAAAGTTACTCTCCGAAATCCATTGAAACCAAGTGGCAGAAATACTGGGAAGAAAATCAATCATTCAAGGTCTCCGAAGACAAGAAAAAAGAAAAATTCTACCTTCTGGAAATGTTCCCCTATCCTTCAGGGAAAATCCACATGGGCCATGTACGAAATTATACCATCGGTGATGTGGTTGCCCGTTACAAGAGAATGAAAGGCTTTAATGTCCTGCATCCCATGGGCTGGGACGCATTTGGCATGCCCGCGGAAAATGCGGCCATTGCCAACAACACCCACCCTGCCGTCTGGACCTACGAAAACATTGAGTCCATGAAAAACCAGCTGAAAAGACTAGGGTTTTCCTATGACTGGGACAGAGAAATTGCCACATGCAAGCCGGAATACTACCGCTGGGGCCAATGGTTCTTCCTGAAAATGCTGGAAAAAGGCATGGCATACCGAAAGGAATCCTATGTCAACTGGTGCGAAAAATGCGGCACCGTCCTTGCCAACGAACAGGTGGAACAGGGCTGCTGCTGGCGCTGCTCCCAGCAGGTCATCCAGAAAAAACTCAATCAGTGGTTTTTCAGAATCACGGATTATGCCCAGGATTTACTGGACTTTTGCGACCATTTGCCCGGATGGCCGGAAAAGGTCACCATCATGCAGAAAAACTGGATCGGTAAAAGCAAGGGCGCTTCCCTGAATTTCCCCATTGAAAACAGTAATGAGCATCTGGAAGTATTCACCACAAGGCCGGACACAGTTTTTGGTGCCACCTTCATGTGTCTTGCACCGGAACACCCCCTGGTGGAAGAATTGTCCAGAGGCACAGAACAGGAGCAGGCGGTTCAGGAATTCATTGCCAGAATCTCCACCCAGGAAAGATCTGCCGAAAGCCTTGAAAAATATGAAAAGGAAGGTGTTTTCATCGGTGCATCCTGCATCAACCCTGCCACAGGGGAAAGCATCCCCATTTATGCGGCCAACTTTGTCCTCATGGGATACGGAACCGGTGCCATCATGTCCGTTCCCTCCGGTGACCAGCGCGACTTTGATTTTGCAAAAAAATACAATCTAAACATCCGCATGGTGGTACAGCCCAAAGAGGACAACCCGGAGTTTACCAACATTGACCCGGACAATATGGAACAGGCATACAGCGGCCCCGGCGTTCTCATCAACTCCGGCCAGTTTAACGGTCTTGACAATGTGACGGCCATGGAAAAAATCGTGGATTGGCTTGGCGAACAGGGCAAGGGGAAAATGACCGAATCCTTCCGTCTGCGCGACTGGGGCATTTCGCGTCAGAGATACTGGGGGACCCCCATTCCCGTGGTCCATTGCCCTGATTGCGGAGTGGTCCCGGTGCCGGAATCTGATCTTCCCATTGTGTTGCCGGAAAATGCAGATCTTCTCGAAAACGGTAAATCCCCCCTTCCTGAACTGGAAGACTTTGCCAAAACAACCTGCCCAAAATGTCAAAAAAAAGATGCCCGCCGGGATACAGATACCATGGACACCTTTGTGGAATCCTCCTGGTATCATTTGCGCTATTGTTCCCCCCATTTTTCCGACGGCATGTTTGATCCCGAAGCCGCGGCATACTGGTCTCCTGTGGATCAATACATCGGGGGTGTGGAACATGCGGTAATGCATCTTTTGTATTCCCGGTATTTCATGCGTGTATTAAAGGAACTGGGCCTGGTAAAGGGCAAGGAACCCTTCACCAACCTGCTCACCCAGGGAATGGTGTGCAAGGAAACCATGACCTGCCCTGAGCATGGTTTTCTCTTCCCGGAACAGGCCGAAAAAACCAAGGGGAATACAAATCTTTCCTGCACCATGTGCGGCAAAGATGTGGAAGTGGGCAGGGTCATCAAAATGTCCAAATCCAAGAAAAATGTGGTGGATCCCAATGCCCTGCTGGACAAATACGGCGCTGATGTCACCCGTTTGTTCTGCCTTTTTGCAGCCCCCCCGGAACGAGACCTGGAATGGAACGATGACGGTGTGGAGGGCAGCAACCGCTTTGTCAACAGGGTTTGGAGAATGGCTGCGGACTGCCTTGCCATCATGGACAAGGATCTTGGCGCATACTATGGCCCAGCAGCAGACCTTGCAGGCGAACAAACCAGGGATCTATACATCAAGGCCCACCAAACCATCGAAAAGGTCGGCATTGATATTGAAAAACATTTCCATTTCAACACCGCCATTTCTGCCATCATGGAGCTTGTAAATGCCATGTACACCATTGATCTTGCCAAAGCAGATGAAGAAACCTTGTCTGTGATGAAATTTTGCCTGGAAACCGTTATTTTACTTCTTTCCCCCATTATCCCCCATTTTTGCGAAGAAGTATATGACAACATGGGCGGAACAGGCTCCATTCTGGATCATTCCTGGCCAAAATTCCGCAGGGACAGCCTTGCTTCCGATGAAATGGTGGTTGTGGTACAGGTAAACGGAAAGCTGCGATCAAAATTCTCCCTGAGTGCCAATGCCCCGGAAGATGAAATCCGGGAAACAGCGCTGGCTGACGAAAAAATTATCAACTTCATTGACGGAGCACCCATCAAGAAAGTCATTGTCATCAAGAAAAAGCAAACCCTGGTCAATGTGGTTATCTAAAATGACACGCGGACTGCTTACGGCAACTGCCCTTCTCTGCCTTTTTCTGGGAATAGTCGGATGCGGTTACCACTTGGAACATCCAGGATTCCTTTATGCCCATGTTCCCAGCGTATCGGTTCCCGTATTTGCCAATGACACCACATACACCTATGCTGGACCAACCTTTTCCAACGCCATGATCCACGAGATCATGGCAAGGACAACCACCAGGATTGCCGGGTCAAAAGAGACTTCCTGCAAGCTGGCTGGCCGCGTGAAAAAAATCACATTTTCTCCGGCAGCAAGGAACGAAGGAGAAACCGTCTTCCAGAAAAGGATTACGGTATGGATAGATATGGAACTGACCGATGATACAGGGCACATCATCTGGGCAGTAACGGATATGACAGCAGACCAGGACTATTCCCGAGTAAGGCAATATACGAATGGAATGGCAACCACCAATATACAGGCAGAAGAGGCCAGCATCAGAAAGGCCATGGAATCCATTGCCCAGAGAATTGCCCAAAAGGCTGTGCAGGCAATGAAGAATAATTTTTAGGTATCCGATATTGATCAGAAACCGATAAAAAAAGGCTCGTAAGGAAAAATTTCTCTCCTTGCGAGCCTCTCACGTTTGAACATTGATTTTTAACAGTCAGATATGTTTTATATTTTTTCTTACCCGGCTTTCAATATCAATGGGAGATGTTCAAAGAGAATGGTTAGGCATCTGCCTTGGCAGCATCCAGCTTGAACAATCGTGAAATTTTTCTGGAAGCAGTCTTCTGATGGATTACCCCTTTTTTGGCTGCCTTGTGGAATGCAGATTGGGTTTTCTTCAGCAATTCATCTTTTGAGCTGTCCCCGGCAGCCACAGCTGCACGCAATTTTTTTTCAAGTGTTTTCAGTCCGGTCTTTACGGATTTGTTTCTCATGCGCCGAACCTGATTCTGTTTTGCACGTTTTTTTGCGGATTTATGATTCGCCAATGGTCTTCCTCGCTCCTTTTGTTTGTATCAAATATTTAGATAATATAATAACAAATTTGAAAAATTAGAATAGATATTATAGATATATAATTTGATTTTTGTCAATATAATTTTCAATCTCCATACACCATGGCAAACACACAACATCATGAACCCGTTTTATAAATCAACCTTTGTTCTTGGCCTGATTACCCTTGCAAGCAGGATATTGGGCCTGGCCCGGGACATGGTGATTGCAGGAATGTTCGGGGTATCGGTTCAAGCCGGGTTGTTCTTCCTGGTATTCCGTCCCTTTGACCTGCTCCGTAAACTTCTTTCTGACGGTATCATGGGAATGTTTCTTGTCCCGGTGTTGACCCAAAAAATACATGCAAAAGAAACCGATACCGCCGCAGGCATTGTCATCTCAGCAATATGCTGGGTTGCCCTGATTGGAGTATTTCTCATTGGCGCAGGTTGCCTTGCTGCCCCCATGCTCATGAAACTTGCAGGGCCAAAACTTTCCGAAAATCCCCAGACTCTGAAGCTTGGGATTGATCTTTTACGAATCCTGCTGCCCTATGCCGTTTGCATGGGATTTTCCTGTATCTTCATGGCAACGCTGCATTCTGCCAATCATTTTTACATTCCAGGGGCAGGACCCGCCATTTTCAATGGCGTCATCATCTTGACCACCATACTTTTCGACAGATTCCTGAACATTGGCATTTTTGCCGTTGCCGCAGGCGTTGTGCTGGGTGGTCTTGTCCAGGCATGTTGAAAACGTCAGTTTCCTGTACTTTGCAGATCGCTTGATCCAGTTTCCCCTGGCCCTCATCGGCTCCACTTGCGCCACGGTCCTTTTACCCAAAATGGCCACGAAAATACATCAAATAAACATCTCCCAAAAATCATCCAACGCCCAACCAAACGCCTTTGAACATCACTTCTTTTTCCTCTGTCTCCTTGGGTTTTCCGCAGCAGCAGGCCTGTTTGCCATAAAAAAACCCCTGGTTTTTCTGCTGTTTTGCCACGGCTCCTTTGGCGTAAAGGCTGCATCACAAACAGCAGACTGCCTCGCCTTTTTAAGCCTTGGTCTGTGGGCATACATTGGAAACAGAATCCTTGCCTCCCTGTACCAGGGAATGGGCATCACAAAACTGCCCTTTTATGCTGCCATACTATCTTTTATTTCTAATATTGTTCTGGGACTTCTTTGTTGGCAATCCCTTGGTATAAGAGGCATTGCCCTGGGGGTTTCCATTTCCTCCATCATGGGCTTTTCCATACTTTTTTTCTCACACCAAAATCCCTGGGAATTCGTCGGCAGACAAGTTCTCGTTTCTACTTGCAGGGCAATATTTATCTCTG
>PDWJ01003908.1_pt1 | contig 13730 bp, 12 predicted proteins | sample 1430881 | NCBI WGS metagenome assembly PDWJ01 (sample SAMN01162460, study PRJNA174530) | Oral metagenome, whole genome shotgun sequencing project. | biome: Marine environment; feature: Marine mammal; material: Swab sample of the gingival sulcus; isolation source: swab sample of gingival sulcus... | reverse complement strand
TTACAATCATCTTCGAGATACTTATCAACCATCTCTAAAACACTTTTAATCACCTATTTGGGTGTCTATCACCACCTACTGAGGTGCTTGTAACTATCTCAGAGGTACTTATCGACCATTTCTAAGATACTTATAAACCATCTCCAAAATGGTTATCGACTGTCTTTGAAGTATCTGCAACCATCTCAAAGATACTTGCAGACCATTTCCAAAATACCTATCGACTATCTCTGAGGTGTCTTTTAGTACCTATTGGAGTATCTGCAACCATCTTAATAATACCTCCAAACTATTTCAGAACCTATCAAGACTACGTTCTGAAATTGTCAAAGGTACGTTGCGAAATTGTCAAGACTAGGTTCTGAACCTATCGAGAGTAGGTTCTAAACCTACTAAGGACTATTAAATAACCTACCAAGACTACGTTCTAAACCTATCGTTGACTATTAAATAACCTATCGGAGGTACGTCCCGAACCTATCAAGACTACGTTCTCAACCTACCAACACCACGTTGCGAAATTGTCAAAGGTACGTTCTGAATCTAATACAACCTCGTTTAAAACCTCCTTACACTAGATTCTAAACGTGACTATGGGTGGTTGTTTACTCCATCTACTCCTAAGTAGGGGCATTGCACACACCCTTTTACAAAGGATATTTGATTATTCACTGAATAAAATCCTCTAACACCCCAGCACCTCCACCTCAAACCCCACAATATTTCTTTCCTCACGTCCAAACACCACGCCCATTAATACAATCGGTTTGCCTCGTTCGGCTTGTTGGGCGGTGAATTTATCGGCATAATTTCTCTCTTTAATCTGCTCAATGGCTTTTATCCCTTGGTCTTTCATAACTTTTTCGCTATCAGCCACTTTAAACTCAATAATATAAATAGTCTGTTCAAAATCAAACCAAGCATCCATTCTGCCTTGATTGGTGCTATCTTCACAATACACCCTTGAGCCTAAGCCTGTTAAAAAGCTATAAAATATGCTTGCATAATGCCCCTCATAGTTGCCAATATTTTCATTACGACTGGTGTACCATTGATAAGGAATACTTGCGTACAGTGAATGGAACAGTTGTTTTACTTTATCAAAGTTTTGTTCCGTTAAATATTGATACAATTTAAATTGTTCAGTAGATAGGTTGTAATTATGACCGAGATACTTATGCAACAATACTTCGTTTAAACTCTGTTGTACTTCAATATTAGGATATTTTAGGGTATAGCGTAGCCCCATAGGGTATTCTTTTGCTTGCTTAATGGTGAGATAGCCTGCTTGAAATAAAATCGCTACAGGACTCATTTCATCAATATCAAACCTAGCTAAATCCGCATCATTATAGGTATTGTCTTCGACATCATGCATATTCAGCTGATTAGTAGCTATGTTATCTACTAGCCATGCCGATGAGCCAGTGCTAAACCAATGGGCTTTATAAGTGTGCTCTTGCAAAAATAGCAACACATCATAAGGGTTATAAACACTCTCCCCAGTCCAGTTATAGCCGTTATACCAATCTTGCACTTTTTGCATATCGACACCGATAAGTTCAGGGGCAAACACTTCTTCAAGTTCGTCTTGAGTATAACCACAAAGAGCAGAATATTTTTTTAGTAGGCTAATATCGGTTGGGCTGTTTAAGCCACTAAAAATATTGACCTTACTAAATTTGGATACGCCTGTAAGCATAGAAAATCGCAAATGAGCGTCTTGTCCTTTGATAACGGAATACAGGTCTCGTAATACCTTACGAATTGCTAAGATATGCGGTTTGTTGATGTTGTCTAACATGGGTTTGTCGTATTCGTCGATAAGGAGGACGACTTTTTTGTTATGAGCCTCAGCAAGGTTTTCAATGAGAGTGCGAAAACGGTCATGCACCATGGTGCTATCGCCTGTTGCAAGTTGGTATTTTTTTTCGTTGTTGGCAAGTTGTTTATGGATTTCTTTTGTTAACATATCAGCAGAGTCAATTTGCCCTTCGGTAAAGCCAATACGAATCACAGGATATTTAGTGTCCCAATCCCAATGATTTTCAGCATATAATCCTGTAAACAGGGCTTTATTTCCGCTAAATAGTTCGTCTAAGGTATCGATAGTGAGACTTTTACCAAATCGGCGTGGACGAGAGAGAAAGACGGCTCGTTCTTTGGCAAGTTCAAGCAGGTAAGGGGTTTTATCGACATAGTAATAGTCACCGTTGCGTATATCGGCAAAGGTTTGGATACCTGTTGGCAGGAGTTTTTTTGGGGTATTTTTTTGATTTATATTGTTCATAAATTACAGGCTCTATTGTGCTTAACGAGTACAATCATCAAGCGTAAAGAAAAATTTTAGCGTAGGGTCAAACTGATGAGGATAACCATAGGCGGTCATCAGCAAGTCATCGCCATCATCACCCAACGATTCCTTGAAGTGTGATAGTTTATTCTCTGTATCGTATTTTTATGGCAGTTGCTAGGCAATCATCGATGTCAAACACCAGATGTAGTTTTTTACTTGTTTCTTGACCTGTTTCTCGATTCATGGTTGTTTTTCCTGTTATTTTGCTGTGTTTTGTTAAGGTCTCTAGGATTATAAAGGATTGCAGGGGAAATGACAAAGGGTGGATTTTATGGTCAAAGAAAAGTAAATTCACGACAACAAAAGCTATTTTGAAAAAAAATATAACAACTGGTGCTAAAACTTTTACCTTACATCTGCTATAGTGTACAATAGCCCGTTATATTATTGTTCTGTTATCATTATATTATATAGTAACTGTATAGAATAGATTAAAGAAAAGGAAAACGCTATGGAACTCACCCCACCAGAATCAACCGCCAAACCAACCATCACCTTAGAAGCCCCTGCTCCAGTAGAGCACATCGAACAAGATGAAGCCAACCAAATGGTTAAGCTTGACCCTGCCAAAGTGCCAGAGCTGGATGCTAAGGTAGCTGAGTTTGTCACGCAAGTGATTGAAAACCCTGTCAATACGCCAGACTTTGATGAAAATATCCAGTCAATTCACCAGTTGGGCAGTGCCGAGATTCGTGCCTCTAGCCAAATATCTAATCGTATGCTGGATCGTCCTGCTAAGAGCATGAATAACTCACTGTTTGACCAGTCACCGATTGCTAAATCCTTGACCGAGTTGCGTGGCATTGTCGAAGACCTAGACCCAAGCAAGCAAGAGCTTACCAGTAGTCCTCGTCGCTTTTTGGACTTTTTACCATTTGGTAATAAGGTACAAGACTACTTCCGTCAATACGAGTCTTCACAAACTCACATCAACGCGGTGATTGAAAGCCTATATAACGGCAAAGATGAGCTACTAAAAGACAATGCCACCATTGAGCAAGAGAAGGTCAATATGTGGGCATTGATGCAATCGCTACGCCAGTATATCTATGTTGGTAAGCAGATAGATGCTCAACTGGAAGAGAAAGTATATCAAATCGAGTCAACTGATCCAGAAAAGGCTCGTATTATCAAAGAAGAGATGTTATTTTACGTCCGCCAAAAAAACCAAGACTTTTTAACTCAGCTTGCGGTGAATATCCAAGGTTACTTGGCGTTGGATATGATTCGTAAAAACAACCTTGAGCTGATTAAAGGGGTTGACCGTGCCACTACCACCACCATATCTGCCCTACGCACAGCGGTAATGGTATCACAAGCCCTAAGTAATCAGAAACTGGTACTTGACCAAATCAATGCTCTAAACAAGACCACCAGTAGCCTAATTGAATCCACCTCAGTGATGCTAAAACGACAAACCGGTGACATTCATAAGCAAGCCACTGAAAACAGCATCGAAGTTGAAAAGCTACAAAATGCCTTTAACAACATTTATGAAACCATGGATATGATTAGTGAGTATAAAGTTGAGGCGTTAGACAGTATGAAACAAACGGTTAATGTATTGACCGATGAAGTCGAAAAAGCCAATAAATACCTTGATAGAGTCAACCAAACTACCGTGACTGAGGTAACCAAAGAGATTGATGCCACGCCGAAGAAATTGGGTGAAGTGTCTATTTAGTCGTATCCATTTTTATATGTAAACTCTGAATTTTCGGAACTCATTTTATGCGTTTGTCCACCCAGTCCTTGCAACAACGTCTGTCACAGGATAAAAAAGCCAATACTGGCAAATTATCACTAGCCAGTTTGACAGAAAAAATACCATTTATACCAAGCTTAATCATTGCTTGGATAGCAGGGGCAGTTTTTACCTTTTCACTCGCTCCTTATGGCTATTGGGTGCTGGCTTTGCTGTCGCCTGCGGTTTTGTATGCCTTATTATTGCCAAAGATGACCGATAAGCGAGCCTTTGCCATTGGTGAGGCGTATGGCATGGGCTTGTGGTGTGTGGGGGCGTTTTGGCTTTATACCTCCATTCATACCTATGGTGATACGCCAATGCCGTTGGCGTTGCTGGCGATTGGTGGTATGGGCTTGTTAATGGGTCTGTTTCATGCTTTGATGGCGGTGCTGTTTAACCGTTTTGTTGGCAAACAGCCTTTTGCTTTTGCCTCACTTTGGGTACTGCAAGAGTGGCTAAAAACTTGGGTGCTAACTGGCTTTCCGTGGTTGTTTGTCGGCTATGCCTTTACCGAGCAGTATTGGTTGTCTTCGCTTGCTCCTGTGTTTGGGGTGTTTGCGATAACCTTTGTTGCTGTGTTGCTTTCTGCCAGTTTTATCGAAACCCTGCGTCGGCGTGCGGAGTTTTTGGTGGTGACGGCAGGTTTGCTATTAGTGAGCGTGATGCTTTGGCTGATTGACCCACAATGGACGCAAGCCAAAGACAACAAGCCATTAAAAGTCGCTATGATTCAGGGTAATATCCCACAAGACATCAAATGGCTCACTGAATATCAAAACGAAACCCTAGAGATTTATGCCAAACTATCGCAAAAAGAATGGCAAACGCAGGATATGGTTATTTGGCCTGAGTCTTCTATTCCAATGTTTCAAACGCAGGCGTGGGGCTTTATCACTCAAGTTGCCAAAGTCGCTTATGACAATGATACCACTTGGGTGACGGGCATTCCTTTTAAAGATGAGCTGGCATATAAGCCAGAAACAGACCCTTATCCGCCGTTTTATAACTCTGTGGTTGCTCTTGGGGCAAAGGGTGAGGGGCTGTATAAAAAACAACGATTGGTACCTTTTGGTGAATACATTCCGCTTGAGGGCATGCTTAATCTGTTTCCAAACCTAGCAGGTAGCCAAGAGATTATGAGCTACAGTCGAGGCAGTAATAAGCAACAACCATTAAAAGTGCAAGACAACAACATGGGCGTGGCAGTCTGTTATGAGGTTGCCTATCCTGAAACCACTCGCCACAATGCCAAAAATACCGACTTTTTGCTCACCATCTCGAATGATGCTTGGTTTGGTACATCGGCAGGTCCATTACAGCATTTGCAGATGGTACAAATGCGTTCGTTAGAAACTGGACGTTGGTTTTTGCGAGCCACTAACACAGGGGTGACCGCCATCATCAACGAAAAAGGGCAAATCATCCAACAAGTGCCACAGTTTGAGCGGACGGTATTGCGTGGGGAAGTGCAATCTCGTATCGGTGAAACCCCATTTATGAAACTGGGTGAACTGCCCATGCTGATAGTTAGCGTGATTCTGATTATCCTAAGTGTGTTAGGACAGCGAGCGAAAATACTGGCAATTTATGGCAAAGACAGCGAAAACTCCCCAGAAATGCAAGAGCTAAGTAAAGTCTTGGTGATGAGTAATCGCATCAAGCGTGATGATGTTGAAAAAAAAGATGAAAAACCAGTGACATAGCATAAGGAAAAGCTGGTTTGGTTTGAAAGCAAAAAACAACACCAAAAGGAATGCCCATGACCACCCTCACAAAGGATCAGCAAGTTTCAACAACTCCAACACCAATATCAGTTATCAGCACTGATAACCAGCTGATAGCAGTCAGTCCGTTTTTTACCAGCAATTTTTTTATCAACGACACTAACAACACCAGCAATCAAGCATTAATCAACTATGCCAACTGGCTAGACAACCAAGACAATCCAGCCAAATCCTACCGCAATCATCCCATTGATTCAGAAGAGCAGTTAAACGAGTTTAAAAAAGGCTTTGAAAAAGCAGTGGGTGTATCACTTGGGGCGTATCTACGGATAAAACGAGCGTATTTTATGTTAAATCATAAGCAGTTGGTTGCAGGCGAGGAAAAAGGCAGAAAAAATCATTGTCAGTTTTCCTATATCAGCACGCCCATAGGAACAATGCTAGCCATTTTTTATCAAAATAAACTATGTCTGCTAGAGTTCCTTGAACGTAAATCGTTAGAAACCGAACTTCTGCAACTACAAAAAGAAAAGCAAGGCGACTTTCAATTTATACCAACTAAACAGAGCCCATCAGCAAACACACTACAAAGCCAACTGGATGAGTATTTTTTAGGCAAGCGAAAACGATTTCAAATAACAATAGACCTTGTCGGTACAGAGTTTCAAAAAAAGGTTTGGCAAACATTACAAGGCATTGATTATGGTTCAACCATCAGCTATCAACAAGAGGCGGAGCAAATGGGCAAACCCACCGCCATGCGTGCCGTCGCCAATGCCAATGGCAAAAACAAGATTTCTATTATCATCCCTTGTCATCGTGTGATTCGTAAAAGTGGCGATTTAGGTGGCTATGGTGGTGGACTGTGGCGAAAACGCTTTTTGTTGGCACTGGAGGAAGGAGCTGATATTGATATTCCCACCGCTTCCAATACACCCAAAAATAACTTGCATGATATTCAAAACAGATTAATAAACTTTAACCAAGAAAGAAATTGGACTGCTTGGCATAATTCCAAAAATATCGCCATGTCAATCGGCATCGAATCCGCTGAGTTGATGGAGATATTTCAATGGTATTCAACGGATGAGGCAAATGAGATAACAAACCCTGCAATCATTGAACATATAGGCGAAGAAATAGCGGATGTGATGATTTACTGTCTGTCTTTGGCATCAACTTTTGGCTTGAATTTTGTCGATATTATTGAGGATAAGATGAAGAAAAACGCCAGTAAATATCCTGTTGAGAAATGACAGCACCACCCAATAACCCAAAAGACCCTGCTAATTAACAGGGTCTTTCTTGTATAAAACAACTAGCATAACACGAACTAGCCTTGAACCACTACATATTCGGATAGTTAGGACCACCGCCACCTTCTGGCGTTACCCATGTGATGTTTTGAGCAGGGTCTTTAATGTCACAAGTCTTACAGTGTACGCAGTTTTGTGAATTTATAATAAACTCTTTCCCATTGTCTGTATCGGCGACTTCATAAACCCCAGCAGGGCAGAAACGCTGAGCAGGTTCTGAGAATAATGGCAAGTTATGCTTAATCGGCACATCTGCATCGGTAAGCTTTAGATGGCATGGCTGATCTTCAGCATGGTTCGTATTGGAGATAAACACGCTTGATAGCTTATCAAAAGTAAGCTTACCATCTGGTTTTGGATATTCTGGTTGATAGGCATATTTTGCCTCATACAACTGAGCGTAATCAGGATGGGTATCATGAATGGTAAATGGTGCTCTACCGCCCATAAAGTTCTGCTCAAGGAAGTTAATCGCACCACCAACCCATTGTCCATATTCATGCATAGCTGGACCAAAGTTGCGAGCTTCATAAGCATCATCATGCAACCAAGACTCTTTAAATAGCTTGGTATATTCAGTCACTTCATCATGTTGGCGTTCTTCGCTACAAGCTTTATAGACAGCCTCGGCCGCTAGCATACCAGACTTCATCGAGGTATGTGTGCCTTTGATTTTTGCAGGGTTTAAGAATCCAGCATCATCACCGACCAACACACCACCAGCAAAGGTAAGTTTTGGTAACGCATTAAAACCACCTTTTACCAAGGCTCTCGCTCCGTAAGAGACACGCTTACCACCTTCAAGGATGTTTTTAATCACAGGGTGAGTTTTAAGACGTTGCATCTCATCAAAGGGCGATAAATAAGGGTTGCTATAAGATAAGTCAACCACCAAACCAAAGCTCACTTGGTTGTTTTCATCATGGTACAGCCACCAACCACCAGTAGAATGAGTTTCGCTCAATGGCCAGCCTGCACCATGCATGACTAAGCCTTCTTCATGTTTGTCAGGCTCGATATCCCATAGCTCTTTTAAGCCGATACCATAGTGCTGTGGGTCAGCATCTTTGTCTAGCTCAAACTTGCTAATCAGCTGTTTGCCCAAGTGACCTCGGCAACCTTCGGCAAAAATGGTGTATTTTGCCAATAGTTTGTAGCCAGCTTCAAAACTGCCTTTATGCTCCCCTTTGGCATTAACACCCATATCACCTGTTAGGATACCTTCTACTGCACCGTCTTCGTTATACAAGATTTCGGCGGCTGTAAAACCTGGAAACATCATCACTTCGAGCTCTTCGGCTTGCTCTGCCATCCAACGCACTACATTGCCAAGTGAAACAATATAGTTACCATGGTTATGCATAGGTTTAGGCACAACCATATCAGGGAATTTGACACCTTTCTTTTCATCTAACAACATATACACACGGTCTTCTTTGACCGCTACATTGACAGGTGCCCCTTTTTCTTTCCAATCAGGAATAAGCTCATTTAAGGCACGAGGCTCCATAACTGCACCAGACAGCGTATGTGCACCAAACTCTGAACCCTTCTCAACCACACAGACCATAAACTCTTCATTGCCTGCTTCTAAGGCGAGTTGACGCAAACGAATAGCGGCTGCAAGACCAGAGGGTCCACCACCAACGATAACAACGTCAAACTCCATTTCTTCACGTTCGATTTCTTGCATATCTTCTGACATATTGACTCCATAATTTTTGAGGGTGGCTAGGGTTTTTTTTCAGCTAAGTGATTAAACATTTATATCTGAATGGCATCTACATGCTTAACAGACCCTCTTTGGCTACCACAAAATTTATATTAAAATTTCATACTTAAAAAAACAGTTCAAACAGCAATTGAAAACTTGCAGGGATATTACATCTAATATGCGGTATTATAAAGGATTATTAAATGAAACACGATGACTCGCTGTTCATATTTTGACTAAGATACAAAAAATAGCAAAAAAATAAGGATTTTCTTGTTTTTTTGCTTAATCTCGATTCATATCAGTATAATATACAAAAAAAAGGACTCCCATCATGCCAATTGATAACCAACATTTTAAAAACCAGCTAGCTAATGATAATTCACAAAAAGACCACGCCAATGCTCCGATTGGCTTATTTGATTCTGGAGTCGGCGGACTGTCTGTTTATCAGCATTTATCTCAGCTATTACCGAATGAGAACTATTTATACTTTGCTGATACTCTAAACGTGCCTTATGGTGGACGAGAACATAAGCAGATTGTTGACCTAACTTTAAAAGCGGTGGACTGGCTATATAACAAAGGCTGTAAGCTGATAGTCATCGCCTGTAATAGTGCATCAGCTCATGGTCTGCAAATCGCTAGAGAAGTCTATTCAGACATTCCCATTGTGGGGCTAGTTCCTGCATTAAAGCCTGCGGTACTTGCCAGCCAACTCAAACACGTCGCCGTACTAGCAACAGGGGCAACCCTTAATGGGAGTCTGTTTAATGATGTCATTGACCACATCGCCACCCCACAACAAACCAAAGTAACCAAGCACTTTGAACCATCGTTAGTGCCTTGGGTGGAAGCAGGTATGCCAACCAACAGTGCCACAGCAGATAAACTACGCCAGCTATTGGCAGAGTTTCAAGCACAAGGCATTGACCAACTGGTACTTGGCTGTACCCATTATCCGTTTTTTCGTGCATTTGCCGAAGACTATATCCATGAAAATGGTTGGCAAATGCAGGTGGTGGATTCAGGCTTTGCCATTGCCAGTCGTGTACAGCAGTTATTACAACGAGATGGCTTATTAAAAAATTCAGAAAACACAAATTCTCAAGCCATAGATTCAGAAAACACAAGCCCACAGCCCTTACGGTTTTTTGCTAGCAAATATGATGAACGACTTCCTGAAATATTGCAGGGATTATTAGGAAAAGAAGTGGAAGTTTCACATGAAACATATTAGCATTTTATAAAAAGAGAGATTAACAACTTTCCTTTTACATACAGGTTAAAAACAGGTAGAATCAGAGCCATAGCAAATCCGAAAACAACCACAAGGTAACACAATATGAGCGAACAACAAATAAGCAAACAAAAAAAACTACTTATCTTTGATTTAGATGGCACACTTATTGATAGCGTACCCGATATTGCCATCGCTGTTAATGAGGCATTTCAACAACTGTACCAAACCAGCTTTAGTGAAGAACAAATTCGTCATTGGGTGGGTAACGGTTCGTTAAAACTGATTGAACGAGCCTTGATTGACATTAATAAAAATAAATCTGAAGATAGCTCATCCATCGCACCAGAAAAGTTAACCCAAACCCATCAGCTATTTTTACAAAAATACGCCAATACTAAATCCAAAAACACCAATGCCTATGAGCATGTATCGACAGGCTTACAAGAGCTAAACAAACACTTTACCTTGGCTTTAGTCACTAACAAACCAATGCAGTTTGTACCTGATATTTTAGATAAATTTGCTTGGACACCATTGTTTAATATGGTGCTAGGTGGTGATAGCTTGGCTAAGAAAAAGCCAGACCCTATGCCACTGTTTCACGTTTGTGAGCAGTTAGGGTTTCACGTGGAACAGGCGTTTATGATTGGGGATTCTAAAAATGATGTGTTTGCAGGACAAAATGCTAAGATGGACACCATAGGTCTGTCTTATGGTTATAATTATGGGCAAGACATCCGAGAATTTCAGCCAACCTTTGCTTTTGATGACTTTGGGCAGATGGTTGAATTTTTGTTGGGTTCTGTTTAAGGGCTATTTGAGTTAACAAAGCCCCTATGTGCCGATAACTAATAAAACCCTGATAACAAGCAACTGATAACAAACAAAAGGATACACTATGACAACCTCCACCATTAACCCAATTTTAAATTTACCTAGCCAAATCCAAACTATTCTGCCTTTATTAAAGGAGTTGAATGTTGAACAAAAGTTATCGCTTGTACATTTTTTAAGTAAAAACTCTGAAAATGAAAACACAACAGATACACAAAAGATGGCGTTACAACGAGCTATCAAAGATGGCTTGGACAGTCCACGCATTACTAACTTTGATTTTGATACACATTTAGAGCAATTAAAATCAGAGGTGTTAGGATAACCTATGGCACAGCTCATTCTTACAGAAAAAGCAATAGCTGATTTAGATGACATTTGGCGATAGCTGAAATCCAAGCCGTACGTTGTTGTTGAATCCACATGATCAAAAACTTAGAAGAAAAGAATAACTTGCTAAATGTTATTAAAATGGCTGACTAATTAAGTTCAAGTTTATAAACAAAGGGGCGATTATGGAAGATTTAGTCATTAAACTAATTTTTGTAACTTACGTTTTGGTTATGTCATTCTTTGATGCTTATTCTGCGAAAGTGCATAATAAAGACAGTGGGGTTACTTTTATTATCATAGGAATTACATATCCTATATTTGTATATTATATATGCAGTTTAATGGCTATCATAAAGCCCGATGCTAGTACAGCTGACTTTTTAATGGCAATTGCTTTGTTGGTATTGGGTCCAATTGGAATATATCATGGGAGAAAACATAATAATTAAAAGGTTGGGTAACCCTGCCTAGCATTTCCATAAAGGATATTTGATTTAATAAAGACCTCCATAGTTTTTTAAACTGATTGTTTGTATTGACTTTGTTTATTTTGTTATCTACTAAGCTAAAAGCCAAGCTTATGCTCAATAGGAGGTATTAAAGATGAGTAATTATGAATATATAGCCAGCACAAGCAAAATATGAGATAATTTAGCCAGTATTATTTTTACTGTTATCACATAATTATCAATTCATCATTTTCATAGTTTTTATTATTTTTAGGAGTAACTTATGCGTCTGCTTATTGCTTTTTTGTTGCCTTGGCTAACATTTTTTACCATTGGTCGTCCGATTGCTGGTATTATCTGTCTGATTTTACAACTCACGGTTCTAGGCTGGTTACCTGCGACCATTTGGGCGGTATATGCGTTAAGCCAATATAAAACCGATAAAAAGATAGAAAAATTAACCAAAGACTCATAATACAGCCACAAATAACCAATGATAACCTCCCTAAAGATTAGCAACATTAGAAATCTAACTCAACTCAATCTATCGTCTAGCCGTTGCAATGTCATCATTGGGAAAAATGGCAGTGGCAAGACCTCATTACTAGAGTCGCTGTTTTTGTTATCTCGTGGTAAGAGTTTTCGCACCCATCAGCCAAAACGCTACATCCAACACCATACGCAAGCAGGTACAGTGTTTGCTCGCTTTGATGATGACACTACCCTTGCTATCCAAAAGCAAGCCGATGCCAGTACCTTGCTCAAGCTCAATGGCGATACGGTAAGAACGCAAAGCCAAATGACCCAATACATGCCCACCTTGCTCATAGACCCATCCACCATGGATGTGTTGGAGCAAGGCAGTGCCAGTCGTCGGCAGTTGTTAGATTGGTTAGCGTTTCATGTGAAACAGGGGTTTTATCCGCAATGGCTGGCGTATCAGCGAATCCTTAAACAACGCAATAGCCTACTTAAACAAAGCCACAGCTTAAGCAATCAACATCGCCAGCAAATCGAGGCTTGGGACGTTGGTTTAGCCAATCATGCCAACTTGATTCATCATTATCGACAGCAAGTATTTGAGGAATGGCTCCCACATTTTGCCGATAGTTTAGCCAGCCTATTGCCACACTATGCCCATCAGCTATCGGTTAGCTATCATGCAGGCTTTGATACAGAGATACCCTTAAACCAAACGCTTAGCGAACGCCTAACACAAGATTTACAGCAAGGTTATACTCGTGTCGGCTGTCATCGAGCGGACATTCATGTGCATTGGAAAGATGAGGGTGATAAAGCAAGTGGACAGGCAAATCTCAAAGAGCAAGCCGTCAACATCCTCTCTAGAGGTGAAAAGAAACTATTGATAACCGCCTTGCGACTATCGCAGTTGCCTCTTTTGCAGAATAAAAAACAAGATAAAAAGTTAGAAGGGAAATCCCAACAAAATCAAAACGTTCAGCATACCAAGATGGCAGAGGTTTCACATGAAACATCTGTACCCATTGTTCTATTAGATGACATCACCGCAGAGCTCGATGACAATGCCATACAGGTGTTACTAACGGCGTTGGCAGGTTTGCCATGCCAAGTATTTATCACTAGCTTAAGCGAAGAGGTATTGCCACAGCTCACAGAGCATTGGGCAGAGGAGCTGGCGGTGTTTTATTTGGAGGGTGGGGAGTTTTTGGAGAATGGGAAGTTGATGTCGTAGAGACAAGGCATGCCCTGTCTAAGTTTGAAAAAATAGCACACTATGGGAATAGTATAAGTATGCCAATCTCAACTTTCATGAAACCCCCTCTAACTCCCCCTTATCAGGGGGAGGACTAGTTCAGCTTGAAAAAGAGATAATTTTAACTAATTGATTTAGTTGTAAAAATTAATCATGTAAATTTAAAAGTTGAGATTGGCGTTATAAGCGGAATTGACACGTCATCTAACGCCTTATCTGTCTTAAAATTTGCCGAACCTCATTATGTAAGTCGTCATTACTTAACTCGGTTATCGGACG
>PDWJ01007879.1_pt1 | contig 13732 bp, 16 predicted proteins | sample 1430881 | NCBI WGS metagenome assembly PDWJ01 (sample SAMN01162460, study PRJNA174530) | Oral metagenome, whole genome shotgun sequencing project. | biome: Marine environment; feature: Marine mammal; material: Swab sample of the gingival sulcus; isolation source: swab sample of gingival sulcus... | reverse complement strand
GCTATGGCAGGTGACCAAACCAGGTGGTGCTGTGGTCCTTTCCGGTATTCAAGGCGAGAACCAGAAAGAGAGTCTGCGAACCCGCTTTGTTGCCCAGAATTTTTACTATGTGGCTACGAGGCAGCAGGAGGAATGGTTTTCCCTTCGTTTTCAGCGTATGGCGACAAGATCAGGGACGGCGGGGAAATAAATACGGAGCATTTTTGAAGGGTTTTTTCTTCTCGTAAAAAACCTGTCTTTTATTGTTTTGAGTAATTATGGAGTACGTTTTGCCATCTTCTCAGGAGCAGGAACAGGAAATTCTTTTTGGGGTTATCAATCGTTTTATTGGTTATTTTACCCGCCAGGTGATGCCGAATACGGTAAACAATACTGATTGTGAATATCCCTTTGTTGCGATGGATACCAGGCAGGCCTACCAACAGATTTGTGTGGCCCGCAATTTTTTTCTTGGCCAGCAGAAAGAGGTGTGTCGGCTACGTTTTCTTGATATTGGTTGTGGTATTGGAAATATTTTGCTCCTCGCAGAGATGGTTGGTTTCCAGGTTGCGGGTATTGAAAAGGACACTGCCTCGCTTCCCGTTGCCCAGGAGTTGCTTGGCAAGGAGACCGTGCAGAATGTAAATATTTGGGTCTATGATGATATCGCTGCCTTTGATGTGGTTTACTATTTCAGGCCTTTTAGCCAGGGCGATATGCAGCGCAGCTTTGAACGCAGCATTGAACAAAAAATGCGGCCCGGAGCGGTTCTCATTGCCAATAGAAAAATGGATGAGAGTATTACCCACGACCCGAATTTTCACCGCCTGCATGATCGTTTTCCGATCTGGCTGAAAAAGAATAGCCAGGCAGTTGAATGATGGTTGTGCTTGTCGTGTCGCAGGCCATCGTATAGAGAATCTTTGTCGTCTGTATTTTTGTCTTTTTGCTGTGACTTTTAAGTGATGAGGAGAAAAAGTTTATGATACATAACAAACCCCTCTACGTGATCATTCTTGCCGCCGGCAAGGGAACCAGGATGAAATCTGATCGTGCCAAGGTTCTTCACGAGGTCTATTTTTCTCCAATGATTCATCACGTAGTTGATACTGTTGTTCCTTTGCAGCCAACGAAAATCACTGTGGTTGTTGGGCATCAGAGGGAGGCGGTGATTGCGGTCCTGGCAGACTACGATGTCGATTTTGCGGTGCAAGAGGAACAATGTGGAACCGGACATGCTGTCTTGATCGCAGAAAGTCTCATCCCAGAGGGGCCGGGCACGGTTTTGATACTCTGCGGTGATACTCCCTTGATTCAGAGTGAAACCTTGCAGAATATGGTGGCGCAGCATCAGCAAGATGGCCCGGCCATCACCCTGATGACCACTGAGCTTGACGATCCCACCAACTATGGCAGGGTCAAGAGCGATGCAAATGGCGATATTGAGGCCATTGTCGAGGAAAAAGATGCCAACGTGCGAGAAAAAAAGATCACTGAAATCAACACTGGCATCTACTGCGTGGAACGGGATCTTTTGTTTGCAACACTTAAAGGTGTGGGCAGCAACAACCAGCAAAACGAAGTTTATCTTACAGATATTATAAATAAAAATTACAAGAAAGGTCGGAAGATTGCCCGCTATAAGAATAATAACGCCCAGGATGTTTTGGGCGTTAATTCACGTTATGAACTCTCCCAGGCCAACGAGGTATTGCAAATGTGCAGAAATATCCAGTTGATGTATGAAGGGGTGACCATGGAAAATCCGGCAAGTATCAGCGTTGCTCCCCAGGTAACCATTGGCCGTGACAGCACGCTGGCTCCAGGCTGCCGACTCTCTGGTACGACCACCGTAGGCCGACATTGTGTTTTAGAACAAGGTGTTATCCTTGAGAATTGTGATGTTGGTGATAATGTTCATATCGGTGCCTATAGCGTACTCTGTGATGAAAAAATTGCCAGCAATACCCGGATTGCACCACATCGCACCTCGCCGCTTGGCTGAGAGCATAATTGGGCAAGTTGCAAATGGTGTCTTGCTGGTTTTTTCAGGGAATAACGATTTGTTATTTATTGTAAAAATCATAAAAGAGACAGGCAGCATATCTTATCCATCCTTACTATCTGGAGTTTTTTGATGAGTGATTTGAAAAAGATGTACAGCACCATTCTTGAGGACCAGTTTCCTGACAAGATGACGATTTCTTTCGGTGAGCAGACTCTGGTCTACCAAAAACGTCTCTGGAATATTCGTCAACAGAACGGAACTTCGGAGGAAAGAGGGCTTCGTTATGGGGAAAACCCCGACCAGCAGGCGGCCCTTTATGAACTGGTAAATGGTAATCTTGTTTTGGGCGACTGTCATTATATCGAACCTGGAAATGGTTTGGTGTCGAGTATTGATAGTGCTGATATGCTTCAAGCAGGGAAACATCCGGGAAAAATCAATCTCACCGATATTGATAACGGACTCAATATCTTAAAATATCTCGTGGATCGTCCGGCAGCCATTATTCTCAAGCATAATAATCCTTGTGGTGCCGCGTATGCACCCAATCTTGCCGAGGCCTTCTCTCGTGCCAATCGTGCTGATCGTATCGCCGCCTTTGGTGGTGCGGTGGTGTTGAGCAGGCCATGTGATCGCGATACTGCTTTGCTTTTGGCAGAAAACTATCTGGAAGTGGTCTGTGCCCCAGAATTTGAAGAGGGAACCCTCGATATTTTGGGGCAGAGGAAGAACCTGCGTATTATTCGGATGAACAGGATCGACCGCCTTGCAGAATTTGAAAAATTCCGTTTTCTGGATTTCAAGAGTCTTATTGATGGTGGCATCATTGTGCAGCAGTCGGCGGTGAATTCGATACGTTCTGCCGCTGATCTGAAACCAGCCATTGCCACCTGGAAAGGCAAGGAATATCGCTGTATGCGGCAGCCCACCGAGCAGGAGATCAATGATATGCTCTTTGGCTGGGCCATCGAACATGGGGTAACGTCGAATTCTGTTCTCTATGTCAAAGATGGCTGTACCGTCGGCATTGGCACCGGAGAACAGGACCGCGTCGGAGTTGCCAGGATTGCTGTGGCCAAGGCCTATACCAAGTATGCTGATATTCTCTGCTATGACCAGCATCGCATTTCCTATGCCGATCTTGAAGCCGCAGTGGCACGGGGCGAGAAAGACCGGGAATTACAGCAGGAAATTGATGCCAGGGTTCGTGCGGATCGAGGGAATTTGCCGGGAAGCGTCATGATTTCAGATGCCTTTTTCCCGTTCCGGGATGGGGCTGATACCGGGATCAACGAGGGCGTTACCGCCATTCTCCAGGCCGGAGGGTCGATGCGTGATTTTGAAACTATCGAGGCCTGTAATGAAGCCCAGCCGCCGGTGGCCATGATGTATACCGGGCAGCGTTCCTTTAAGCATTAAGGAGATTTTTCAGGTGACAACCCGACGAAAAAAGATCACATAACCAAGTACCGCAAGGGAAAAGAACAAAAACAGGGAGAGCCCGAATGCCACCAAAAGACGGCTTTTAGAGAAAGAGGTTTTCTTTCGGGTTGTTTTTTTCTTCCTGGTGGGTCGTTTTTGGGTGACGGGTTTCTTGGTAACCGTTTTCTTTGCGGGTGTTTTTGCCGCAGTCTTTTTAGTTGCTGCCCGCCTGGTGGTTTTTTTCTGGGGAGTTGTTGTCGCCATGGTTATTTTTCTCGTACGAGCACGTATTGGGCGAGTCCTGTTAAGATCTTGCGTGGTGTTTCGCTGTCTGGGCCAGAGAACATGGCCAGTTGCTTGATGGCTTGGCCGACATTGGTTGCTGCCTCGTTGCGGGTTGCGTTAAAGCAATCATAACGGGCGATAATTTCAATAACCTGATCAAGGGCTGTGCTGCGCGCTTGTTCGTCGGCGATGATCGTTTCCAGACGGTTCCTGTCGGCCTCGCTTGCCTGTTCCCAGGCGAGAATAAGCGGCAGGGTGATCTTGCCTTCGAGAAAATCATTCCCCAGCGCTTTGCCGGTTTTTGCCGCATCCCCGGTATAGTCAAGAAGATCATCAATCATCTGGAAGGCCTGGCCGAGACCGACGCCATACTGGTAGAGCCTTTCCTGCATATCGCTGCTTCCGCCGCCAAACAGGGCACCAAGCCGGCAGGCAGCGGCGATTAATAAACCTGTTTTTCCCATGATTGCCCGGTAATAACCCGCCTGGGCATCTTTGAGTGAGGTGGTGTTTTTAAGCTGCATGAATTCCCCGTCAACCATTCCGCTGGTGGCCTGGCAGAAGATGTCCAGTCCTTTGCGGCCGGTCATATTGCCGACAATCTGCATCGCTCGGGCATGGAGATAGTCCCCGGCCAAAATTGCCGGGACAAGACCAAATTTCCTGTTCACCGAAGGACGGCCACGTCGCGTGGCCGCATTGTCGATAATATCGTCATGAAACAGGGTGGCTGCATGCAGATACTCAAAGGCTATGGCCAGATCGTAGATTTCTTTTCCCTGGTAGCCGCATAACCGGGCTGCTATGACCACCAACAGGGGGCGAACCCGTTTCCCACCGCCAAACAAGCCATATTCCAGGACTTCTCTGAGCAGAGAGTCCATGTCTCTTTGACCAAGATCGCTTTGCATGTGCTGGTCTATGATTGCTGCTTCGGTGCTGATTGCTTTTTTCAGTGTTTTGATTTCATCCATGTCTATTGTCTTCGAGTTCCCGTTGCTTGTGGTAAAATGTGGCAACATCTGTGATGCTACGCACAATTGGTGATGGCGGCAGACTCTGTAAAAAGGTACGCCCATATCCCTTGCTAAATAATCGCACATCCAGAATACTAAGAATACCCCAATCGTCAATAGAGCGCATCAAACGGCCCACACCCTGACGGAGGGTGAGTATCGCCCGGGGAACCTGAAATTCAAAAAATGGCTTGCCCCCTTTTTCAGTAATGGCTTGAATCCTGGCCTGAATTACCGGGTCGCTGGGCACTTCAAAGGGCAGCTTATCAATGATAACACAGCGAAGGGCATCACCTGGGACATCAACGCCTTCCCAGAAACTTGCTACAGCGACGAGAACAGACTGTTTTGTACGGCGAAATTCTTCGAGCAGGGCATGTTTTGAGCCCTCTCCCTGGACGAGTAGTGGCACAGTAAGACGCATTTCTAAATAATCGGCCATGGCCTCCATGCCACGAAAACTGGTGCATAATACCAAACCACGGCCCTGACTTTGTTCTAAAAGCTGGTAGGCCGTATCGCAGGCTGCTTCCTGGTATTCTTGTGCCGAGGGGATCGGAAAATTGTTTTCGGGTACGTAGAGGACTGTTCTCCCCGCATAATCAAAAGGCGAGTGCAGTTTCAAGGTTGGTGTCGTCTCAGGTATACCGAGGCGTTGTCGCAGATAACGAAAATCACCACCGCTGGAGAGCGTCGCCGAGGTCATAACGCACCAGCTCACCCCTGCGTAGAGGGTGGTCTGGAGATGTTCTGCCACCTCAATGGGAGTCATTGCCAGGGCTACAGAGCGTTCCCGGCGTTCATACCAGTAGACATAGCTGGTGCTTTTGGGATCGGGAAAGGCGATCATCAAGAGCAGCCCAAGGAGTTCCTGGTTGCGCCGCTCAAGGCTCTTCCAGCCTTCGCTGTGGTAACAAAAGGTATCGAGCAGCTCTGTAAGACGTTCAAGACCTGTGGCCAGTAAATCGACCTCGGAATCCCAGGAGTTTTGACCGAGCGAAGAGATAAAACTGTCGAGGGGAAAGCGTCCTCGTTTGCTGGGGAACAGGGCAAAAAATTCTTCACTCCTCTTTTTGATTCCCCGTACTGTGGTCAGCGTTTTTTTATAGTCGTCTGAACCCAGTTCCTGCTCGGCAAGGATCTCAATATCGGCGAAAAGATCAAGAAACTGATATTGCCCGAGGGTGTTACCGAAAAACGAGGTCGCTATGTTTTCTATATGGTGTGCCTCATCAAAAATGACACCCTCATAGCGGGGCAGAAGCTCGCTGTAGCCACCTTGACGCAGCACGAGATCCGAGAAAAAAAGATGATGGTTGACCACCAGAACGAGCGCCGATCCCGCCTTTTTTCTGGCCTGATTGACATAGCAATGGCCCCATTCCGGGCAGTCGCTGCCAAGACATTGGTCTGATTTTGCCGAGATGCGATACCAGAGACGTGCTGTGTCCGAAAGCCAGGTAAGCTCTGCCCGATCTCCGGTCCGGGTGGTTTGCATCCAGGCTTCGATGCGCTGTAATTCACCATCCTTGACAAGGGAGATCTGGGAACTCGTGTAATACTGGTACCAACGGTATTTACAGAGATAATTCTGCCGGCCCTTGAGGCAGATCGCAGGGATTTTTTGCCCCAGCACTTCTTCGAGGAGCGGGACTTCCTTTTTCATAATCTGGTCCTGGAGATGTTTGGTCGCCGTGGATACCACGACACGCTGCCCGGAGAGCAGGGCCGGAACCAGATAGGCCAGGGTCTTCCCAATGCCCGTTTCTGCTTCAACGATGAGCAGCCGGGCCGTTTCCTGGTCAAATGTTGGCTCTTTTGCGATGAGATTGGTGATGGCCGTGACCATTTTTTGCTGCCCGGCCCGAGGCTGAAACCCGGTCAGATGGCGGGCGAGTCGTCCCTTATGGCCAAAAAAATCTTTGCTGATGGTGCAATATTCGTTCATGGTCGCAAGGGGCAAAAAGAGTGGGAAGCGTATGCCAAAAGAAAAAAACTGTAAAAATAGAGAAAAACGCTGTGGAAAAGTTATCCAGTACAGCCAACGATTATACCATGGCTGAAAAATAAAAAAAAGGCGGACTCCCTAAAAGAGAATCCGCCTTCTTTCCGTTACAACAGAATACTCGTAAAGAGCTTCTTAGAAGGTAACTTTAAGCTCTAAACCAAAGCCCAATGGATCTGAACCCTTGTCATAGTTAGCATAGCCAAGCATCGCTTGCAGACTGGCTCCTTCAATGATCTGATAAACAGCACGAGCACCAATTTCAAAAGCACTGTCATCAGTGGCGTAATCCATGTCAGCATAGCCAATCCGTGCTCCCAAGATCAGCTTTTCACTAGCCTTGTAAGAACCCTGGAGTGATGCCCAGTAAGCATCTCCACCACTGCCGATCATATCTCCATTGGAGATCATGTAAACATCGCCAAGAACATAGAAAACATCAAAATCACCCCAATCAGGAGTATAACCTTCGAAAGTAGCACCTGCAATCAGGCCGACATTAGCCGCACCGATCTCGGTCTCAACTTTCGCCCAGAGGCCATAGCCATCATCTTGGGTTGCTTGCAAATCGGCTTCTCTATAGGCAACACCACCAGACAAGGTTATTCCGCCAAAATTACCACTTGCATCAATACCAACTAATAAGCCTTCCGGGCCACCAGTATTAGGGTTATATTGATACATGGCACCAGCAATAAGATTTGCGCCACAGCTAAAACCTTGATTAAGGACAAGACCCCAAGCCATAACGTCGTCGTTGTTGCTTACGCTAGTATCTTCTTGTACTAAATCCATAAAACCGGTAATTGTAGTCTGGTCAGCTTTGTAAACAGCCTGTAAAGTGTCAACATTTTCTTCAAAAATGGTGAACTCACTAATAGTACGGTTATTATAGAGACCAGCTTCGACAGTTACTGGCCCCATGGGTACGCCAATATAGGCATAATCGGCACGAATGTTACCCCAGTTACGGGTTCTTCTTGTTCCATCCCATCTACCGTCAGCAAAAGTGAAACGAGCTTTTGCATAGGCACCGCCCTTTGTTTCACCAGCAATGGCAAGACGGGCACGAGAATCAAAGTGGCTGTCTTTGCTGCTATTACTTTGATACTCATCAAAATATCTAAAACGGGCACGGGCATCACCGCTAAAAGATAAGGCGGTAGAGGTCATAACACCTGCCAACATCAAACCGGCTGCTGCAACAATTACTTTTTTCATCATATTCTCCTTGTGAACACAAAATTTTCCCAAACCGGGAGATGAACATTTTTCTTTTCAGCGAATGACCAAAAAGAAACATATCTAAAGGCCAAAAGCATAATTGAAAACCACAATTATACCTCTATTGCCCGGATGTCAAGGATTTTTTACCAAAAGTTAAAAAAATTATACTCCAGGCTATTTTGAATAATCAGCTTCCTCTTTGTCAGCCCTGCTGCAACCGAAGCTGTATCCTGCACTCTCTATTTTGACGAACGTAAATGATTAACAGAACAGGTCTTCGGAATCTCCGAAATACTGGAGATGAGGAATGTAATGAATGTAAGGTTATTCTTTTCTGCTACCTTTTTTCTTGGAGAAAGGATTCAGCCTGAAGGCTTGTATAGTAGCCGCTGTTGGAATAGCGGCCAGGGCAACGGGTATTTCCCAATATTCAGGACTTTTAATTCCAAGGTAAAGAGCAGAGCCAATGCAGGTGAGGCAGACAAGGAATCCTGCTGCTTGTCCCAGATAGCCACTTCTTGCGACGGCTTTGTCTCTATTCTTAATGAGGGAAAAGTTCTTTTCTTGGGCTTTAATGTTGGCTTCAAGGACTTTTTCTTCTCTGTCTCGACGCCTTTTGGTTTCTTCTCTTGCGTCTTCTATCAATTGTTTTGCAGTACCAGGGACAAGATTGTCAAACTGTCTAAGAACATCAGGAGGGAAAATATTTGTCTCAATGAGCTGTTCTTGAACGTGAATCTGTTCTTGAACTATGTGATTCTGAGATGACGCAGGATTAGTTTTGCTTCGTTTTGCCGGAGTGTTTTTAGTTTTTTTGCTCATCTGCTTGCTATTAACGCCTTTACAACATCCTCTCCTATAAGGCAGAAATCATTAACTATAGATTTTTTAGGGATTACCCTGTCTAATTCTATATGCGGAACAGACTCTTTTTCAAAAGAGATTGCAGGACTGAAAAGCATGGCAGGGGAGCCAAGGCCTCTGACAAACCCATCTTTAAAAGCCCTTGTTTTTTCTCCCTTAATATCTTGTGTTCGCATGATTTTCTCTCTCTTAAAAGAGGCTAAAGTTGTTGCAATTGTTTTTTACCCATATGAGAATGCCTTTTCTAGCTCTAGTCAAATTTACATTACGCTCATTTTTAACAAAGTGCAACAGATGTTTTTTTTATCGTTGTTCCTGGGCATCCATACTTATTCACAACGTATTGGCCTAAAAATAGCGATTTAAAAAACAATAACATGAAAAAAACATTCATAAGAATGGTAGAGCTCTTCACAGAATAATGATTTTGGCCGTAGAACAACTATGGCAGATGGGTACGTTTTGTGAAAAAACTGCAGCGGTATGTTTCGATACTGCTATTATGGTTACGGCTAAAGTACGCCAATTTGTCAAAGAGCAGGTTGATAACGAGCAATTGCTAAAGTCAAAAGTTGAGTGATTTACAACATTTTAAACGTAGGATTTCTTCCATTGGAGCAAAATCTCTATCGTTGTGTAGAAGCTGTAAATCATTTTCAATACAATACGTACCAATGATGACATCTATTGTTTTCCTGACAGTTATGCCTGTCTTTCTTAAAATCCTATAATTTTCTGCTGATTTTACAGCATTGTCATAACCTCCCATTTCGCATATTTCCAGAGCAGACAATAATTCTTTAGCCGTTTCAAAATCTTTATCAAGTCTAAATCCTTGTAAAACTTCAGATATAATTAAATCTCCAATAACTATTGGCTCATGGCCCAGTCAAAAATCTAAAAAAGCAGCTTGCCAGACATTGGAATTATTAAAATGCGCAATCCAGACCGATGAATCTACCAGAATCATTTATCAGTCCTCATCTGATCTAAATCACCTTCCCAATATAACTTTCCTTTTAATTGTCTGATTTTTTCTTGACGTTTTATCTTTACGAGTAAACGCAAAGCTTCTTCAACTACAGCTTTTTTCGTATTTGAATCAGCTAAAGTTAATGCTTCATTCATCAATTCATCGTTTATTACAATGTTTGTCCTCATCTTTAATTCTTCCTGTTATCTCGTTGGAAATTCTACATTCAGGATAGATGTCAACAATAAATGTAATACGTTATCAGTGTCTTAGGCAGGCAGGCCTCAATAACAAAAATATATTTGTGCGTTGTAGAAAATAATAAACACATTAAAAACGCAATGTGTATGGGTGTGTAAAATAATACACATTGCGTTTGTGCTTTGTCAACTATTTTTCCTGAGATTAATATCCAACACAGAGTTTACCGGCGAGTGAAAGGAGTTCTGTAAACTCTGCGTTCAGGGCGGCGGGATTTTACAGTAATGAACGATAAGTTATTCGTACGTTTGCTGAGGGTAATGGCGTTGCAAATACCGCAGGCAACCTGCCGTTATTTGAAGCGACTTGTTATTCTACATTGTTTGCATTTCTCGTAAACAAACGCTGGGTCTAAATCAGCACCTGATTCCCATTCTATAGTATCAAAAGTCACTCTAACACGGTTGAATGCATTTTGATTTTTTAGGCGTTGAAAGATTCCAAAATCTAAAAATGGTTTCATATCCAAAATTCCGTGTTCGCCATTATCAAAAGTCACTGAAAGCAAATAATTTTCTTTTGGGGAGACTTCTTTAATAGCTGGATACATATTTTGCCTCCTATTTAAGTGGCTCGATGTTAAAAGGTTTTTCACCATTCATAAGGAGTCTCCAGTTTGCGATGAGTTCTTCTTGATGAAGCTCTGCCCACGCCATGACAAGCCTTGATTGCTTCTTTGGCAATTGGCCTTGGGTTATTTCGCATGTTTGGATGTCGACCGTGGCCTTATACTCTCCATAATATATATGGAAATGTGGAGGAGGATGTTCACCTGGGGCATAATACATTCGTATTATAATTCCATAGAACATTGAAATTGTAGGCATAAATTATCCTTGATAATCAGGTGTTTTCTCTTCCTTTTGATTCTTTGATTTTTTCAACACAATTATAATGTGTTTATAGTATCATTACAACCAAAGCATCAATTCAGTTTGTTTTGAAACACAACAGTGATAATGCCTTGTGTCTCGGGCAGCTTACATATCCTTATTTTGCTCGTTAATGGTTATATCATGCCGGTAGAGTGTTGTTCTGTCGTTGAGGGCAACGCCGAGAAAAGCCCCGCCGTCTATCTGGGCAATGTATACTGTTGTTTGTGTTGGGCCGGTTTCTTTTGCGGAGGCAGGCTGCTTGGGGATAACCATTGTGCAATCTGCAATACGGCCTTGAAGTGTGCTGGTTTTCCAGAGTTCCCTGAATCCGCCGTCTTTCCAGTCAAGACATACCACTGTTCCGTTAGTATATTCCCTGAAGTTAGGAAATAATTTCCCATAAAGTCTGGTGTTCTGGGCCAGAAGCAGCTCTTTATCTCCATCATTGTCAAGATCCTTGGCAACAATATGGGAAGGGATAAAAATCTTGCGCAGCTCTGTTCCTTCGCTTTCCCTGGAGCCCTGTTCGGGAAGACCAAAAAAATTCTTGCTGCCGCCAAAATCCTTGTCGCTTACCCATAGGACTTGTTGTGCGCCATTATAAACGAGAAGGCGATCCTGTTGATTGATGGTAACGAGTTTTGGGGAGCCTTCCCGGTCAAGTTGTATCCAGGAGAAGGCAAAAAGATGGACATTTTTCGGGAGTGCTAATTGTTGTGTGGCCTGGAAGTTCTGGAAATCGCCAGTGATTGCAAGTTGTGATATCTGGGAGGCGATGAACCCTTTTTGGGGATCACGAGAGCCTCGCTGCCCTGCGAGGATGAGGCCTTTACCAGGCCATTGTACTGGCCGCAAATACCATGGAATATTCGCAGCACGCTGGATGAGACTGTTTTTTGTATAGGAAAATATCGAGGAAGAGGCCCGTGATCTGTTATTGGCACTAACATATATCTCTGGGTGTCCGTCGTTATCCAGATCGGCAGTGTTGACTGCATGAATTTTGTAATTCGCAGAAAAACGGTGTTCTGCGATTGAGTGAAGACCTGTGGTATCAAAATGGGATATTACAAGGCGGGTTCGTGAGCAGGAAATCACCTCCTGAATGCCGTCGTTGTCAAGGTCAGCAATACTCATCGAAACAAGACCAAAGGGCAGGCTCTCACTTTTAGTTGTTTTATGTGAGATAATTTGCAGCGATGTATCGCTGATTATCATGCCTTGACTCCATTTCTTCTTGTAGCTTTTTTCCGGGTGTTCTGTGGCAAAGCCAGCCAGACCATTTGTTGTTGTCGCAGTGGTCGCTGGAACTGTTGTGCTGTTCTTTGTGATTGCTCGGGCGATAATATCTGTGGCAAGATCCTCTACGGTAGTGAGGATTTTTGTCTGGTTTTCGGCGAGTGTGCTGAGGTGAATAGAAGGTGTATGGTTTTTTGAGCTTATAACAGTTTGAATTTTCAATTTGCCCTGGATTTCATACAGGGCACCAGAGATAACATAGTCTATTTTGTATTGAGAAAATAGGGTTTTGGCTTTTTCTGGTGTGTCGGGGAACTGGCGAGCAGTTGTATAGTCAACAAGTTCAATATTGCTCTTGGCAGCGAGTCTGCTGGCGAGCATGGCCCGTATTGTTTGTGTAAGATAGGTGAATTTCCCGGCTGAGGCTCCGGTAAAGGGGAGTATCAGCACTTTAGCCTGCTTTTGCTGTGTTGCTGCACAGCTGTTGTTTCCCGGTGTTGTGGCAAATATCATGATCCCCAGTAACAGGGTGACGAGAATTTTGCTTTTCATAAGTCCCTCTTATTATTTATATTGTTTCAATAATTATTATGGTGATTGTTTGTGCTGATAAAACTTTTATGTCGTTTGGAATAAGGAAATACTAATAGCCGACTTTCTGACCTGTCGCAAGCCCTCTGTGCGATTGCAGATGCTCCCTTGTTTATTTGCTATGGTATTGTCTGGCAAAGAGTCATTATTTTTATATTTAGTTCTTGACTTTTTGGCGTGTAACGCCGAATATGTATCTAAGCCATGCTGTTTTACGCTGCCTGTTTGTATATGTGAGTTTGTGTTTTTCGAGAAATACTGAAGCGTACTATGAAAAAAGTCCTCAAATATATCTTGCCAGTAGTTGCTGCTGGAAGTCTTGCCACCGGTGCATATGCCGGAGAGCTTGAAGGGCTGAGTGCGTACAAGGTAACTACTTATTCTCTGGGAACTTCTTTTGATTTTCAACCTGATGTCTCGCTGCGTAATTTTGAGCCGTTGCTGATTACCTCAAGTATGGCTGATATTTTAAATGATCAACAGCCTGATGATGCCTCATTGCAGACTTCTGTTGACCTTGATGCGTCGACCGGGTTCGCTATATCTGCAGAATATCATCCTGATTCTCGCCTGGCTCTCCAGGGGACTTTTGGAGTAGCCCAGAATGTCTGGAGTTCTGAGCCTGGTCTGCGAGGCTCTGGTTGGGAGGCCAGCCTTGGTGTGGTTTACAAGTTGCTGGGTAATCTGAATTACGAGTTGCATTTTGGATATATGGATCCGGGGAATTTGTTTAAGGAGCGAAACAGCTATAGTGATGTGGAGGATGTCATCATGGTGAGCAATAAAATTTCCATGAGCTTCTAAAAAAAAGCCTGGTTTCTGGTTTTTTAAAGCCTCTGGCAACGATTGTTGTCAGAGGCTTTTTTTTGTTGCCAAGGGAGGTTGTGGAGAGTGAGGGGAATAAAATGGCGGAGGAGCAGAGATTCGAACTCTGGGTGGAATCGCTCCCACAACGGTTTTCGAGACCGTCCCGTTCAGCCGCTCCGG
>PDWJ01011996.1_pt1 | contig 13733 bp, 11 predicted proteins | sample 1430881 | NCBI WGS metagenome assembly PDWJ01 (sample SAMN01162460, study PRJNA174530) | Oral metagenome, whole genome shotgun sequencing project. | biome: Marine environment; feature: Marine mammal; material: Swab sample of the gingival sulcus; isolation source: swab sample of gingival sulcus... | reverse complement strand
GTCTGAGTCCCCCTCTCCTCCGGCAGATTTCTTGGGTTTGTAATTAAAAATGGCCTGGTGATGGTCAATGGTCAGGTATACGCTTACCTCTCCACTCTGAGCCACAGGAGTGGGACCGAATTCTGTGACATGTTCTTTTCCCTGGTAATCCTTGAACAGGATCCTTTCTCCTGGCTCAAATCCGCCTTCCCGGAAGAAGATGGACGGAGGCAGTACATACACCTTGCCGTATTTTTCTTCAAATTTGAAAAAGTCCACGGCATCGTTGGGATGCTGGAGATACAGAACCAGTTGTTCATTGGTGGGTTCTTCTCCCAGGATTTCTGCCAGGGCGTACCGCTCATGGGCAAGATCCATATTGGGAATATCTTCCACACCTCCTTCTTTTTCCAGCACTTCTTTCCAATTTTCTCCCAGCACCTTTTCATAGATCCACTCTTCTGGTTCGTAGAAGGGAAATGGGCCGTACTTGCCCAGAATCAGGTTGCGCAGGTCTCCTGATGGGTTACCATACCGTTCCCCGTCCAGAACATTGGAAACGGCTGTTGTCCAGAGGATTTGGGAGCCTGGCGTTACAGACCAGTAGTTACCAAGTTCCTTTTGTACTCTGGGAAGTTCCTTGTGGAGAATGTCGGACATCTTGTCAAGGAATCCTCCTTTTACGGCCTGCTCCAGACTGGAACCAGTAGCTCCTCCTGGCAGTTTGTGGGTTTGAACCGTGGGCTGGAAGCCCTTGATCTGGGCTTCAAAAGGAGCATAATACTGGCGTTCATCCCGAATAACATCAGAGGTTTCGGTCACGGCATCTTCATCCAGTCCCTGGGGTTCAAATCCCATGTCTTTCAGGGTCTGAACTACTGTGAGAATGGGCGGGGGACCGTAAAATCCAGTAAATGCAGAATCTCCGGCATCAATGATGGTGGCTCCGTTTTGTACCGCTGCCACAATTCGCCCGATATCGTTCCCATCGGTGTTATGGCCGTGGTATTGAATGGGGATGTCCGGGAAAGATTGTTTCAGGGAATTTACCAGTTGGCCGATGCGGGTGGGAGTTCCAAGACCTCCATGGTTTTTGATGCAAAGCACAATGTCTGTGCCTGTAACATCTATAATCTCTTTGGCTTTTTTTAGATAAAATTCATCGGTATGCTCAGGCCCTGTGGAAAAACAGATACAGGGCTGGTTGAGCTTGCCAGCTTTTCCCACTTCCTCAAACACCGAAATCATATTGGGAATATGGTTCATAAAGTCAAAGGTTCGCCATACATCCACATATTTTGCAAATTCTTTTACCGTGAACCGGATCACGTTCTGGGGATAGGGGCGGTACCCAAAGAGATTTACCCCCCTGCACAGGGTCTGGAACATGGTGTGGGGCATTTTTTTGCGCAGTTCCTTAAGCTTGCGGAAAGGGTCCACCTGCTTTCTGAGCATAAATCCGGTTTTTAAAGTCTGACTGGGACTGATCCCTGGCAGTATTGGTAATATAGTATCCTTGGGATTCCCTCAGGGTTTTGAGAATTTCATTGACGGGTGTTCCCTGAACAATTCTTTTCATATATAGTTCCTCATTATTTTTACATGAAAGTTTCTATAACAGCCACGGGCTGACTGGGTATGTTATCCTCCAGATCAGCCACAACCAAGAATGAAAGTAATTTAGCAACTTATATATGCTTTCATATAAACCTATTACATAACTTTCATTATTTGTTTTGAACTGCGTCTGGAGGATGGCATCTCCAAGCGACCCGTGCCCGTTACAGGGCAAAGGGATTTTGCTTGTTGTGCTGAATTTCTGCAATAAATCCGGCCAGTTTTCCAGCTTCGCTGGAGTCGTCATGATAGTGGAAAATCAGGGGATGTTCATCAATATAAGAGGTGTCAAAATCTCCGCTGATAAAGTCCTTATCTCTGGCCACGTTTTCATAAAAGGGAATGGTAGTTTTCAAACCCCGGATGACAAATTTTGCCAGACAGTTTTTCAGACGCCCCACGGTCTCCTCCCAGGTAAATCCGTGAACCGTAAGTTTTACCAGCAAGGAGTCATATACCTCCGGCACCACATATCCCTGGTATACAAATCCGTCCAGACGTACTCCAAAACCGCCCGGCGACCGATAGACTTCCACTTTTTTTCCGCCTTCGGGCATAAAATCATTTTTGGGATCTTCGGCATTGATACGCACCTCAATGGCATGGCCCCTTGTCTTGACATCTTCCTGGGAAAAGGACAGGGGTTTTCCAAAGGCAATATTGATCTGGTTGCGGACAATATCAATTCCTGTGATCATCTCTGTTACCGTATGTTCTACCTGGATTCTGGTGTTGATTTCCATAAAATAAAAATTTAGGTTGTCGTCCACCAGAAATTCCACGGTCCCAGCACTCAGATAGCCGGAGACTTCTCCGGCCTTAACTGCGGTGGTGCATATTTTGTCCAGCAGTTCCTTGTTCTTAATCATGGAAGGAGCAATTTCGATGAGTTTTTGATTTCTTCTCTGGATGGAGCAGTCCCTTGTACCCAAATGGACGATTTTGCCGAAACTGTCAGCCAGGATCTGTACTTCCACGTGTTTGGGATTGATAATGACCTTTTCCAGATATACAGCATCGTCATTAAAGGCGGCTGACGCTTCTGCCCTGGCAATGGGGATCTGTTCAATCATTTCTTCGTCCGATTCTATTTTTCGGATTCCCCGGCCACCCCCGCCTGCCGTTGCCTTGAGCATGATGGGATAGCCGTACTCTGCGGCAAATTTCAGGGCCTCGTCCAGCCCGGCTCTTCCCTGGGGCAGGTTTTCAGTACCCGGAACCATAGGGATTCCGGCAGCGGCCATGAGGTTTCTTGCAATGACCTTGTTTCCCAGGTTGCTGATGACATCGGCACTAGGACCGATAAAGATGATTCCTGCATTTTCGCAGGCCTTTGAAAAATATGGATTTTCCGCTAAAAAGCCATATCCTGGATGAATGGCTACTGCCCCGGATTTTTTGGCTGCGGCAATCATTTTTTCAATATTCAGATAATCCGAGCGAGGGCCGGGGCCGAGACACACGGCCTCATCTGCGATACGAATATGCCTGGACATCTGATCTGGAGTCTCATACACGGCAACAGCATGATAGCCCATTTCCTGTATGGCCCGGATCAGCCGGATGGCGATTTCTCCACGATTGGCAACAAGTATTTTGGTTTTCAATGTAACTCCCCCTGATGTTTTGCGAATTTTGCGCAATATGTTTTTATTTCAAAGATTATATGCATCTAAAAGAGATTGGCTGCCCTTGACCACTAGCAAAAAGTAACGCTGAAATTCCCTTGGAAATTCGTCTTGCCGAAAACTATGCAGTAGATTTGCGCAGCGAAAAATATTATAAATCTATACTAACATGAAATTCGATTCAACAAAAAATTTTCCTGACAATGGACAGAATCTGTTGCAATTTGTTTTATACCACCCCCCTTGTTTCTTTATAACAATACGTTGTGAAAGATTATGAGTAGGAAATTTTTTCGCTCCTTGGTCTCTTGACACATTTTTTTTCACAACTACAGTTACAGCATGGATATTTTTTTTATATGAAAGTCTCTATAATATACCGAATTACTTTCATTGTTCGTTGTGGCCAGTCTGGAGGATAACATACCCAGACGGCCCGTGGCCGTTTATATGAAAGTCTATATAACTCACTTAAATACTTTCATTCTTCGTTGTGGGTCGAGTCTGGAGGATGGCATCCCCAGTCGGCCTGTGGCCGTTATATGAAAGTATCTATAAGCTGCTTAAATACTTTCATTCTTGGTTGTGGGCCAAGTCTGGAGGATAACATACCCAGTCGGCCTGTGGCCGGAATACAGGAGAAACAAAATGACAATAAAGCCCAGAGGCCGGGCCATAAAAAAACAAGTGGAAGAAATTCTGAAAAATTTCCCCAAAAAGGATGCCCTGGAATTGCTGGCCAAAATTCCTGATTCCCATTTGACAGCGCCCTTGTTTGCCCATCTGTACCATTCCCAGGAGTTGATCAAATTTCGCAGCGCTACAGCTATGGGACATCTTGCCGCCAGAATCTGTGACCGCCGCAGAGAAGAGGCCAGGATTATTCTTCGCCGAATCATGTGGAACCTCAATGACGAATCCGGCGGCATCGGCTGGGGATCTCCTGAAGCCATGGGATATATTCTGGCGTGTAGTGAGGAACTTGCCAGGGAGTTTGGCTCCATTTTGTTTTCCTATCTGGACACGGGCGGCAATTTCATTGAACATGAAATCCTCCAGCGGGGGGTAATCTGGGGAATCGGCACATATCTGAAAAAAGCCCCGGAAACCATCACTCCCCTGATCCGGGACCAGCTTGTCCAGTATCTTGCCTCTCCAGATGCAACCAAACGGGCATATTCCCTGCGGGCGTTGAAAAATGCTGGACAGGAAACATACGCTGTCCTTCCTCAAGACCGCCTGACAGAAAAAAATCCCGTTGTATCCATATATATGGGATGGGATTGGAAAACATTGCCTTTGTCTGATCTTGTGTGATTCACGTTCATGGCTTGGAATTTACCTCCTGATGCTTCCTCTTTCTTATTGTACAAGGTACTGGTTGTTAATTTCTTGAACCCCTTTGCCAGTTATGATATTGGTACGAAATAAGGTTTTTATATGAAAGTATGTATAACCTACTAAATTACTTTTATTGTTCGTTGTGGGTCGATCTGGAGGATAACATACCCAGTCGGCCCGTGGCCGTTATATATTTTCTTTATTAATTAAGGATGAATTATGCCTGGATTTGAGATATTCGGAGATGAGGAAAGACGCCATGTTTCAGATGTGCTGGAAACGGGTGTTCTTTTTCGGTACGGGTTTGAAGACGCACGGAAGGGCCATTTTAAGGCCCTGGAATTTGAAAAGAAACTGGCGCAGATTACAGGGACTTCCCATGCCCATTTGTGCGCAAGCGGTACGGCGGCCCTGGGTTGTGCCCTTGCGGCCTGCGGCGTGGGTGCCGGAGATGAGGTGATTGTTCCGCCCTTTACCTTTGTTGCCACGTTTGAGGCGGTTATCCAGGCCGGGGCTGTGCCGGTGTTTGCAGAAATCGACGAAACCCTTTGTCTGGACCCGGATCAGCTGGAAAAAAGCCTGTCGCCCCGGACAAAAGCCGTGATCCCGGTTCACATGTGCGGTTCCATGGCAAGGATTGATGAGATTGCTGACTTTTGCCAACAAAAAGGACTGATCCTCATTGAAGATGCCTGCCAGTCCCTGGGGGCAAGTTTTCAGGGGAAAGCTGTGGGTTCCTTTGGAAAAGCCGGATGTTTTTCCTTTGATTCGGTAAAAACCGTTACCTGTGGAGAAGGCGGCGGAATCATTACCTCGGATGCCAATGTGTATGAGCGCTGTGCCCAGTTTGCCGATCATGGCCACGATCATCTGGGAGGCAGCAACAGGGGCGCTGACGACCATCCCATCATGGGCGTAAATTACAGAATCAGCGAATTGAATGCTGCGGTGGGTCTTGCCCAATTGGATAAGCTGGAGAAAATTCTTGCCATCCAGAGGGAAAACAAGAAAAAAATCAAGGATGCCATGACCGGGATTCCCGGAGTAACCTTTCGGCAGCTTCCCGATGAATCAGGAGATTCTGCCACATTTTTGAGCTTTTTTCTCCCGGATCAGCAAAGGACTGCAAAGGCCGCAGAAGAACTTGCAAAAAACAAGGTCGGCTGTGCCTATTGGTATGACAACAACTGGCATTATATTCGCAAATGGCATCATCTGAAAAAGGGAAAATCTGCTGCGCCTCTGGCATTTACACTCTCAGGAGAACTGCCTGATTATGGAAATGTGTCTTTACCTGCGTCCGATGCCATCATGGAAAGAACCCTTTCCATGCAAATCATGCTGTCCTGGACCCAAGAGGATATGGAAAACAAAACTCAGGCGATTACCAAGGCTTTGAAGGCTGTAGCATAAGGGGAATCAACCATGTTCAGAAATTTCAGATTGGTGCCCAATATTATATTTGGCCGGGGCTGCTTTGATCAGCTGGATGAGATTATCAGCAAACAGCGCAGTGATACCTCTTCCTGGGCGGTTTTTGTTGTGGACAAGGTGTTTCAGGGAAAACCCCTGGAAAAAAGACTCCCTCTCCATGACAGGGATCTGCTCCTTTGGGCAGATACCACCCACGAGCCCAAAACCTCTTATGTGGATGAACTAACTCTCCAGACAAAGGAGTTTCATTCTCAATTGCCCTGCGCTGTCATGGGAATTGGCGGCGGTTCTGCAATGGATCTTTCCAAGGCCGTTTCCCTCATGCTGACCAATGAAGGCTCTTCCACCTTGTACCAGGGTTGGGATTTGATCCAGAACCCTGCGGTGTATCATGCAGCAGTACCCACCTTGTCTGGAACAGGGGCTGAGGTTTCCCGGACAGCGGTGCTGACCGGACCGGAAAAAAAACTGGGCCTGAACTCGGATTATACGGTATTTGATCAGGTGGTTCTGGACCCTGAACTCACAGAAGGCGTGCCCAGGGAACAGCATTTTTATACGGGAATGGATTGCTATATCCATTGTGTAGAGTCGTTGGAAGGCAATTTTATCAATGAGTTTTCCAGGGCCTATGGAGAAAAATCCCTGGAGCTGTGCCGTCAGGTGTTTCTGGAACCGCATGAAAACGCCAGGGACAAGTTGATGATGGCCTCGTTTTTTGGCGGCATGAGCATTGCCTATTCCCAGGTAGGAGCCTGTCATGCTCTGTCCTATGGCCTTTCCTTTGTTTTGGGAACCCATCATGGGATTGGCTGCTGCATTACCTTTGATGCCCTGGAAGAATATTATCCAAAGGGAGTGGCAGAGTTCAGAACCATGATGGACAAGGCGGGGGTTGACATTCCCAGAAATGTTACTGCCGATCTTACGTCAGAACAGATGGAAACCATGATTACTGTTGCTCTGGGCCTTGATCCCTTGTGGGAAAATTGTCTGGGCAAGGATTGGAAAACCATCATGACCAGGGACAAGGCAAGACAATTATTTTTACGGATGTAAGGGAAAGACCATGACCATTGGCCTGATCCTCCATCAAAATGCCACCTGCGGCGTTGATCAGGAATTTGGCGAAAGGAAATAGAAATCAAATGGTTACAAAATCAGGCGGTGGATTTGGGATTGGGATTATTCCATCCCGGTATGGTTCCAGCAGGCTTGCAGGCAAGCCCCTTGCCATGATTTGCGGCAAACCCATGATCCAGCGGGTCTATGAACTGGCAGAAAGTGCAAAGGCCCTGGATCAGGTATATGTGGCAACCGATGATGAACGCATTGTAAAGGCTGTGGAAAATTTTGGCGGAAGAGCCTTGATGACTTCGGATGCCTGTCGGTCAGGTTCGGACAGGGTGGCAGAGGCTGCCAATATTCTGGGGCTTTCTTCCCATGAGATTGTGGTAAATATCCAGGGAGATCAGCCGGTGTTTCATCCAGAAAGTATTGACCAGCTGGTTGCGCCCTTTCAGGACAGCACAGACATTGACATGACCACCCTGGCCTTTCCCATAGAAGATGAAAGGGAAATTACCGATCCAAAGGATGTAAAGGTTACTTTTAATAAACAGGGATTTGCCCTGTATTTTTCCCGTTCCCAGATTCCCTTTCCAAGGGATCCTGGTACAAAAGTAACTTATTATAAACATTTGGGATTTTATGCCTACACCAAAGAATTTCTTGATACTTTTGTGAAATTGCCTTCTGGTCATTGGGAAGAAATTGAAAAATTAGAACAGCTTCGGGCCCTGGAACATGGCTTTTCCATATGAAAGAAACCTCTTTTTATAAAATTATTCATACCACCTGCCACAGGGAATGGGGTGGGCTGGAAAAACGGATTTTCAATGAAGCCGTGTGGATGAAAGAGCATGGACATGAACTTGCCTTTGTTCTGCCGGAAAATACTCCCTTGTTTGACCGCCTCAAATCCCAAGGGTTCCGGGTATATCCCATGAAATTCGGCCGTATGAGAATTTTCAGTAATTATAAGAGATTGATTCAGATTTTTAAAACCGAAATGCCGGACATTGTGAATACCCACGGAAATGCCGATACCAAAGTAGCCCTTCTGGCTGCGAAAAAAGCCGGAGTCCCCTGCCGGATCTTGTCCCGTCATATCAGCGCCCATGTGAGAAATTCCTGGTATAATCGAATGTTGTATAAAAAATTAAGCGATTATGTGTTTACCACAGCAGAATATACAAGACAGCATCTGCAAAAGGTATTCAAGATTCGGGATATTGAAATTTTTTCCATTCCATCGGGCATCCGGCAACCAAAGGAATTGATGGATCGTGATGCGGCAAGGCTCTTGCTTGCAAAGGAACTTGGGGCTGACCAGGATACAAGATATATTGGATTTGCAGGAAGAATTTGCCGGGATAAAGATCTTTCTACCCTGATCCAGGCATTTGGAAAACTTGGTTCTCACATTGATCATCATCTCGTTATTGTTGGAGATGGTGATCCTTCCTATCTGGAATCCCTGAAAAAAGAAGTTGGAAAATTGGGCCAGGGAAGAAAGGTTCATTTTCCGGGATTTCGGGAAGATGTCTGGCCTGTTTTTCGTGCCCTTGACTGCGTTGTGCTTCCGTCCCGAAAGGAAGGGGTTCCCCAGATGATTATAGAGGCAATGTACAGTCAATGTCCTGTGATTGCTGCCAGAACTGGCGGGATTGTGGATATTGTTGAACATGAACGCACAGGACTTCTCTTTGAAGTAGGAGATGTCCATGAACTTGCCAGACAGATTCTTTTTACCCTGGATAAAAAAGACCTTGCCCTGGAACGGGTCGCCAGGGCAAGTCAGCTTGTAAAAGAAAAGCACACCCTGGATGTCATGGGCCGGAATATTATCCGCATTTACAGTCTGCACCAGGTAAGACGCCGCAGGGACGGTCTTGTGCAGGCATCAAAAATCCCTGAATCATGGGAGCTGTGATTCCCCAAATCCACCGCCTAATTTTATAAGCATTTGATTTCCAGTTCGTTTCGATAGTTTCCTCTACTTCAGAATCCATAGCTAACCAAATCAAACGGAACCTGAAAAAGGTACGAAATTTGCATAATCTCTTTTGGATGTATCCGCGCGAAATGGTTTTATTCATTTGGATGCAAAAATCAATATTTTTGTGCTTAAGTTTTTTATGGTATGATCCGATAAGGTAAATATCGGCCATACCACATACTAAAGGAGAAAATTATGGCAGGCTCAATTACCACATTGGGAGTAGGTTCAAATCTGGAGCTTCAGAGTATTCTGGAACAGCTCAGGGAAACAGAACAGGCTCCCATCAAGGCAAAAGAAACAAAGAGAAGCGAATTAAAAAAAGAGCTGGAGGCATATAATTCAGTTAATACAAAACTATTCTCAATGAAGTCAAAGGCATTATCCCTTTCTCTGGAATCGGATTTTTTGCAGACAAAGGCTTCTGTTTCCGATGAAGATGTGCTGGGAGCTACAGTAGATGACGGAGTCGCCGAATCTTCCAATCACATCGAAGTGTTACGAAAGGCCCGGTACAGTTCCTTTCAGAGCGTAGGGCTAACGGACAAAAACAGCCCTGTGTATGAGGCTCCTGCAACGGGAATTTCATCTCCCGCAAAAAAGGCCGTTACCGAGGACGGCACCCTGCATATTAAATACGGATTTTTGGGAAATGAGAAATCCATTGATGTGGATCTTACGTCAGGGATGAGTTTAACCCAGGTGCTGGATGCCATAAATAACGATCCTTCCAACCAGGACAGCAAGGGCAAGCCTTTGGTAAAAGCTTCCATGGAAAAAAATGGGAATAATTTTTATCTTCATCTTTCTGCTGTTGACCAGGGAAATTCTCCTGACACCCAGGTTAGCATTGTACGGGAAGAAGGCGAACCCCAATTTGAGTTTGTTGCCGAAGACATAAGTATTTCCATTGGCCTTGCCAAAGACCAAAAATTTAATTTTTTGCGGATGGCTCCCGGTACAAGCTATGCCCAGCTTGCCCAGAAAATTAACGATGCCCAGATGGGTGTAACTGCAAAAATTGTGGATACAGGAGATGGAGATGCTCCGTTCCGGATGGTCATGACAGCCAATGAGTCAGGAGAGAAGAACAGGATTCTTATGCAGCAGAATCTTGGATCCATCATGACAGAAGTTACCGGCAAAGACGGAGATTCCCTGAACAGTGAATTTAAAGTCAATGGAATTACCTATCAGCGTCAGTCCAATGAGGGAATTACCGATGTGATTTCCGGTGTGACCCTGAATCTGAAAAAGGTTGGGGAAAGCACCATTGGGGTCTCAAAGGATCTGGAACCCATAAAGGAAAATATCCAGGCTCTTGTGGACGGGTTCAACGAACTGCTCAATGATATTGGAAAATCAAATCTTCCAGGGGCAGAAAATTCCAAAGATAACAAAAAAGATACAGACGGAGAAGATAAGCCTCTGGAGGATTCCTTTCAGGCTAAGGCCATGCTGACGAGACTCCGGGATTTGATTTCTTCCTCCATTCCCAATACAGGTTCCGATTTCAGCAGTCTTGCAGATATTGGGCTGGAAGTACACAAGGACGGGACCCTGTCTTTGAATGAAGTAGATCTGGACAAGGCACTTGCTTCTGACCCGGAAAAGGTTACCAGACTTTTTATTGGAGAGCCAGATCAAAACAGAAAAGGCCTTGGCGATGTGATCAATGACGGGATTATGGACATGGTCAGCGAGCATGGTCTTGTCACCACTGAAATCGACATGATTGAAACCCGGATGGAAAATTTGACAGCAAATATTCAACGCTCTACGGAAATGCTTGATAAACGCTATGCAGCCATGACCAAAGAGTTTGTCCGTCTGGATGTCTTCATCAGCCAGACCAACCGGGAGTCAAGTGTTATGAAATCAATGATTGACTCTTTTAACAAAACCATGGAAAAATAATTTATGGCCACGGGCCGTATGGAGATGTTATCTTCCAGAACTGCCCGCAAGAAAGAATAAAAGTAATTTAACAGGGTATAGATAGTTTAAAAAAAAAATTCGGAAACCATTTAGGTTTTCCGGGGCAGCGTACGATATATAGATAGTATCAAGGATGAACCATATATCGAAAAGGTCTGACACAGGAGGAAATATGCCAGCACGACCCCAGGTTAACACCTATCTCAATAATCATTACCAGGGAATGTCCCCGGAACAATTAATTCTCATGCTGTTTAAGGGCGCGCTGGAGAAGATTAACCTTGTACAGGAAGGTATTGAAGAAGGTAATATCCCAAAAAGGGGAGAAAATCTAAGCAAGGTAATTGACATCGTTTCCACATTGAATGCTTCTTTGAATCCCAATATGACAGACGAAGGAACGCAATTTCTCAGAAGTTTATATGGGGCAATGCTTACGGAGTTGCCAAAGGTTTCCACAACCAATGATCCCACAATTCTTCGTAAAATTCATGCCTATATCAGTCGGCTCAAGGAAATCTGGGAAACAGATGTTATGAACAAAGGAAAGGCTGGGGTAAATCCCTATGTGATGCCGTCACACCCCCAAAATATTCCAGCCCAGGAAAAATTTGGTTCCAATCCCCAGGAATCCAGGTTCCGAAGTATCTGTGCATAAGGCAAATTGCTTGTGGACATGCCCGTAAAATGAAAGAGGAAACACAATAATGGAAATACAACAGGCATATGATCGTTTAATAGAAACCATGGATGAAATACAGACTATTCAGGAAGCCCATATCCAGGCTTTTGATACGGAATTGTTGCCGGATATGGAAAAGCATTGTCGGGAACGACAACAAACCTTTGATCGATTTTATATGGAATCCGGTGTATTGATATCTCATCTGGAAGCAGCCCAGGATGAGAAGATTATAAAAACAATTGTTGAGTATGTAAACAATCGGATTTCCGGTCTTTTGACCCAAAATGATCTATTATCAAAAAAAACAATGGAGCATAAAAGCAGGATTCAGGAAAGTTTGAATCACCTGTCCAGGGGAAAAATAGCCATGGATTCCTATGGGACTCCTGCTTATATTAAAAACCGTCCCCGTGCCATTTATGTAACTAACTAAAAGGAAAGCAGTCTCAAAAAGGAATTAAAGGAGGATATTATGGATATACAAGCAATCAGGCCTATCAGCCAGGATAACATGGTTGACGTGTCTTCTTCCTCTGCTTCCTCTGCATCCCCGTTGCCCCAGGCAGAAAAAAATTCTGCCGTAAAAAATACTAATACCCATACCAATGGGGTTCAGCAGCAGGAAAATCAGAACCTGTCCCCGGCTCAGGCGAGGGAACTGGCAGAAGAAATGAATGATCTTATGGATGACCTCCAGACAAGTCTGGGATTTTTCGTTCATGAAAAACTGGATCATCAAGTGGTCGTGGAAATTAAAAACCGCGAAACCAATGAGCTGATCAGACAGATTCCCACAGAAGAACTTTTGGCCATCAAGGAAAAGATGGAAGAGTTCCGGGGATTGATTCTGGATCAAAGTGTGTGATCTCTTCAATCAGATAAAATCAGGCTCATAAAAAGTCAGGCGGTTTTTTCTTGATTTTTTAGAAATTTTATTGGTATGTTTTCCCATGATACATGCAATGGAAAAACATATCCTGTGTGTTTTGTTTTCAAAATACAGGGAGTGCCCATGAACACCGAGGTCATGGGCCAGGGACATTGGCATCCACAGATTGAAGCCGTATTCCCGGAACTTGCCCCCGGTCCCCTTTCCCTGCTTGAAAACCGTCTGATTCGTTTGGCCCAGGCACGGGTCGTCCACGAAGAACATCCTTTTTGCACCCTTTCCCCGGAACATTTTCAGGAGCTGATAAAAGTACTGCTGTTCAGCGAATTTGTGGCAGAATATCTCATTGCAAATCCCCTGATGATAGAATCTGTTTCAGCACAGGAAGATGCGGCCCAGACCCTTTCCTCTTTTTCCCAAAGGCTTGAAGATTTTCTTTGCCGCCATTCTTCCCTGGATGTCAAAAAAGCCATTTTGGAATACAAACGCTGGGAAAGTGCGAAAATTGCCTGGCAGGATCTTACGGAAAAAGCCGATCTTACAACCATCCTGGAAAATTTGTCTGATCTTGCTCAAGTCTGTCTGACAAAGGCGCTTGATCATTTATTTGATACGGCCTGCCGCACCCACGGTACCCCTCTGGACAGGAATGGCAATCCCCAGAAAATGATGGTGCTTGGAATGGGAAAACTGGGAGCAAGGGAGTTAAATTTTTCTTCGGATCTGGATTTGATCTTTGTTTTCTTTCAGCCAGGAACCACCCAAAAAGACCATGCAGGAACAGGGATTTCCCACGAACAATTTTATACCCGTTTGTGCCGGGAATTTGTACGGTTTTTTTCTGCTGCCCAGGGCATGAATTTTTTCCGCATTGACACAAGGCTTCGTCCTTTTGGAGACAGCGGCCCCATTGTAATGAACGCGGCAGATTTTGAAGAATATTATCAGCTCCACGGCAGGGAATGGGAAAGATATGCCATGATCAAGGCCCGGCCTGTTGCAGGAGACATTGAAGCAGGAAACCGTCTGCTGGCAAATTTGAACTCCTTTGTGTTCCGTAGATATTTTGATTACAATTCCTTTGACTCTTTCCGGGATATGAAATCCCGCATCGCCTCCCAGGTAACAAGCAGACATTTGCAGAGAAATATCAAACTTGGC
>PDWJ01008884.1_pt1 | contig 13738 bp, 16 predicted proteins | sample 1430881 | NCBI WGS metagenome assembly PDWJ01 (sample SAMN01162460, study PRJNA174530) | Oral metagenome, whole genome shotgun sequencing project. | biome: Marine environment; feature: Marine mammal; material: Swab sample of the gingival sulcus; isolation source: swab sample of gingival sulcus... | reverse complement strand
TGCCGATCGACACGGCATCGTTACCCCCGATGCAGGTTTGATGAACCCGAACGCTTTCTTGGCTGCCGCAATCTACTACCTCTACCAGCACCGCCCCGATTGGCCGACTGAAGCCGGCATCGGCAAGACCCTGGTGTCTAGCTCCCTGATCGATGCAGTAGCCAAAGACTTGGGTCGCCGCCTCGTCGAGGTGCCCGTAGGATTCAAGTGGTTCGTGCCTGGCTTGATTAGCTCAGAACTTGGTTTCGGAGGCGAAGAATCCGCCGGCGCTTCACTGCTCAAGCTCGACGGCACCACCTGGACGACAGACAAGGACGGTCTCGTGTTGTGCCTGCTCGGTGCAGAGATGCGTGCCGTGACCGGCAAGACTCCGTCTCAGCTGTACGCCGAGATCACTGCAAAACACGGCGAGAGCTTCTACGCCCGGCTCGACGCACCTGCCAGCAAGGAGCAAAAGGCCAAACTGGCCAAGCTGTCGCCGGCAGACGTCACCGCAACAGAGCTTGCTGGCGAGCCGATTCAGGCGGCCATGACTGAGGCACCGGGGAACGGGGCTGCCATCGGAGGGCTGAAGGTCACCACTGAGTCGGCGTGGTTCGCGGCAAGACCTTCCGGCACCGAGGACGTGTACAAGATTTACGCGGAGTCCCGAAAGAGCGCAGCACACCTGGCTCAGGTTCAGGTTGCGGCGCGGGAACTAGTGAACAGCGTGCTCTAGTCGCTGCTCGTGCGTAGTACCTCGGCTTTGGCACGCAGGCCAGCAAGCTGAATAACCTGTTGAATCTGCAGGTCGCGACGCTTCGGTTCGGGCACATATTTGATGTCGCGCAGGCCCTGGTCTTGGGCTGCGGACTCGAAGATGAAGTGCCCGTACCCCATCAGACGCCCCCAGAACGTTTGGGTCATGGAGATATCAAGGATTCGAATCATCGGCATCGTGGCTACGTTTTGATTCAGGATGCCGCTAACGCGAAACACCCGCATGTTCGTGATCACGAACCGATCCATGTGTTCCCTGTGAATACCGATCAAACCGTGCCCGGCTGAGGCCAGGCCCAGGAACATGGGCACCCAAAACATCGGGCCGGTCCAGATCATCGAAACGAATAGCGGAACCGCCAACAACACGAACGACAGCGGCCCCGCATAGGCCATCGGGTGCTTTATGACCTCATCTACGACCACCTCGCCTTCGGCAGTCAACAGAAATCGATCGACGTCTGGATGCCAAAAGTTCAGGTTCAATTCGGCCATGTCACTGCCTTATTCCGCCAGTGCTACGAAGAACTGTCCAATCGCAGTGAACGCTCCGAAGAATGTCTTAACCGCGTTCGCGGCGTCCTCTGGCCTCGTGAACAGGTAGAACAACGCGAAGGCGACTATCATGACCACCGCGATTTTCTTTACCCACGGTCCCATCTCAAGTTTCCTTTCCGAGGAAGATCCAACCTCTATTTTGCCTTATCACAGGCCACCGGGAGGCACGGCGCGCCGAAACGAATCTGCTCTGCGTCTTGGATGTCGACAACTCGGCGGTGCATGTCGTCATCTAGAGGTCACAATGAAAGAATAGTGCACATGGACAAGAATTTATTCATTTGCATCGATCACGTTGGCCTCGCCGTCCCAGATCTTGACGAGGCTGTCCGTTTCCACTCCGAGGTGTTTGGCTGGCGGGAGCTCCATCGAGAGGTAAACGAGGAGCAAGGCGTCGCTGAAGCCATGATTGGCACCGGGGAGCAAGGCCCCGAGAATGCCCAGATACAGTTGTTGGCCCCACTTCGAGAGGATTCGGCCATTGGCAAGTTCTTGGCTAAGAACGGCCCGGGTATGCAACAACTCGCGTACCGTGTAGCCGACATAGATCACGTATGCGAGGTGCTACGCAGCCGGGGAGTGCGGTTGCTGTACCCGGAGCCCAAGACAGGCACTGGCGGTTCCCGCATCAACTTCGTGCATCCGAAGGACGCGGGTGGCGTGTTGCTGGAACTTGTTGAGCCAGCACAACACTGATGTCGCTATTAGACTCGCCGTTCATGGCGGTGAACGGCGAGTTGCCGTCTCAACCAGGTATGTTTGTATCTAGTGAGTATGACCCACTAAGTGGCAGCCCTCTAGGGAGGAATTCGATGGCTAAGTCCGCAGTGCCCCCAGCCGAGTTGGATGCGACACCGCCTGAACGCTTTAGCCGTGTGCAAGACGGGTATGCCCCTGAAGAAGTCGAGGCGGAACTGGCCAGGTACGGGGCAGCTATCGCGAAACTGCGTGATGAACTACGTCGCCTCACCGGCGCCAAACAGTCCGATGAGGTATTGGCTGCAGCGAAGAGCCAGGCCGCCCAGATCGTTGCGATTGCTGAACAGCAAGCCGGACAGGTGCGCCGCAGCGTCAATATACAGATTCACGAGGCGCTGCAAGAGCATCAGACCGAGATTGAAGACCGGCACCTGGCCACCGAGGTCAAGATCCAGGAGATGCTCAGCGCCACCAAGGCGTCCACCGAGGCTTTGACAGCCGCCGCTCAAAGCGAGGCCGAGGTTGTTTTGGAGACTGCGAAATCCAAGGCCGATGCCGTGATCGCAGCTGCGGACGCCAGCGCCGCTGAACAGATTCGGCTCGGCGAAACCGAAGCAGCAAAGATCGTGGCTGATAGCCAGGTTACTGCCGCGCGGCTACTCGCCGAAACCCACAAACAACGCAGCCGCTTGTTAGATGAGGCAACCGAGGCACTCGCTGAGTCTCAGGCCGCGAGCCAGGCGGCCCAGGCGAAGGCGAAGGAGGTCACCGCTGCGGCTGTTGCGAGCGTAGCGGAGGCCAGCGAGTATGCTGCCAAACTTCGGCAAGAAGCCGAGGCTGCCGGTGAGCAGACGCGCCTCCAAAGGCTCCGCGAGACCGAAGAGCAGATAGCTCGCGCCCACGAGCAGGCCAAAGCTATCGCAGCGGCGAAGACGCAGAAACTCGAAGACCGGCTGGAGCAGCTTCGCGTAGACGTTGGCCAGCTCACCCGGGAGCGGCAGCTGCTGTTGGGCCAGCTGGAAACGGTTCGCAAATTGATTCGCAAGGAATCAGAAGGTGCCTGATTCACAAGACGAACCACAAGCGAGCGAGAAGATTGCCCACAGGCGGAATCTGATGCGGCTGCTCAAACGCGCCGCCCCGACGAAACAACCTGACCGACCGGAGCCCGCCGTCGAGCCCCCGCCTCCGCCGCCTGTGGCCCCAACTCCGGGCAACCGGCTGTCGAGAATGTCACCATTCTCTATCGGCTTCATGGGAACACTAGGCGTTATGGCCGCATATGCATTGGTCGTAGCTGCAGCCCAGGTGCAGTCGGTACTCGTCCTGGCTGTCGTCGCCCTGTTCCTGGCGCTCGGCCTAAACCCGCTCGTGATGTGGCTCACCAAGTTTGGGCTGGGTCGGGGATCGTCTGTCGCGATCGTCATCGTCGGCATGCTCACCATCGTAATTCTTGGCAGCTGGGCCGTCGTGCCTCTTTTCTCGCAGCAAATCAATCTGCTGATTGCCTATGCCCCCGAAGCCATCACCAATATCGCACGCAACGAGGCAATCGCCGAATTTGACGCGAAATATCAGCTCCTTTCGAGGCTGACGGCATGGCTGGCAACAGGCCAATGGGTTGACTCTCTGTTCGGCGGAGTGGTTGGAGCAGGCAAACTGCTCGCCAACACCGTGTTTTCGCTTGTGGTCACGCTGGTCTTGACGCTGTACTTCCTAGTATCGCTGCCCGCGATCAAGAACACGATCTATCGCCTCGCTCCGGCATCGCGGCGCCCCCGAGCTCGCTACCTCGCCGACCAGATGTTCGCCGGAATTGGCGGTTATCTGACCGGCATGTTCGTTATCGTCACGGTTGCCGCGATCTGCTCGTTCGTTTTCTTGAACATCGTCGGATTGGGCAAATACGCGGTCGCGCTGGCCTTCGTGGTCATGCTGTTTGACTTCATACCACTAGTCGGATCCTCGATCGCGATGGTCCTAGTAGCTATCGTTGGCTTTAGCGAGTCCCCGGCCATCGGCATTGCGATCGTGATCTACTTCCTCGCCTATCAACAGTTTGAGGCCTACGTCGCCTACCCCCGAGTCATGCAGCGATCCGCTAACGTGCCGGGGCCCATCGTGGTATTGGCCGCCATAATCGGTGGTATGTTACTGGGCGTGATCGGTGCCATACTCGCGATCCCGATCGCGGCAGTATTGTTGCTGCTCTACCGCGAAGTATTGCTGGTACACCTCGACAACAGCTAGAACAGGCGTTCGCTCGGGTCGTCCATGCCCCGTAGTACGTCATAATCCACCGTGACACACGTGATCTGCCGATCGCTGGCGAGAGTCTTCGCCTGAGGCTTGATCTGTTGCGCGGCTAGGATCCCTGTCACACCGCCTAGGAGCGGGTCGCGGCCAAGCAGGTCTAGGTAACGAGTCAGCTGCTCCACCCCGTCGATCTCGCCTCGACGCTTAACCTCCACCGCAACGTATCTACCATCACTCGTGCGACACAACAGATCCACTGGGCCAATTGCCGTTGGATACTCCCGCTGGACGAGCGTCAGGCCGTCGGCGAGATGCTCGGGAAACTGGGCTAGGAGCGCCTGCAGGTGGGCCTCAACCCCGTCCTTAACCAGACCCGGGTCGATGCCCAAGTCGTGTTGGGAATCGGATTCCACACGCCAGATAGCGATCTTTAGCTGATCGCCGGACTTAGCTCGCACAGTCCACAGCTGAGTAACTCCGTCGTCCCAAGGCTCATCGGCCCACATCTCAGGATCGGTTTCGACGTGTAGATTGCACGGGGCGCTCATCCAGTTGAGAGGCTTGTATGCCCTATCGTCGGCGTGAACCGATACTGACCCGTCCGCTTTGACCATGAGCAACCGAAGCGCCCTCGGTAAATGAGCCGTCAAACGCCCCGAGTAGTCCACCTGGCACTCTGCTATCACCAATCGCACCTGCCAACTGTAGCGCGGCTCGGGGCGGTATGGTAGACGGGTGGCAAGACGACCGAGCAAGCACCTAAGGCCTGCCCGCCCGCTTCGCGTGAGCGGACCGCAGCGTCAGCAACGCTGGGGACAATCCTGGCTCGTAAGAGACATACCCGCCTCCAAAAAGGAGTATCGCTGTCCCGGCTGCAACCAGATCATTCCAGCCGGACGATCACACGTTGTTGTCTGGCCCGAGATTCCCAGCATCGGGCAAAGCGACCCGGTTTCTGAACGAAGACACTGGCATCGACCATGCTGGGAGAGAAAGTGATGCGTGTTGGCGAACTGTCGTTTCGAGTGCTCGGCGACGGTCCAGTCTCGTTGGTCTTCCTACACGGCCTCTTGGGTCAAGGGCGCAACTTCACCTACGTCGCCAACCAGCTAACTGATCTTGCTACCTGCTACCTGTTTGATCTGCCAAACCACGGGCGCTCCCCCTGGACCGATCGCGTCGACTACAACGCTCAGTCCGAATTTGTAGCGGAGCAACTGGAACGAATGTCGCTTGCTTCGCCAACCGTCGTCCTGGGGCACTCAATGGGAGGCAAGGTCGCCATGCAGCTTGCGCTACGGTATCCGCAGCTCCCCGATGGTTTAATCGTCGTTGATACCTCTCCCCTAGCGCTCGGAATGCAGATTTCGACCCAGGGGCGCTTTCCGGCGATCTTTGCCGCGCTCCGAAGCCTTCCCCTGGATGAGTTGACCTCTCGCAAACACGCGGACGCTTTGCTGGCCAAACACGTGAAAAGCGACGTGGTCCGGGCCTTTTTGCTGCAGAACCTTCGCCGCACGGGCGACACCTGGCGGTGGCAACCAAACATAGAGTTGCTCGCCGAAAATCTGTACGACATTGGGGATTGGACGTCGCCTCGCGGGGCAACGTGGGATGGTCCGACCCTCCTCATTGCGGGCGCCAACTCCGACTTTGTGCCCGCTGAGGCCCTGCCTACAATGCGCCAGTTGTTCCCAAAGACCCAACTAGTCACCCTCACGGGCGCTGGCCACTGGGTTCACAGCGAACAGCCGGAGGCATTCGTCAAGACCGTACGAATCGCCTTGACCACTATCCTGCGGTGACCGACTTAATCGTGGCATCTGCAATTGGCCGACCGGAGTCTCCGTATGCTCCATCCTGCCCCTGGGATGCGATCTCGGCGATCACACTCAATGACTTATCGTCAATCGTGCCGAATACCGTGTAATCGGGAGGCAGCTGGGAATCAGAATAGACAAGAAAGAACTGAGATCCGTTGGTGTTGGGTCCAGCATTAGCCATGGCAATGGTTCCGGCAGGATAGGTATCAGACTGATTCGTCTCGTCGGCGAAGGTGTAGCCGGGGCCACCGCGACCAGTGCCTGATGGATCTCCGCACTGCAGCACGAATATGCCGTTATCGACGAGCCGATGACATTTCGTGTTGTCGAAATATCCACGGTGCAAGGAGCCTTTGCCCGGTCCAACGTCATCTCGACCTCGCCATTAGCGAAAGCGAGCGTATACGAGACCGTGCCAGAGTGGGCCACATTGTCGGTAGGCGGCGGATCTACGGCCTTGGCTGGGTTCCCGGCCTCTGGATACTCGCAGCTGACGGCTGGGACACCGGACGGTTTCTCGGCCGACGTGCATCCTGCGACGGCCAATGCTAGAGCTAAAAATGCGAACAGCTTTTTCACACGTCAAGCCTGCCACATGCGGCACCAAAACCGCCCAGGCGGCGCGCCCAGCTAGACTTATGGAATGGTTCGGCTGACTAAGATCTATACCCGCACCGGTGACGGTGGTAGCACTCGCCTGGCGAACAACGAGGTGACCAACAAGCTTGATCCTCGGATAGCAGCTTATGGCACGGTTGACGAGGTAAACAGTTGGCTGGGGTTGATCGTTTCAACCGGCGTTCCCGAACGGCTTGAACCGGTGTTGCAGTTGTGCCGCAACGAGCTCTTTGACGTGGGCGCCGACCTAGCGACCCCGATCGCTGAAGCGCCCAAATATCCCCCACTGAGAGTTGAGCAACGCAGCATCGACCGCCTTGAATCCTGGTGTGGCGAGTTCAGCGCAGATCTGCCCACGCTCAAATCGTTCATCCTGCCGGGCGGTCAGCCGACTTCCAGCCAACTCCATATCGCTCGAACTGTTGCGAGGAGAGCCGAGCGGGAGGGTTGGGCCGCTGCCCAGCAGTTCGGTTTGGACGAGGTCGGCGGCGTAACGTCTGGCTGCCTCACATACCTCAATCGATTCTCTGATTTGCTGTTTGTGCTGGCCCGCTACTGCGATCCGAGCCCGACTCTGTGGGTTCCAGGAACAGACCGCGAGAAACCACCTGCCGAGCCAGGGAAAACGCGGTAACCGGATCACACGCGGTCGCGTCCTGGTGCCCCACCCGGATGCTGAAAACCGGGAGGCGCCGCCTCAAGCCAGCTCAGCATACCCGTGGTAGAAGCTTGGGTCAGCCCCAGGTTCCAACTCTGACCGTCTGGTTCTTGAACTAGCGTCACCACCTGGCCTCCGAAACCTAGCTCGGGAAACTCTCCGACCCCCGCCGGCCGCCGCTCGGCACACGAAAGCCCCCGTCGCGGCATAACTAAACGGGGGCTCCAGGAAAGCGAAAACAAGGGATACCACAAGAACGCGGATTCGCCGTAGAGGCCGATGCCCCACACCCAGCGACGTGCCGCCCCACTCTCTAGCTCGGCGAAGCATTCGAATGCTCCGATCCGGCTGGCCAACGACCGTCGTCGGAACAGCAACGCCCCGCCGAGCATAAGCACAAGCGCCAATGCCACCCCGGCGACAAGCTGCGCCACAATCGGCCAATCCATAACCATACAGTAGCCCATGGTGGCTATTACTCCCCCCCGAACGCGCCGCCGCTATTCGGCGAGTTTGCGTACCACCTTCTGCTGCGCTTGAGCCAGATGATACCTGCGCATGGTGTCCTCATCCACTTCGCCCTCATTGACTAGCGTCTCAACCTTTGCCAGTTCGACGTCAACCTCACTGGCCGAAAGCTCGTTGCTCAAAGACGCAAACTGGCTCAGAATCGAGACCCTATCGGAGGAAACGGACAAGAACCCGCCATCGACGGCAATGACTTCACGATCGCCTTCACCGGTGATGACCTCGACCGCACAAGCCACGAGCCCACTCATAAGTGGCTCATGACCGGGCATGATTCCGATATCGCCTTCGGTGGTTCGGGCAATCAGCATTTCCGCCGTACCCTCCCACACAAGGCGATCCGCACTAACTACCTCCACTTGAAGGAGGCCTTTGGGACTCATCAGGCTTCCTTCTGCATCTCGTCCCACTTGGCGTGGACATCTTCGAGGGATCCGACGTTGAAGAACGCCTGCTCAGCGATGTGATCAACTTCGCCGTCACAGATCATCTTGAAGCCCTCAATCGTGTCGGCAAGCGGAACAGTGGAGCCTTCAATACCGGTGAACTTGGTGGCCATGTAGGTGTTTTGGCTCAGGAACTGCTGAATGCGCCGAGCCCGGTTCACGATCACCTTGTCTTCTTCACTGAGTTCGTCGACGCCAAGGATAGCGATAATGTCTTGCAGTTCCTTGTTTCGCTGGAGGATCTGCTTAACGCGGGTTGCGGTGTCGTAGTGTTCCTGCCCGATGTATTGGGGATCCATGATGCGCGAGCTAGAAGCTAGTGGGTCCACAGCCGGGTATAGCCCGCGGGACGCGATCTCTCGGCTCAGTTCGGTAGTCGCGTCCAGGTGGGCGAACGTGGTTGCCGGAGCTGGATCGGTGTAGTCATCTGCCGGAACGTAGATCGCCTGCATCGACGTGATCGAGTGTCCCCGGGTTGAAGTGATGCGCTCCTGCAACTGCCCCATCTCATCTGCCAGGTTCGGTTGGTAACCGACGGCAGACGGCATCCGTCCGAGAAGTGTCGAAACCTCGGAACCGGCCTGGGTGAACCGGAAGATGTTGTCGATGAACAACAACACGTCTTGGTTTTGTACATCTCGGAAGTACTCAGCCATGGTTAGCGCCGAGAGGGCAACTCGCAGACGCGTGCCCGGTGGCTCGTCCATCTGACCAAACACGAGCGCGGTGTCCTTGAAGACGCCTGCCTCATCCATTTCGTGGATCAGGTCGTTGCCTTCGCGGGTGCGCTCCCCCACTCCCGCAAACACCGACGTGCCGCCAAAATTGTGCGCGATGCGATAGATCATCTCTTGAATGAGCACTGTCTTACCCACACCGGCGCCACCGAACAGACCAATCTTGCCACCCTTGACGTATGGAGTCAGCAGATCCAGGACTTTGATACCGGTCTCCAGCATTTCGGTGCGCGATTCGAGGGCATCAAACTGGGGTGCACTACGGTGAATCGGCCACCGTTCAGAGACCTCGAACTCAGAGGCATCCTGGTTCAAGCAGTCCCCAGTGACATTCCAGACACGCCCTTTCGTGACGTCGCCAACCGGCACCGAGATTGGCGCCCCGGTATCCGTAACGGTCGAGCCTCGACGCATACCGTCGGTGGGCTTCAGTGCGATGGCACGCACCATATTGTCGCCAATGTGCAAGGCCACCTCGAGGGTCATGGTGCGCTTCTCGCCCATCACCTCGGTGTCGACCAGCAAAGCGTTGTAGATGTCTGGCATCTGGTCAGAAGCAAACTCCACGTCGACCACGGGGCCAATTACTCGGGCCACGCGGCCGGTTGCTTGCGTCGTTTTCGCGGTCATTCGTTTATCCCTTTTCTAGTCGCTGTGCGCACCTGTTTCGGCCAACGCTGACGCGCCACCGACGATTTCGCTGATTTCCTGAGTGATCTCCGCCTGGCGCGCCTGATTGGCCTCTCGAGTAAGGCGCTCAATCAGTTGCTGGGCGTTATCTGTGGCAGACTTCATGGCTCGCTGCCGGTTCGCCAACTCAGATGCCGCAGATTGCAGCAAAGCAAAGTGAATCCGGTTTGCCACATAGAGAGGCAGGAGTTGGTCCAGTACCGTCTCGGCGTCTGGCTCGAACGAGTAGAGCGGGAACGCCTCCGAGTTCTCAACAGGCTCTTCCCCCTCAACGACTTCAAGAGGCAACAGGCGAATCACTTCGGGGCGCTGGGTGAGCATCGAAACAAACCGGGTATAGACGATGTGAATCTCATCGACCCCGCCCTCTTCGGTGTCGGTCAGGAACGCTCCCAATAGTCGATCCGCAATCTCCCTGGCGTGTGCATAGCTCGGCGCGTCGGAGAAACCGTCCCACGTCTGCGCAACCGGTCGACGCCGAAACTGATAGTACTGGATCGATTTGCGGCCACACAGATACGTTTCCACCTCCAGCCCGCCGTCGGTCAACAGCTGTGAAAGGCTGTCGCCTCGGCGAATCACATTCGTGGAATATGCCCCAGCTAGGCCTCGGTCCGCGCTGATCACTAGCATCGCCGCACGTTTCGGAGTCTCTGACTCGCGCGTCAGCGGATGATCGACATCGGAATGTGACGCCAGCGCCGAAACGGCATTCGTCAATTCCCTCGTGTAGGGCAAGGCTTGGTTTGCCCTCCCTTGAGCTTTGACGATCCGGGAGGCGGCGATCAGCTCCATGGCGCGAGTGATCTTCTTGGTCGTAGACACCGAGTTGCGACGCTGCCTCAATTCACGAAGTGTGGCTGGCATGCTGTATCAGCCTCGCTTGCGGCGGACGATCTGCGCCTGACTGATTTCTTCGGCCCCCATCGGCTCAGCCTCTTCGCTGCCGACTAGGAAGTCGCCGTTCGATGTCTTGAACGATTGCTTGAACGTTTCGATCTCGGCCGCGACCTTCTCGGCGATTTCATCGGGGAATTGGCCGCTGTCAGAGATGGCGTCGAGCACGTCGCAATTCAGGCGCAGGTGTTCGAGTAGTTCGCGCTCAAACCGCAGCACATCGGCAACAGGCACATCGTCAAATTTACCCGTGTTACCGGCCCAAACACTTACGACCTGTTCGGCAACCGGATACGGGTTGTACTGGGGCTGCCGCAGCAACTCAGTGAGACGGGCGCCACGATCCAGCTGCCGCCTCGACGTCTCATCTAGGTCGGAGGCAAACATCGAGAACGCCTGCATATCCCGGTACTGCGCCAGGTTGATCTTAAGCGTGCCCGAAACCTGCTTCATGGCCTTGACCTGTGCTGCGCCACCGACGCGAGAAACCGAGACACCGACGTCTACGGCCGGGCGCTGATTTGCATTGAATAGGTCGGATTGCAAGAAGATCTGGCCGTCGGTAATAGAGATCACGTTAGTCGGAATGTAGGCGCTAACGTCGTTGGCCTTCGTTTCGATAATCGGCAAACCGGTCATCGAGCCGCCGCCGAGTTCGTCAGAAAGCTTGGCACAGCGCTCAAGCAGCCTGGAGTGAAGGTAAAACACGTCACCCGGGTAGGCCTCGCGGCCCGGAGGACGGCGCAATAGAAGCGACATCGCCCGGTATGCCTCAGCCTGCTTTGTCAGGTCGTCGAACACGATCAGCACGTGCTTGCCGGCATACATCCAGTGCTGACCAATCGCAGAGCCTGTGTACGGGGCGATGTACTTGTACCCGGCGGGATCGGACGCAGGCGCATGCACGATAGTGGTGTATTCCATTGCGCCGGCGGCCTCCAGCGCGCCGCGAACCTCGGCGACCGTGGAGCCCTTCTGGCCGACCGCCACGTAGATGCACCGCACCTGCTTTTTCGGATCGCCAGACTCCCAGTTCGCCTTCTGGTTGATGATCGTGTCGATAGCGATTGCGGTCTTCCCGGTCTTGCGATCACCGATGATCAACTGGCGCTGTCCCCGGCCAATCGGGGTCATTGCGTCAATCGCCTTGAGTCCAGTTTGCAGGGGTTCGCACACCTCTTGCCGATCCATGACGCCGGCGGCCTGAAGTTCGAGGGCTCGGCGGCCGTCTACGTCAGACAACTTGCCTAGCCCGTCGATTGGGTTACCCATGGCATCAACGACGCGCCCGAGGTACCCGTCGCCAACCTCAACCGACAGCACCTCGCCGGTGTGCTTCACGCTCTGGCCCTCTTCGATGCCCTCGGATTCGCCGAGCACGACGACACCGATGTCTCTCGCGTCTAGGTTCAACGCGATCCCCAGGGTGCCATTCTCGAACTCGAGGAGTTCGTTGGCCATCGCCGATGGTAGCCCCTCGACGCGAGCGATGCCGTCGCCAGATACTGCGACAGTGCCGACTTCCTGCGGGGTGGCCGCCTCGGGCGAATAGTTCGCCACAAATGTATCTAATGCGCTCCGAATCTCTTCGGGACGAATCGTGAGTTCCGCCATCAACAGGCCTTCCTGTGTTTTCTATTTCATCCGACGATGTGCTTCTTGCAAGCGAGCTGCGATGGTTCCATCCATGACGTGGTCATCGATTTCGATTCGCATGCCGCCGAGCACGGCAGGGTCGATGGCGATCTGCATCGCGACGTCCTTGCCCTGCATCTGCTTCAGTTGAGCGCGCAAGCGCTCCGTTTGTCTCTTGGTCAGTTTCTTGGCCACGGTAATTCTCGCGACCTTCTGGTCTCCAAGCTCCGCGGCGATTTGTAGATATTCAGCCAACGCTTGGGGCGCGCTCAACCGGACTTCCGCCGCAGATCTGGCAGCCAAGAGTTTCGCTCGAGGCTTTACCTTGCCTGTTAGCAGCTTTTCAGCCAACTGCGATCTGGCTGCGGCCGGGCGCGTCCAATCTGTGAGCGCCTCCCAAAGCTCGGCGTTGCTATCGACTAGCCGGCTAAAGCTGAACAACTCATCTGACACTTCCTCAAGCTCGCCTTGGCGTGCGGCCTCAGCCAGAACCACCCGGACGCCCTGGCGATTCAGCGTCGCCATCAGGTCGGTGCCGCCCTGGGTGCGCTCCCGAACGGTGGCCGCCACGATGCTGAGCGTATCGGCGCCGATCTTGTCTTTCAGAACCGATGCGGCCAGATCGGCCCGCTTGGCGTCCGATTGCACCGGGTCGCTTAGGGCGCGACGCAGGGCAGGCTGAACCGCCAGCATGTCGACTACTCCGAATAGCTCAGAAGCGATGACGTCGCGATCCGCAGCTCCACCGCACACTTTATCTGTGTGAGCGTCGAGTTCGGTTTGCCTGGCCCTCCCGGCAGCGGTCAACGTCATTTTGTTGCCGCCGATTGGGACTCAAGTTCGGCCAGGAACCTGTCCACCGTGCGATTCGCAGCAGCATTGTTGGTCAAGGATTCCCCGACGATCCGGCCAGCAAGGTCGGTGGCCATGCCGCCAATCTCGGCCCGGAGCTCGGCGATCGCCTGATCCCGCTCGGCCTTGATCTGGGCGCTGGCGGCAGTCTGGATCCTGGCCGCCTCAGCCTCTGCCTGAGCCCGCATCTCAGCAATAATCTTAGTCCCGGCTGCCTTGGCGTCCTCGCGAATCTGAGCCGCCTCTTCCCGGGCCGTGCTCAACTGGGCGTTGTACTTGGCCAGGGCCGCGTCTGCGGCTTGTTGGGCGCGTTCGGCAGACTCGATGCCGCCTTGGATGGCGGCCGTGCGCTCTTCATATGCGGCCTCGAACCGTGGCACCACGTACTTGCGCATCACCAAGACCACGAGCAGCAGCAGGACTATGCCCGCCACGACCTCAGACAGGTGATGTGGGATCAGAGGCCCAAAATCAACTTCCATCGGTTGCATGAGCAACCTCATCAGTTCAGTGCGAACGCCAAAGCGATGGCGATAATGGCAAGAGCCTCAACCACGGCGAAGCCAATGAACGCGGTGCCCA
>PDWJ01003903.1_pt1 | contig 13742 bp, 12 predicted proteins | sample 1430881 | NCBI WGS metagenome assembly PDWJ01 (sample SAMN01162460, study PRJNA174530) | Oral metagenome, whole genome shotgun sequencing project. | biome: Marine environment; feature: Marine mammal; material: Swab sample of the gingival sulcus; isolation source: swab sample of gingival sulcus... | reverse complement strand
GGATTATCTGCAAATGAATCATTCCAAGCTTTGTTGACATGAAATGCAGCCAGGAACATATTTTCAGAGGAAAGGTGACAGTTAACTTGACAGAACGGGGGGGCAGGTTTTGTTTAACTAAAGAGTTTAATGTTCCTTAAGGTTCCAATTTTTAAATAAAATTTGCTGCTTATAACTATTTTTAATAAAAAACCCTTATTTATAACTATTTTGAAAGATAAAAACCTGAATTTAAATATTTTTTTGAAAAATAGTCTATGTCGATGCTCTGGATACCAAGGGTTATTACACTATCGAAAACGGAGAAAGGTCGTTACGTCATCAAATCCTACACAACATCCTTTCGCTTCGGGATCTGGTACCGCGCGGGCTGATGTTCCCGGTTTCGGCTGTAATGCTGAAAAATACTATGAATTATGATGACTCCCTGGAAGTTTTTTCAAGTACTTTTCTTTCGCTTATAGATTATAGTCTGGATGATGTGGGGCAAATGACTGTTGAAAATGATAGTTCATACTTGTATCAGTATATGGACATGACAGCCCAGTCAGAAGTCCTGTATGAGTTTGTAAGAAAAACAATCGAAGAAGAGCTGGTGGAAGAACTTAACTTTTTGGCTGACTACTATGATACAAGAAAGGCAATACAGAACATTATTGATATGCCTGACCGCCTGATTGATCTGTTTATCAGCCTATGTCTTCGGAATAATGGAAGTCTTTCAGTAAATAAGAGAGAGTCCCACTTTGACTTTTTGACAGATGACGAATTATCTGCTATGGAGAAGGCTGTAAAAGAGGTCTACAGCTCATCGGTTTTGAACTGACTATAGCCTTCATAGTAATAGCTTACATCAATACCTTTCATAAACAGCGAGCGGTCATTAATGCTGCTGGTTAGGGCCTGTTTAAGCAGGGCTTTTATTTCAATATCTTTTACCACACTGCGTTCCATGGCTGACAGGTATTCATCTTTATCTACCATGTTCCAGTCTACTACCTGTTTAATTTCTGTTTTCAGAATAAGATCCAGCCAGATTCGTGCAGCCCGGCCATTTCCTTCACGAAAGGGGTGGGCAATATTCATTTCTACATATTTTTCTATTATTTCATCAAAATTGCTCTGGGGCATGGTATCAATATTATCCAGGGATTGCTTCAGGTACATAAGAGGCGCAAAACGAAAATTTCCCTTACTGATGTTGACCGTTCGGATTACTCCTGCAAAGGGATAAATGTCCTGAAACAAATAGGCATGTATGAAGGCAAGTCCCGAAAAGGTTCCAACTTCGGCTTTGGCAATATCACCGGAGTCAAAGAGCTGGCGTGCCTTTTGTTTGCTGATTTTTTCCTCTGCCCGGGCAAGCTCAACCTGATTGGTAATATTCAATTTATTTTCCAATACCATGGTAAATCCCCTTAGATCTCAAAGTTATATGTGTATTATTCATGCGTCCCGCCGATCAATTTTTTTACATTATGAGTTTCGGTCAGCAGATTCATTTGTTGAATGGCTGTTTTGTTTAATCGTTCTAACCGTTCCGACTGGCTCAAACCCTGCTGAATAAGATGAGCGTTAAGGTTTTCTATATTTGCAAGACAAACCAACTGGGAAACATTTGCAAAATCGCGGATATTCCCTTTTTCTTTGGGATTTTCTTCCCGCCACTGTTTAGCTGTTTTACCAAATAAAGCCATATTCAAAATATCAGCCTCGGAAGCATAGACAATATTGATCTGTTCTTTTGTTAGTTTTTGCGGGATCAGATGTTTCTTGATAGCATCGGTATGAATGAGGTAATTGATTTTTGCTAACTCCCTCTTCACAGTCCAGCCGATTTGTTTTTGTTCCTGCTCTTTAAGACGTTGAAATTCCTTAACAACATATAGTTCGAATTCAACAGAGAGCCAACTGGCAAATTTGAAGGCAATGTCTTTATGCGCGTATGTCCCACCATATCTGCCAGACTTAACAATGAAACCAATCGCATTTGTAGTTTTTATCCATTTCTGGGGAGATAATGTGAACGCGTTAAGGCCTGCTTGTTTTTTAAACCCCTCGAATTCGACGGGTTTAAAATCAGGGTTATATAATGATTCCCAAATCCCAAGGAATTCAATTGTATTACGGTTTCTCATCCAGTTGCCTATAACTGTACTGGTATCATCTGTTTTATATTTTGCAATATCAGTGAGAGAGATATAGTCTTCTTCCTTATTTGATACAATAGTTATTTTGCTTCCATCTACCAGTATTTCTCTACTTTTAGTCATTAGTTTGCCCCTTAAATCTACCTTACAAGAATGACAGGGCTAAGTCAAATATCTATCCCCCCGCGTCAGGGATTGGAGGGGGGCGGAGCAGACGCGGGCGCGGCTATTGCCGGGGCCGCGGCCGGAGGCGGAAGCCGGAGCCCCGCAAAGCCCGGCCCGCCGGACGCTATGCAGGACGCTGAGCAGGATGCTCTGCGGAATGCTTTGCGGCAGGCGGGAGACGCCCGAAAAACCTGGTGGAGTTTTTTTGCATTTGCATGTGAGGCTTATCAGGGGGGCTGTGGCGGTTTCTTTTGGTTGACGGGGGTTTGCTGTGAAGGTATAGTTGATTACATATTTATAATATTATCCTGAATTAAAGAGGGGTATAATGAATAAAAAAATAGGATTAAAGGAAGCTGTTTCTATCGGTATCGGAGGTATGGTTGGGGGCGGTATTTTTGCCGTGCTGGGTTTGGCTGTTTCTTTGGCAAAGGGCGGAACCCCTGTTGCTTTCTTTTTTGCGGGTATGCTGGCCCTTATTACCTCATACAGCTATGTTAAATTGTCTTCGGCCTTTCCTGACAGGGGTGGTACGGTTAAATTTATAAATCAGGGTTTTGGAAAGGGAGTTTTCAGCGGCGGAATAAACAACCTTCTATGGATAAGCTATATTATTATGCTGTCTTTATATGCCTCTGCTTTCGGTTCATACGCGCCGAATCTTTTTGAGATTACTCATAATAAAACTATTGATTTTCATATCTATGCAAGTTTAATTGTGATAATTGCAACGGCAATTAACTACTATAGTATTGCTGTGGTTGGAAAGATAGAGTCGTACGCGGTTATTATCAAGCTGATTATCCTGCTTGGGTTTATCGTTATTGGTGTCTATGGGCTTTTTGGAAACCCCAATGTTTCGCAATTGGCCTTTGAGCATTGGGAAAGGCCTGTAAAACTTTTTGCCGGCGGTATGGTCATATTTGTAGCCTATGAGGGCTTTGAGCTTATCGCAAACGCTGCTCCGGATATTGTGAACCCTGAAAAGAATATTCCAAGGGCCTACTATTTTTCGGTGGGTTTTGTGATTGTTCTCTATATTATAATTGCTTTTGTTACAGTTGGCTCACTCCCGTTTGCCAAGATTGCCACAGCTCAGGATTATGTACTGGCCGAAGCTGCAAAGCCCATGCTGGGGAAAATCGGTTTTTCAATCATTACCGTTGCCGCCTTGATTTCAACTTTTTCCGCAATCAATGCCTCATTATACGGTGGCAGCAAGGTGAATTATGAGATTGCCGAGGATGACGAGCTTCCGCATCACTTTATGGGTAAGCTGTGGGGGCAGCCTATAGGCTTGATGATTACCTCAGCTGCTACTCTTGTGCTGGTTAACAGTCTTGATCTTGAAAGTATTTCAACTGCCGGCAGTATTGGGTTTTTGCTGATTTTTGCCATTGTTAATTTTGTTGGTTTTAGATTGTCCAAGGCTGTAAAGGGTAATAAGGTTATTCCGTTTGCGGGTTTTATTTTATCTGCTATTGCTTTGGTAATTCTGATAAATCAGCAGGCCAAGACTAATATTACAGGTGTTATTGTCTCTTTATCCATCATTTTGTTCTGTCTTATTCTTGAGTTTGTGTATAAGAGATCAGAACAAAAATAGCAGAGCATCTTTTATAAGATTCCATGAAGAGTGATATTCCATGTAGATTGCATTGGGTTAACCTTTTGCGAGGTTGATCCTGAATATAAAATTATCGAGCTCTTCTTTGCCGGCGGGATTTCCGCGGGACTTGTATTTATAGTAGCAGCTTTGTGAGGCGGAGCCGGCTTCAAGCACAGACGCGCCATTGTCATATAGGCCGGAAACATGGATATGCCCTGAATATAGTTTTGCTTCAAGCCTCTGTTTTGCCGCAAAGTAGCGTACATAGCCTCCGCATAGTCCCGGAAAGATGTCTTTTGATTGTTTCCATAGCTCTTCTCCGTCAGGGGCGAGGCTGGTAAGGCCTTTTCTGCTGTTGCGGGCATTATTAAGAAGGGCTTTCAGATAATCCAGATTATCTCTTGCGGTTTTTTCCATTAGGGAGGCTTCTTCTCTGGAAGGCCTTCTTTTTTTGTGAGATGAGTCAGAACCAAAGAGCCTTTCAAGCCAGTAGAATTGGAGCATTTCCGAGATAAACATCGGCATGGGCCGGATATTGTTTTCATACAATGGAGAAAAAATATCCTCGCTTAACCAATCCCTGTCTCCCATTATCCATGGATCGGCTGTAATGAGGACATTCTTTTTCTCTTCAGCCATCTCCGGGGGATTTTCATTTTCTGAAGAATGCCTTTTTAGCTGTTCTGGCTGTTTCGGCTGTTCTGGCTGTTTATCGATGGTTTCAAGATCGCTTTTTACAACAGCCTCCGCAAACGGCCTGAACATAGACGGCTCCATCAGGATGAGATCCTCCACAAATGGGGTGTAGATCTTCATATCGTTAAAGCCTTCCCGGCAGAGAACCTCCTTGATAAGCCGGCCGTACTGTCCGTCGGTTCCGCCCCCTATATTAGCGGGTATAAGCAGTGAGCCCCTTCCTCCGCTTGTCTCCGCAAAGGCCAGAGAATGGGATATTAGTACCTTTACGGCTGGATCCTCCTTCGAGCTTGTTCTGTAACCGTCATGTTGGCAGGCCGTATCATATGGAATATTCTCTAAAATCTCCTTTCCCAGCGGAAGCGGAATGAATGATGGATTAAGCCATTGCTCTTGTTCTGCTCCGGAAGAAGCGGGCCGTTGGTATAGGCTGTCATCCGGTATTTCAGATTGTTTTGTATTTTGATGCTGTCCCTTACTTTCGATGGTGTGAAGGAACGCTTCAAGCCGGGTTCGTATACCCTCAGCTGAGGCGTGTTCATCTATTTCGATATGGAGCCAATGCTTGCTTCCCATTACTCCTTCAATGTAATTCAGCAGGATCGAATCCGGTCCGCATCCGTGGTTTGTCAGGTAGACCATGTAAACGTTATCCTGATTACGTATAAATTCGGCTCCGGCTAGAATATGCTGGCCAAATGGCCAATACATGTTCTGATGGGTATCTATATTATAAGAATCCAGAGGAAGGGAAGACAGGCCTGTAAAGGAGACACCCAGATCCTTTAGGATTGAGGGTATACCCTTATTGAGTTCAGGATCCTGAATGCCGTAGGCCCGGGTTACAAGCACAAATACGGGCTTATCAGGCCTATCCTGCTGAACGAAGGCCTGCCCCTGTTTCATAAGAGCCTTCTGAAAAAGCGCGAAGTTTTTAATTCCACTGGCCGCAGCAGCAGCTATCCGAGGCAGCGGAAAACCGAGCTCCTTTCCAAGCCTTTTCAATGTTCCGGCTAATTCCTGCTTGCCAAGTTCCATATTCAAACCGGGTGCCAAAAGAGTTGTTCCTCTTTCTTTTAAACGGAATGTATTTTCAATCATATATGGAGAAGTCTGCATAAACATACAGGCGCAATTTCTCCTTACCTCAGAACCCTCATGGCGGAGGGTCAGGAGGGCTGGAAGAAAGAGGTAATCTACCTTCTGCTCCAAAAGAGATGCACAGTGTCCGTACAGCAGCTTGATAGGATAGCAGACCTCGCCGCTGCAGTACTGCTGTGCTAAATCAATGATCTTCTCATCTGAATTGTCGGAAAAAATTACTTCAAGGCCCAGGGCTGAAAAGAAACCGTTAAACAGCGGAAATAGTTTGTATAAAAAGAGTGAGCGCGGAATACCAACCCGCTTTTCCCTGCCTGGCTCACCGGGTTTTTTATAGCTTTTAAGCAGTTCCTGAAGGTAGGGGGAGGGCGGCGGCTGCTTCTTGCCGGAAGAAGCCTTCATTACCGCGGAATGAGCCTCCGCTTCCGCGCCGCCGTCCTTTATTGAAGACAGAATCTCTGATGATTCTGTCGCATAGAGTGCCGCGCCCAATGCTCCGGTTACACTGAACCATGGCGGAACTATAATCTCTTTACCGGTAATATACCTGAATGCATTTACAACAGCCTGATTGAATGCAATTCCTCCCTGCAGCAGAATGGTTCTGCATTCCTGCCAATCTCCGGCTACCCGATCAAGATAGTTTTTTACTACTCCATAGCAGAGTCCTGCTGCAGCATCGGCCTGATCTGCCCCTGCCTGAATGGCGCGGCTGACGGTTGTTTCCATAAAAACGGTACAGTTGGCATCAAGCTCCAGCGGCTTTGAGGCTTCAAGGGCCATTGACGCGAATTTCTCAATTGAAAGATCCAGTTTGTCTGCCTGCTCCTGAAGAAAGGCCCCGGTTCCTGCTGCGCATATGCGGTTCATTTTAAAATCAGCAGCCTCTCCATCATTTAGGGATATGAATTTGGAATCTTGTCCGCCGATCTCAAAGATGATCTCAGCCTGGGGATATGAATGAAGCCCTCCCCTTGATTGAGCGGTAATTTCATCCTTTGCAAGCGGAATGCCGAAGTATTCGGAGCATCTGCGTCTGCCTGAGCCGGTTACGCAGGCCTTGAACCTTTTAAATCCGTGCTTCTGCTGAAGACTGATAAAGCCCTCTTTTACCGCCTCGAAGGGCCGGCCCTTTGTGAGAATATAGATATAATCAACGATCTCGTTCTCTTCGTTTAATAAAACAAGGTTTGTGCTGGTAGAGCCTACATCAATTCCAATTGACGGAATACTGCCTTCTTCCAGTTTTGATAGGCCTTCTTGTTTTCCTGCTGAATCATCCTTACCGTATCCGCTTAATGGCGAAAGCTTTTTATCATCAAGTGATTCAGCGGGGCCTTTGTTGGGTTCTGATTGGCCGGCAGACAGAACCCCTTCCCGGAAATGCTGCTGAAGTTCAGGAAGTGACATCTGCACAGGGGCAAGGAGAGCCGCCCCTGCCGCCGTCATAAAAGCAGCTGAGGGCGGAATAATGAAGTCTTTGGGATCAATACCATTAATCTTGCCAAGCGCGTGAATAAATATTGGATTTTCAGCAAGGCCTCCGACAACACAGAGCGGCAGCTTGACCGGCCCTTTTTTCAGGAGGTTTGAAGAAACCCCTGCTGCTACGGCATAAATAAGTCCGTGAATAATCTCTGAGGGGCTGTAACCCTCCTGCTGCCGGTGTATGATGTCGGTTCTTGCAAAGACCGTGCATCGGGCGGCAATACGGGGGATTCTTTCTTCGCTGCCTGGGGAAAAATCAAGATCGTCTGATGATACCCCTATACGGTTAAGCTGTTCTTCAAAAAAGCTTCCTGTCCCAGCGGAACAGCCTGAGGAATTATATATCTGAGGGCCTTCCTCCGATGCAATATTATTGATAAAAAGCGCATGCTGGGCTCCTACATCCAGAACGCTTCCGCACTTCGGTATAAAGCCTTCAACAGCCTTCATGAGAACCGCCGCGGGTGAATAGGCGGCTGAAGAGCTGTATTGCTCCAGACCGGTAATCTCTCCGCTGATTCCGATATAGCTGACTGGATAGTCTGAAAAATTGTTAAAGAGTTTTTCTAAAGCAGAGCTGATGTCTCCCTGATGCTTGATCTGCCAGACCTGCCGGATATTATTTTCGGAGATTACAATTCCCTTTAAGCGTCCTGAGCCGGCATCGATTCCTAATTTCATCAATATCTATCTTCCTTTTTTACAAAAATTATTCTGAGTCCATCCATGAGTTTTAAATTTTTTCCTGTATTAAGGATTGTCCTTGTAAATATTCTTCCCGATCCGATTGCCGCAGCTGATATGGAGGCAAGCATAATTACTATACATAGAACAATTTGAATTAACCCCGGAGAAGAAACGAGGATTCTTATGAACATTGTCATTGGAGCTGTAAGAGGGAATAGTGACATGAAAACCGTAACCGGACTGTCAGGATTGATGACAAGATAGCTCACTATTGTTAAAGGAACTATCAGCGGAATTATAAAAGGTATTTGAATTTGTCCGTAGCTTTGCTCATCACTGGCTAATGCTCCGCAGGCTGCATATATACTTGAGTAAAGGAAAAATGCCAGCAGAAAAAACACTATGAGATAGACCAAAATACCGGTGGACAAAAGTTTCGGAAGTTTCAAATTAAAATGAGGTCCTACTATTTTAATAAATATTAATGATGAAACTATCCAGATTGCGTACTGCAATATACCGGCGATTCCTATTCCGGCGATTTTACCTGCCATCAATGTTGCCGGTCTGACAGAAGAAAGCATTATCTCTACGGTTTTACCGGTTTTTTCATTTAATACAGAACGGCCTATCATTTGGCTGTAAATAAGTGTTGTCATATACAAAAGCATTATAAATGCAATTGCAATATATATGTAATCTGAAAAATCACTGCCTTTTTTATCACTGCCGTCTTTGTTAAACTCGATAATATTAATTTCAGGGGCTGCTGTAATTCTTTCTACCTTTTCTGGATCAATATTCTCGTCAACAGCCCTGAGCCAGGTAAGAGTTTTGGATATACTATTGCGAACAGCTCCCATCATGATTAGCTTGCTGCCTGAGCTGGAATAGAGATCTAATCCTCCAGAAGCCAAAACATCATCGGGGATAAGAAGTAGGCCATCAATTTCTCCGGTAAAACATTTATTGCGTGCGGCCTCTAAATCATAAACCCGGTATGCCTCCATAAAATCACTGCTGTTTTTAATAAAAATTTCATAAAAATTTTCTGATCCGCCATATACTGCAATTTCTATTTTTGCGTCTTTTCCGCTGAAAGCCCGCTCAGTAATAATTCCTGGAAGTGTAGCCATCATTATAATAAGCACAGGGCCCAGGATTGTGATAACAATAAAGCTTTTCTTTATTGCCGTATGTTTGAAATTGTATTTTATAAGTACCCAAAGTTTATTCATTTTTTGTATCTGTCTCCCCCGCAATATCAACAAAAATTTTATGCAGACTTGGACTCTGAACTTCAAAGCGTCTTACCTTCAAACGTTCCGCGACGGATTTTAAAAGAAGCTGCTCTGCTTCTGGATCATCATTCAGGGAAACCTCACATGAGCCCGGCCATTCAACCAGTTTGTCCACAAAGGGAAGTTCCTTTATAAAGCCGGCATTTCCATCATAATCTATTATAATAGTATTACTGCCGTAACGTTTCTTTACCTCACCAAGACCTCCTAAAACCTTTATGCTTCCTTCTTTCAGAATGCATAAATTATTACAGATCCTCTCGGCATGGGCCATAATATGTGTTGAGAATATAATTGTTTTTCCTTGCTCCCTTAGTTCAATAATCATTGCTGCCATCTGATCCGCGCTTAGAGGATCAAGACCTGAGAATGGTTCATCAAGAATGATTATCTGCGGATCATGTAAAACGGTTGATATAAATTGTACCTTCTGACTCATTCCTTTTGATAATTCATCAGTCATACTTTTTTTCCAGTCTGACAGACCGAATCTTTCAAGGTAGAGTTCCATTGATGCTTTTGCCTTTGAGGCGGGAAAGCCTTTAATTTCGGCCAAAAAGGTGAGAAGCTCATCAACACGGACTTTTTTATAAAGTCCGCGCTCTTCAGGCATATAACCAATCAAATCCTTATCTGATTCGACCATTTTTCTGCCGTCAAAAAATATTTCACCAGAATCAGGCTTAATTATATTCATAATCATTCTTATTGTTGTTGATTTACCGGCCCCGTTGGGTCCCAGTAAGCCAAAGATTTTGCCCTTTTCCAATGAGAATGATATATTATCTACAGCTTTTAGATTTCCGTAGGTTTTAACTACATTCCTTACTTCTATCACCCTATCCTCCATAAATTGCAGCGGAAGCATTTTATCAATATATTATATAGCTGTTTTCAAGACTTGATTAGTTTTAAAAGCAGCTTTGAAGCAAAAAATTACAACTTTAAGTAATTATATATGGCATTTTCAACACTCCCTTTTCCCCATGAACTGTATGGATTGCAGAAAAATGTGTCTATGTCCAATAGGCAGCCATCTTTTTGTATCCCTAATTTTATAAAAGTGTTGCTTATCGGATTTGAACCTGGGTTGGGAAAAGCATACGCACCGTCCAAAGAGAGAGCAAACGAGGATGGGACACTTTTACTGCATCAGATTTAAGTACTTTTGAAAAGTACAGCCCTGATATATAACCCAAAGAAAGGCCTCAGAAAACCTCAGGACAAAAGGGCCTGAGCTAAAACTGGGAAGTGATTTTATCCTTGTAGAAGATATAGCACAATTGATTAAGAAGCATCGCTACAGCCCCGATGCCGTCATAATGCATTATGAGAAAAGTAGTTTGCCTACAGAAACTCGCATATGCGTAAGAACTCTATACCGATATATTGCTGAGAAGTTGCTCCCTGAGGTATCGGAAAAAGAACCTCTGTACAAGGTGAAAAGGTCAAAACCTCGACAAAAAGGCTTTGGGTTCTCGCCATTTCAGAGAGACGTTCAAAACTATAACTTGTGATAACGGTAGTGAGTTCATGAATTCTTCCGGTATGGAGAGATCATATTTTACACAAAAACCATTTTCCTGTATGGCTTTCCGGTCCCGCTCCCAGTTCAAGAAGCCTGCCGAGGTTTTTCTCCCCGGCAAGGCGGTTGGTGACAGCATCGAGGTCGACCTTTCCAACAATATAGTTGCTCGGCCTTTCGTAGTCGGCGGCAGTTTTTTCCCAATTGGATTTTTGTTCATCCATGCAGCAGCATCTTAGTTTGCGGGCCAGGCAAAGAGGCCCTTTTCAGCTAAATCGACATCTGCACCGATGTAATCTGTCATATAGCGGTTAAGATAGTTTTTGGGGTCAATATCTGTGAAAAGTGAGGGATGTAGCCATACTGCAACTCTTAATATCGATACCGCGGCGGCAGGTGATAACACCTTCATTGAATCGCAAAGATATACCCTGCCGTTTTTAACCGCGCTGCTGTCTTTGAATACGTCCATTGACATGAACATCGACTGAACCTCTTTTGCCACATCCGGAGATTCGATGTCGTAACCCCATATCCCGGGATTTATGGCGTTCCATGTAGGAACCAGAATGACTTCGATATTTTGATTAATCAGCCATTCCCGATCGACATCCTGGATCCATACTCCAGGAAGATCCGCCGCAATATTTATACCGCCCGCTGTTCCCAGCAAAGACGTGACCATTGGGGAGGCGTTGGTCATTGTGCATAACTGGTCTGCCGTATAGCCTTCTGATTTAAGAAAGACCTTTGGTTTTTCTTCATCGGACAAAGTCGCAGTACGAGAATTGATGAGATTCAGGATCTCATTATTGAAGGCCGCATAGCGGGCAGCCTCGGATTCTTTGCCAAGAATTCTGCCGAGTATTTCCATGTTTTCACTCAGGGTCTCGGCATCGCCCATATCAAGGACGACAACTTTTACCTCCGGTTCAAGCTGATCTATTATCGGCAGAGGATCCATTCCAGGATTCAAAGACATGAAAAACAAGTCGGGATTCAGGGCTATGAGTTTTTCAAAATCAATAGAACCCTGGGGGCCGGTAATCGTTGGAATCTGCTCAAGGTTTGGAAAATAGATGGCATCTGTTGTCCATGCGTCGCGGCCTATAACCTTATCCCAGGCCCCTAAAATTTTTACAGCCTCATTGGCAGAGGGCAGCATTGTTATGATGGTTTCGGCGGTTTTTTCAAAAACGACTTTCCGTCCAAGGCTGTCCGTTATTATGATCGGTTCATTTAAGGTTTCTGTTTTAGCTTTTATTTCTTGCGTTTCCTGCTTTCCTGCGGCCATTAGCGGAAGCGCAGACAATAGAAGAAATAAGATACTAATGATGTTTCTGTGTTTGAGGTTCATAGATACTCCTTTGGCATTGATATCACTAATTATATTAGGACTGTATATCCCAAACAGCTCCAATTATTCAAAAAGCCGGGAAATGCTCCAAAAAATCAAATATTACTTCTTCGATATTCGCGTGGGGAAATATTATAAACTGATTTAAAGGCACTTGAGAATTTGCTAGGGTTATCGTAGCCGAGATCGGCCGCAATATCGGTAACTGATGTATCTTCAGCGTAAAGACGGTAGGCAGCTATCTTCATCTTGTATTTTTTCAGGTATAAATAAGGAGTGTCTTCGTATATCTCCTTGAATAGGTGGTTGAAGGTTCCCTGAGATATATCGTATTTTTTGACAATGCGAGAAATCGGCAGCTGAGAGTTCAAGCTGTCAAGCATATCGCTACGGATGTAATTGATAATATCAGTTGTTCCGGGTTTTGAATCATGCAGAATTAAGGGTTCTTCTGTAATCTTTGAAACCAGGTATAGAATTTCAATTATCTTAATCCTGAAATAATCTGGTTCTCCATGTTCAAAGGCATCAAAAAGCGATAAAAATGCTTGCCTTATTTTGCCTCCGGTCATACGGGTATACCATGATCTGGTAAGATTCAACTGATGTCTGATTTTCTTCGTGTCCAGTGAAAAGATTTTAAACAGTGAATCTTCTCCACATTCTACTACTTTTTGATCTATCTGAATATTAGCTGATTGATAAACCGAAAGAGGGAAACGCGCCCAAAGCGGAATGTTGTCATTATTGAGAATGGAAACCTCTCCTTCACTTGTTGTTTTTATAAACCCTCCAGGCAATTCATATTCGCAGCATCCGCGACGGCAGTAGGTCAATTGCAAAAAATCTGGACAGACCGCAGAGTCTGTATAGGATATTGAATCGCTAGTGTCGAAATCTACAAATATTAGTTCAATGCCCGGACTGACTTTAAAGGATGTGAAATGACCCCTGCCGTTTACACAGCCATAGTCATAGGTTGTGCCAAGTAGTTTTGCTTTTTTTATTTGAGGGAAGTCATTATTCCATACTTTTCTGTTTAATTTCATGTAGTAATGACCTTAATGAAATTCTCATCCCTTTGGTTTTTAAAAAGGTTAAGCAGTCTTAGAACGAACATCTCTTTGAATGTGTGGCTAAGATGATGGGCCAAAGGAACAGCCTTCTCATCTGGCTGATGATCATACTCAATGGAAACAGCAAAATTAAAGTTGTTCAGAGCCTTCAGCCACTGGGCTCCCCACCAGGTTTTACCAAACTGGACGATCATACTATTCCTCACATTCATCCAAACCATGATTTCCCCTTTTTATCTCGTATTTGAGGTAGTTTCAGCTAGCTCTTTTGCACCAATTTTATCAATCTTTAAAACAAAGATCGAGATATAAGTATCCGCCTCAATGGTCTTCTGTCACAAATTTCTTATTCTTTGACAGTATTTTTAACACCTTTATGCAGTTCTTTTGGGATAGCTCTCCTTCTTTTGCGGTGTTTTGATTTCCCAAACAAGAAGCAGTTTATTTGTCCAATATATGTGGATAGATCTATTGTAGTATTCATCTGGATGACTCCTTTGGTTTGGTTTTTTGGTTAAGTTTCACTTTTGTGCCATACTGCCCGTTTACTAAATGGTCAAAGGTATCAATATTTCTAAAACTATTGG
>PDWJ01010236.1_pt1 | contig 13744 bp, 11 predicted proteins | sample 1430881 | NCBI WGS metagenome assembly PDWJ01 (sample SAMN01162460, study PRJNA174530) | Oral metagenome, whole genome shotgun sequencing project. | biome: Marine environment; feature: Marine mammal; material: Swab sample of the gingival sulcus; isolation source: swab sample of gingival sulcus... | reverse complement strand
AAACACGGGGCGTAGCGCAGTCCGGTTAGCGCACCTGCTTTGGGAGCAGGGGGTCGCAGGTTCGAATCCTGCCGCCCCGACAACAAAAGTCTTTCACATATGTGGAAGACTTTTTTGTTTTAATAACAAATAGTGCTTTATTCATGTTTGGTGATTGATTTGGGTTTATAATCTGTGATAAGAAAAAGTGTATTTTTGTGGGTATACTGACTCTCTACGCACATTAAATATGAAAAAACTAAATTTCATTAGTCTATCAATATTATTTTTAATAACGTTGAATTCTTGTAAAATTGGTAGATTTGTTTACTACAACTTTGCGGATATTAATGATTATAAAATATTCCCGGAACGCAAGGTTAAAACAGGACCTTCAACATTTCATTTTGCCACTACAGACAATGGTAAAGCTCCCAAAACGCTTTTTTTCAACAACGACAGTGTACCTTTGGGAGATTTTTTGGAAAAAAATAACACCGTTGCTTTTCTTATCATCAAAAACGATACGATTCATTATGAGAATTATTGGCATACGTATGATGAAACGTCCATTGTACCATCATTTTCTATGGCAAAATCAATCACTTCCATTCTGATAGGTTGTGCTATTGATGATCATCTGATTAAATCGATCAAAGAACCGGTGACTAATTATATCCCTGAACTTAAAAAGAATGGTTTTGAAAAAGTGACTATCGAACACTTGTTGCAAATGACCTCCGGGATTGATTTCAATGAAAGTTATACAAATCCTTTTGGCGACGCAGCAACGTTTTATTACGGCATAAACTTAAGGAACGCCACAAGCAAAATAAAACTCAAAACCGATCCCGGAAATTATTTCGAGTATGTAAGTGGAGAAAAAACATTCTGTTGCATCAATGCAAGAGCCAGAGACTTTGCCAAAATAGGCAGATTGTACCTCAATAAAGGCCGTTGGAACGGCAAACAAATTGTATCAGAAGATTGGGTAAGACAGTCGACTAAAATCGACACTTCTGGCGGCAGTGCCTGGAATTATCAATATCAATGGTGGTTACCATCAAAAACCGGTGATTTTATGGCTGCAGGTATATTGGGTCAATATATTTATGTTAACCCCGAAAAAGACTTAATCATCGTTAGACTTGGTAAATATCGTGGGAAAACTGATTGGGAAGAGTTGTTTAAAAACATCGGTGAAGCATTTTAAAAAACACCCACCGCCCACTACCCACTTTTATCGGCCTTTAGCTTTTGGCCTTTGGCTGTTGGCTACTGCCCTCTGCAAACTGTCCACTGCCGATTGCCCACTTTTATCGGCCTTTAGCTTTTGGCCTTTGGCTTTTAGCAACTGCCGACTACCCACTGTCTACTGCTCACTTCCCACTACCCACGGCCAAAGGCAAAAGGCAAAAGTCTAAAAGCGAACAACCTATGCTTAATTCAAACCTGTCGGACTCCCTGAAAACGTTTGTTTTAACAGGTGCCGGACATCAATTAAAAATTATCATGTACATTTGTAAGACGTAACAAACTTATGACCTATTATGAAACGATCAATATTTATACTGTTATTACTAACCGGTAGCATATTGATGCATGCTCAATCGGCTGACGAGATTATTCGTAAAGCTGACAACAAATTAAGAGGGAAAACCTCTTATTCAGAAATGACTATAGACATCATTCGCCCTAAATGGTCTAAACAAATGACGATGAAAGGTTGGTCCAAAGGGGATGATCACTCTGTATCTGTCATTCTGTCGCCGGCTAAAGAAAAGGGTATCGTTTTTCTTATGCGGGATAAAGAAGTCTGGAACTACATTCCGAATATTGACCGCTCTGTCAAGTTTCCACCGTCTATGATGATGCAGAATTGGATGGGTACGGATTTGACCAACGATGACCTGATCAAACAATCCTCCATGGTTGATGATTACACCAAAAAAATTATAGGAACTGATACCAAAGAAGGCTTAGAATGCTGGAAAATTGAGCTTACACCCAAAGAAAGTGCACCGGTAGTATGGGGAAAAATCATTGTATGGATAGAACAAACGGATTATATGCAGATGCAAGCGGAATTTTATGACGAGGACAATTATCTGGTCAATCAGATGATAGGCTCTGACATCAAAACATTTGACGGAAAGAAATTACCCTCAAAATTACATATAATCCCTGCGGAAAAGAAGAATCAGGAGACGGTGATTACTTACAATGTTTTAAAATTTGACCTTGCAATTCCCGACAGCTATTTTACTATCAATTATATGAAACGTATTAAATAGTCTATGGCATCCGGGGTCAACGGGTTTTATACCCTTAATTAGAAAGTTATGCTCATTAAACTTGCCTGGCGGAACATCTGGCGGAATAAAAGACGCACACTCATTACGGTGGCATCAATCTTTTTTGCTGTGTTCTTTTCAGTGTTTATGAACTCTTTTCAAAAAGGAACCTGGGCACGTATGTTGGACAATATTGTCAATTACTACTATGGTTACATACAAATACATGGCAAAGGTTACTGGGATGACAGGACTTTGGATGAGAGTATTGTTTTAACCCGTGATTTAGAAACGTTGCCCGAAACCGTCAAGGGTCTGAAATCTGTTGTTCCCAGACTGGAAACGTTTACACTCTTGAGTTCTGGGGAGCATACGAGTGTTATGATGATTGTAGGAACTGATCCGGTTCGAGAACAAGAGATGACTAACCTCAAAGGTAAATTGACGGAGGGCGTTTATTTTTCAGCCAATGACCATTCATTACTTCTTGCCGATGGGGTTAAAGAACTGCTCCATGTAGGATTGGGTGATACACTGATTGTAATGACTCAGGGTTATCAGGGCACACAAGCGAAACTCGATAATGACGCCTATGAGATTATGAATTGGAAAGAGTTGTTACCCGAACTTGTTGAGGCTCAAAAAACAGATGCTGCCGGTAACTACATCTTTTTATTGGTATTATACCTCATCATTTCATTTGGTATTTTTGGAACAATCCTGATGATGACCAAAGAGCGACTTTATGAGTACGGGGTTTTAATTGCTGTAGGGATGAGTAGAGCCAAACTGGCTTTGACGACATGGCTCGAAATAGTTTTTATGACTTTAATAGGAGTTGTTTTTGGCATGTTGGGGGCATTACCGGTAGTAATATATTTTAAAAACAATCCCATAGATTTTTCAAACATGGGTGAAGATATGAGTAATACGTATGAAAAATGGGGGTTTGATCCTATTTTTCCTACCGTTCTGGAAGCGCCCTTGTTTTTTAATCAGGCTTTGTTGGTCTTGATTATCAGTAGTTTGTTAGCCACTTACGCTATCTGGCAAATCTTTAAACTAAAACCGGTTGAAGCCATGAAGACTTAATGGCATCAACAGAAAAACTTGATTAGCTGTGATGTCCGGTTATTGAAACTAAATTTTGATTGCTTTTTGTGCTTTTGATGGGAGTGTTGTTCACGATATTATGGAGACCCCACTTAATAAAGTTTCTCTGACCAATGATTAAGAAACGTCTTTTACTCCGGATATTCTATTCTGATATGGTAGATGTTGTTCAGTTTTCTTTTGACAATTTTTTTGACCTGTTCTATTTCTTTGAGGGTGATGTTGGCATTACTAAACTGCCCGTTGTCCATCTGTGATTTAACGATTTTTTCCACTAGCGTATCCAGTATGTCTGCCGTAGGTTCTTTAAGGCTTTTTGAAGCGGCTTCACAGGCATCACTAATCATAACAATAGCCGTTTCTTTAGAGAAAGGCATAGGACCCGGATATCTGAATTTATTGATGTCTGTGGCATCGGGGTTGTACTCCTCCTCTTTTTTATAGAAATAATACACCAGATTTGTGCCGTGATGTGTGCGTATAAAATCTATCAACCTGTCGGGAAGTTTGTGTTTTTTGGCTAATTCGATTCCCAGGCTAACGTGATCTATAATAACAGCGGCACTTTCTTCAGGGTCTAAATCTGAATGCGGGTTTAACCCCGTATTTTGATTCTCAATAAAAAACATAGGGTTGATCATCTTACCTATATCGTGATACAAAGCCCCTGTCCTGGCCAGAAGTGTATTAGCGCCTATGGCTATGGCAGCCCCTTCGGCTATATTGGCGACTTGTACAGAATGCTGAAATGTTCCCGGAGCTTTTTCATTGAGCTCTTTGAGTAAAATATGATTAGTATCTGAGTACTCTCTCAAAGTCTCATCAGATACCAATCTGAACAGCTTTTCGTAAATATAGATTAACGGAATAATCAACGAAGCTGTAATTAGACCATTGAGAATAAACAGAATAATATTTTTATGATTTATACCGGAGAGATCCCCCTCATAAGTGATGGACATCGCTGTATAAGTTAACAGATACACACCGGTTACTTTGGCCACTGTCATGAAGAGATCAGACCTTTTATGGAGTTCAGAAATTGTAAGTACAGTAATAACGCCGGCTGTAATCTGGATAAAGATAAACTCAAAGCTATTGGGTACGATAAATCCTAATAACAATACGGTCATCACATGAGTAAAAAGACCTAATCTGGAATCAAAAAAAGCTTTTAAAACCAGCGGTAAGATCATGTAAGGAATAATATATAAATACTTAGGGTAATATTTCAATAAGACTGTTGTGGCAAAAACCATCAAGAATACATTGAGGAAAATAAACGTGAGTTTTGAAGTGTCACTACCTATGCCGGGTCTGTAATGGTTGATAAACAATAAGAGTATCAATAGTACTAATGCCACAAGAATAGTATAAGCTACCTGAAGCCAGATTCTATTCTTTTTTGACCAGGTCATAGACTGGTATTCTGCATTGATAGAACTGAGTTTGGCGTATTCTGCTTCCTCAATAACATCGCCTTTGGAAATAATCTTACTTCCTTTGGATACAAACCCTTTATAGGGAATGACAGATTCCATTTGATGGTTAAAATAGGCTTCTGTAAAGTTCCGGTCAAAAAGAATGTTAGGGGTGATAACACGGTTGAGAAACACGAGCCATTTCTCTTTAAGAGGGCTTTTGTTGACGCTTAAAAACTTTTTATTGAGATAATCGGGCAATTGGTCATCAGCAATAAGATCACGCGTATATTTTTCATAAGTAGTATTGCCCTTTAAGATAGATACAATATCGTTATTGCTCAATATTTTATTAGTTTCAGCATCAGACTTTAATAGTCCTGTGCTATAAATATCATTGACAACTTGTTTGGATTTTGAATGTAAAACATTGAACGAAGGGTCGTTCTGTTCGATTGAATCAAAATGAGTGATGAGTTCAAACTCTATCTTATTGAGGACATGATGAGCTAAAGAATCATCAGACTATGGCAAATACCGATACAAGGTAAATCACCGTTTTGAAAATAACTTCATGATTTTCAAATAGTCTATTGAGGAGTTTTTTCATTAGTGACTAAGGCCGAGTTGCTCTTCTAAACGCTCAGGTTTATGCTCTTTTATCCAACGCTCATAATTATAAAACTCCTGTAGATCACGCAACCTTTTTGTCTTGTTCAACAAGTTTTGTTCTTCGGCTTCGCTAATACCCTCAGATGACAGGTAGCCTTCTAACTCATTGATTTGTCTATTTACGCGTTCTTGTAGGGCTTGATTGTGCATTTCAACCTTTTTTTCAAGCGCATCAAACTTATCAATATCCATCATTTTTTCAAGATCTTCATCTATAATTCTGGCGGTCATTTCCTTACCGTGTTTTTTTGAGGTCATGATGTTACCTTTACCGGTAATGGCATTACCAATAGCAAACACATTGTCAAAACCATCGACTTTATAGTCAGAGCCGTCTTGTATTTTCATGCGTTCGCCTTCATAAGTTACACCGTCTATATGTTTAGGAATACTTCCAATAGAACTGATAACCAATTCTGTTTCTATATCAATAGTTTCATCTGTAGGAATCAATTTACGACCATCTATGTCCATTTTTCTTAGTCTGACACCTTTAAAATGACCATTCTCAAACAAAGTATCTTCTATGACTGCTTGAGGAATGAAGTTGAATAAAAACTTATCTACATATTTAGTGATTAGTTTTTTAGATGTTTGTCTGGCCTTTTCTATTTTTGCTGCACTGTCATCAGCCGGTTGTGCTAGGGGCATATCTTCAGGGGCACGTCTATAAACCAAATTAACCGGTTTTACGCCTAAATCTTCTAAAGCCAAACCATGTTGGTCTAAAACAGCTTTAACCCCTTTCTTTTCCAGTGTAAATACATCAACATCAATATTGTGTTTAGTTTTTAAAGCTTTCATAACAAGCTCCATCATGGCTATTTTTACCACATCTATAGATGCTAATCCACCGCCGAAAACAACAGTATTCTCTTTGATTTCAAATCTGGGTCCATCATAATCGGGTTCGTGTTTATGATTAAACCAATTTAATAAAGGGTTTTGGTAAATAAGATTTTTACCTTCCAGTTTTTCTAAGGCTTCCACACCGATAGGTCTGTCTTTCCATGCGCCATTGGCAAGAATGACAGCAGAAAAGCCCCAGTCATTGATTAAGTCGTTAAACTGAACGTCTTTACCTATTTCAACTAAAGGTAAAAACTCAATATTATCATGACTTAATTTCTCGTCAATGGATTCTTCCTGACGGTCTCTAAGTTTTGAGTGCCACATGGGTAGTCCGTCTTCCAGCTTACCATAAGGTAGTTCGTTTTGGTCAAAAACCACAACTTTGTGACCTTTTTCGGCAAGCATACTAGCTGCTTCAGATCCTGAAACAGATCCTCCAATGATGGCAATATAGTGATGATTGGTTAAGTTTTGTTCTTGATTACTCATATTTTTAATAGATTAGTATTTAGTAGTTAATGGTGTTGCAATATTACAACATTTTACTGTTTTTTTAAGCTTGCCGGTGAGGTTAAGAATACTTTGCTGTAATACAGCTGTTTAAGTCGTGTGGGTGTTAAGGTCTATTGGTCATTTAAATATATGATATTGAGATGCTTTAGTCTTTTTTTTGGTGCGATTTCACTCATCTGATTGATGAAGTCTTCTATTCCGGTTTAAATGCTATTCGATATAAGACCTGTGGTTTGAGAGAGGGTTGGTTACTTAGAAAGTAATCGTTCAAGCGTTTGTAATACTGAAAAATCATTTATTAATCAAATAATATACAACAGACATGTCAAAAGTTGTCATCGTATCAGTAGCGCGTACACCTATAGGGAAATTTATGGGTGGCTTATCTACTGTGTCTGCACCTAAATTGGGTGCTGTAGCCATAAAATCGGCTTTAGAAAAAATTAATCTGTCACCTGAAGCGGTCGATGAGGTTTTAATGGGTAATGTTTTACAAGCAGGTGAAGGACAGGCTCCGGCACGCCAAGCAGCTATTTTTGCAGGTATTCCTTATACCGTCCCTTGTACGACAGTCAATAAGGTTTGTGCTTCAGGGATGAAAGCTGTGATGCAAGCGGCTCAGGCTATTAAATCAGGAGACGCAGAGGTTGTTGTCGCCGGTGGTATGGAAAACATGTCTATGGTTCCTCACTATTACAATGCCAGAAACGGAGTGAAATTTGGAGATGTTAAGCTCAAGGATGGCATGGTCTTGGACGGTTTGACCGATGTTTACAATCAGATACATATGGGAACATTTGCCGATTTGTGTGCCGATGAATACAATATTTCACGTGAGCGTCAGGATACATTTGCTATGCTCTCTTATAACCGTTCAGCAGCGGCTTGGGATTCCGGAAAATTTAAAGACGAAGTTGTTCCGGTAAGTATTCCTCAGCGAAAAGGCGATCCTAAAATTGTGGATACCGATGAGGAATATACCAACGTTATGATGGAAAAAATACCTAATCTGAGACCTGCATTTTCAAAAGAAGGTACAGTTACTGCAGCTAATGCTTCTACTCTTAATGATGGCGCGGCAGCGTTGGTTATTATGAGTGAAGCCAAAGCTAGGGCACTCAATTTGAAACCATTGGCTGAAATCAAAGGTTATGCAGATGCGGCGCAGGATCCTAAATGGTTTACAACGGCTCCGGCAAAAGCTGTTCCCAAGGCTGTAGAAAAAGCCGGTTTATCCATGAGTGATATTGAGTATTATGAGTTAAACGAAGCCTTTTCTGTCGTAGGACTGGTCAATTTGGATATCATGGGCTTGGATCCAGAAAGAGTCAATGTAAACGGTGGTGCAGTGTCCTTAGGGCATCCATTGGGCATGAGTGGTGCAAGGATTATCATCGCTTTGTTGTCTGTATTGGAACAAAACAACGCCAAATACGGTGCCGCAGGTATTTGTAATGGCGGTGGAGGTGCTGGTGCACTAGTACTTGAACGTCTTTAATTTTTTAGTATTAAAATATGAGACAATTTGCCTATAGCAGTCTTCCTGTTATGCCACTACGGTCAAATCCGGATGACCGTAGTGAAATGGTCTCGCAGGTTTTGTTTGGCGAACATTTTTTTGTAAACGAAATCTATAGTCAATGGGCAAAAATCACATTGCTCAATGATAACTATCAGGGGTGGATTGACCAAAAAGCGATTCAAAAAACAACCAATGAGGCACTAAAAGCCCTTAAATCTCAACCTGTGTTGATGACCTCAAAGTTGTTTACAAAACTCAGCTCTGAGACAGAGTCGTTTTATGTACCTATGGGAAGTCTGTTGCCGTTTTGTGATCAAAACCGGTTTAAATTACAAGACAAAACTTATACTATCACTGATCAGGTAGCCCCTTTTACATTTGATGTTAAACGATTTACTGAAACATGCCATTTGTTTTTGAATGTTCCTTATTTATGGGGTGGTAAAACCTGTTTTGGAATAGACTGTTCAGGATTGACACAGATTATTATGGGGCAATTTGGCGTGCAATTATCACGTGATGCGTCCATGCAGGTCAATCAAGGATCTTTGGTGGCTTTTGCGGCAGAGGCTCAAACAGGGGACTTAGCGTTTTTTGAAAATGATGAAGGAGACATCACTCATGTAGGTATTGTCCTTACGCCACAGACCATCATGCATGCCCATGGCAAAGTGCGTATAGATGCTCTAGACGATATGGGGATTCTCAATACAGAAACCGGTAAGCACAGTCACCGTTTACGTTTAATTAAGCGTTTTTTTGAGGATTAATCGTAGATGTCCTGAGAATTTACCGTTTTTATGGCTTCGGTAAATTCTTCAAGGTCGCGTTTATTCATCACAAGATGTATAGCTTCATCAGCTACTTTCTCTACGTTTTTCACGGGGAAACCAATACCAACGGCTAACCTTCTTAAGAATTTTACCTCATTGATATCTACCGTTTCATCCATAAAAACCATCTGAGTAAAATAGTATAACTGTTCTATACGGTCATTATAGTCTAAAGGAGCTTTGATGGGATGCTTGTCCGGATTTTCCAGTATTCTGGTAAACTCTGCATCTTCAATGTTAAATTTTACAGCCATTTTTTGTAAAAAAGCCAATTCGTTCTTTTCTAAAGCGCCATCAGTAAAAGCCATCTTGACTAAAGAAGAAAAATAAGAAATAGCTCTTTTTCGCTCACCACCGGTAAATAGATCTAGTATAGACATAGTGAAGTTTGAGATTTTTGTGTTTTTGCAAATTTAAGAAAAATAAGCATAAATTTTACTTGTATAGGGTAATGATTCACACTGTATCATACTTTTTTTTTATTTTAGCTTATATTTTGTTTTTTTATGAGTAAAAAAATTGGACTTAAAGAAGCACTGTCTATAGGTATTGGCGGTATGGTCGGTGGTGGTATCTTTGCGGTATTGGGTCTTGCTGCTGCTATGGCTAAGGGTGGGACACCGGTGTCTTTTTTGATTGCCGGAATTATTGCGTTTGTCACTTCCTATAGTTATGTCAAACTCTCATTAAAATATCCCGATCGTGGTGGAACTGTAAAATTTGTAAACCAAGGGTTTGGCATTGGAGTTTTCAGTGGCGGCGTCAATAATCTTCTATGGGTAAGTTATGTCATCATGTTATCACTCTATGCTTCTGCTTTCGGATTTTATGCGCCCAATCTTTTGACACTTACCAGTGACCGGATTATTGACAGTCATATTTACGCTACGGCTATTGTTGTTGTGGCTACGGCAATCAACTATTATAGTGTAGTTGTCGTGGGTAAAATAGAATCTTATGCCGTAATCATAAAACTCGTTATATTATTGAGTTTTGTCGTGATTGGGGTCTATGGTCTTTTTGGCAATCCTCATTTAGCGCAATTATCGCCGGAACATTGGGAATCTCCCTTTAAGCTCTTAACTGCAGGGATGGTAATTTTCGTTGCTTACGAAGGCTTTGAACTTATTGCTAATGCTGCTCCGGATATTAAAAACCCGAAGAAAAATATTCCTAAAGCCTATTACGGATCTGTAATATTTGTCATTTTTTTATACATTGTAATTGCAGCTGTGACGGTCGGATCATTAGACTTTAAAGAGATTGCCACAGCACAGGACTATGTGCTTGCCGAAGCCGCTAAACCCATGTTGGGAAAAGTTGGTTTTACAATTATCACAATTGCCGCATTAATTTCAACTTTTTCAGCCATTAATGCCTCATTATATGGAGGAAGCAGAGTAAACTATGAAATTGCTACAGATGATGAACTGCCACATGAATTCACCTACAAACTTTGGAATCAACCTATTGGTTTGTTTATTACTACGGTCGCTACAATCATTTTAGTAAACACCTTAAAATTAGAAAGTATATCTACCGCCGGCAGTGTTGGGTTTTTACTCATATTTGCAGTTGTAAATTATTCAGGTTACAAACTACATCAGAAAATTAACGGGAATAAATATATTCCATTGGCTGGAGTGGTATTATGCATTTTGGCAATGACTGCGCTGCTGGTACAGCATTTTTCTGTAAGCAAATCAGATGTATTGATTACAGCAGGTATTATTGCCTCTTGTTTTTTATTAGAGTTTCTTTACAAACAAAGTAAACACAAACAATCATAATGAGTGAGAAACAAACATTAGAGCATTTATTGCAAGATTGGCAGCATGCTATTATAGCTTATTTACCAAAAATATTTATGGCTGTCATAGTGCTTATTATCTTTTATCTGATAGCTGTTGTCATTAAAAAGCTGAGCTTAAAGGTTTATTCAAAATTTTTCAAATCAAATCCGCATTTTGCGACAGTAATTACTGTTGCTATCTATTTGTTTTTTATTTTATCCGGTGTGTTTTTAGCCCTTGAAGTTTTGGGTTTGGAAAGTGTTTTGACCAAAGTCTTGGCAAGTGCAGGCATTGTTGGGATTATAGCCGGCTTTGCTTTTAAAGATATTGCTTCAAATGCTTTTGCAGGTTTTTTAGTCCATACCCAACATCCGTTTAAACCCGGCGATTGGGTGGAAATAGATGGAACTTATGGAACAGTCTTAAACATGAGTTGGATTACCACGTCGATTAAAACTATTTCAGGTCAGGAAGTCTTTGTCCCCAATCAATTAATTTACAGCGGGACTTTTACCAATTATTCTTCATTTGGCAAACGACGTGTAATTTTTAAAAGCGGTGTGTCATACGGCGATGATTTGGATTTAGTCAAAAGGGTAGCTCTAGAGGAAGTGGACCAAATGGATATAGTGTTGAAAGCGGAAGGAGTCGATTTCTATTTTAAGGAAATAGGCAGTTCGTCCTATAATTTTGAAGTACGATTTTGGATAGATTTTACCCATCAAAAAGATTATCTGTTGGCGATGGATGAAATCATTACACGTATCAAAAAACGTTTTGAAAAAGAGGACATTTCATTGGCTTATGCGGTGACCACACTGGATTTTGGAGTGAAAGGTGGTGTAAATATATTTGACAAACCTGTTGTGACTAAATCAGAGTGATGTTGCTTTTAGTTTTATATTATTTTGTTTTTTAGGGTTTTAGAAATAATTATTTAAATATGTAAAATGTAAACATATTTTACAACCACTAAACTCAAAAGACGTTATCTTATCAGGGTGTTTTTTTGACCCTTTTCAGTCTTCTTATATAGCTATATATTATCAAATTAGTCATCAGGGAGTATATCAAGACCAATATGATTAGTAGAAATGTTTTAGAATAAACGATCTAAGCAGATTTCCGGTCTTTGGACAGTTGTTTGATCTTTTTATAGTATTGGAGTAGGTTAAAGATTTCTTTCCAAAACACCTTAAAGCTCATGTATTCTACGCCGTTTTTATGATTTTCTACGGCTATTTTATAACTTGTTTCCCAAAAGTCTCTGATGGTTTTTAGTGCCTCGAAATACGTTCCTTTATTGGCATCATAGATATGTGTAGGCTCAGCAATAATCCCATTGACTTCCAGGAATTTAAAATTTTTACCTTGTTTAAGTTCTTCCAAAGTGTTGTATTTAATGTCAAATCTGCCGTAATACAATCCTGGAATTTTCTCGCCTAGCGCATTAAATGTTTTTTCTAAATCGCAGTCTATTAGGTCATTGCCGTTGTGGAACTGTGTGCCTCTGGCGTGATTGCCTATTTCTGAAAGAGTAATCTGTTGATTTTTGGCCGGAACATCATTCCAAATTTCTTTATTGATAACCTGCAAACGTTCTATGTAGTGTTTGGCTCTGCTGTCTTTCCGGATTAATTGTGCTATGGTAGATTGTCCATCACCGGTAATAGACATAAAAGACTTCAGGGTGAGGGATGATATTTTACCTTTTTTCTCATTAGGAAACTTGTAGTAAAACACGCCGCATTCCTGGGGTAAATCTATAAACTCCTGAATGATAAGGTCTAAAGGATGTTCATCTAAATAATCGATTAGTTGTTGTTCATCGTTGATTTTTTGGACAAATAAACCTCTGAATCCTACGTCCGGTTTAGCGATAATAGGATAGTCTAAGCCCGAAGCTTTGACTTCTTTAAGTACATTGCTGTGGTCTCTTTCCTTGGCTACAAAAACAGACTTGGGTCTATAAGTTTCAGGAATCATTTCTAAAGTTTTATACTTTGATTCTGTCCCGTTTCCCGAACTCTTAATTCCGGGATTTACAGCTGAATAGAAGGTGAAGTTTTTTGCTTTGAGCCCCAGATAGATGGCATAAGGAACATTAGGTGCATAAAACATATAAGAAGGCCAATATTCCCATTCAGTAAACTTTCTTAATATTTCATTATGACCCATAGGTTGTTACCAGTAATAATATTTGGATGACAAATGTACTATTTCAGTTGAAATAAAAACTTAACAAATATAACATTTATTGACTTTAGTTGGTTAAAGTGATACATTTAAAATCAAAAGACCGGGTTTGCCACTGCATTTTTGCTGTTCAGATTTGTTAAAAACCTATTAAAAGTTTATTTATAGCATCTTTCATATAAAACAGAGGTGAAATCTCGTTAAAAAGGGATTAATAATCCGGTTCGTTGTTAGGATGAGACACTTTTGTGTTGTTAAAGAGCTGTTATCAACTGAAATAGAGTTTCTTATGTTTTTTTTATGTTGTTCTGTATTGATTGCCGATTGGTAAGGTTAATATGACTGGAACAGCTGGGTTAAATGCAGTAAATCAGTAAGTTTGCGTTCATACTTTGTAGCTTTTAAAAAAAGTGTATCTTTGCAAACCCTTTTCGTATAAAGGGTAAAAGTTCATTATATTTAATTAACACAAAAACTTATGTACGCAATAGTAGAGATAGCAGGGCAGCAATTCAAAGTTACGCAAGACCAAAAAGTTTTTGTACATCGTTTAAAA
>PDWJ01003899.1_pt1 | contig 13747 bp, 11 predicted proteins | sample 1430881 | NCBI WGS metagenome assembly PDWJ01 (sample SAMN01162460, study PRJNA174530) | Oral metagenome, whole genome shotgun sequencing project. | biome: Marine environment; feature: Marine mammal; material: Swab sample of the gingival sulcus; isolation source: swab sample of gingival sulcus... | reverse complement strand
AAATATAAACAACAATTGGCATACTACAGAAACAACAAAAAAAACTAAGGAGATTTTTAAAAAGTTAAAAATAGACTACCTAAAGTAGCGGAGTTAGGGGTTAAACAGATGTATCCTGCAAGATTTAGCTTGATTCAGGAGAAAGACAAAGTGTTATACAAAAAGTATCGAAATGATGGGATTATCGTTAAAGCTATTGATGACAAAAAAAATAAAACAATATCTATATAAGTTTACTAATTCCAAATTTAATTATCCATCGTTTTTTACATAGAGACAAAATAAATATTGCAATATTATCAAATGAACGTTTGCATATGATTTTAAGGATGCGTTTTTTGGCCCTGTTTTTTTTAACGATAAAGACAGACATATATTATGTTAAAAATAAGTTGATAATTCTTTTTATGGTTCAGAAACATACTATCTTTTATGGCAAAATCCCAATGAATATATTACCATACCGATTCTCGAATTTTGGCCGATAATTTTCTTCAAATAAAAACTCACTATTCGTCTTTTTTTCTTCGGGCAGTTCGGCAGACGGCAAATCCTTCTGAAACGCTCCGTATATCAGCAGGCGGTATTTATCGTCATCGCCTAACAGATGCCAGGGTGTTGCGAGGTTGGGCAGTCTGTCTATGGCAATCCGCAGGTATTTGTCGGACAGGGCACGATTCCCGCACCATCGGGCGATATATCCATAACGTGCATAATCAGCCGGACTGTCTTCGTTAGCCGGTGTCAGGGCGCATAACTGCCGTTGCAAAGCTTCGTAAAAGTCTTTGTCGTGTTGTTTCAATTCTTGTATCCATTGTCCGGTCAGTAGGCGAGGCGTATAATAGATAGCCTTTATTAATGGTTGTAGTGCTGCTTCTTTTTTGCCTTGTTGATATAGGATTTCTGACATAATGGCTAGATAAAGTGAATTTTTAGGATGGTTTGTTGTTAATTTTCGGGCTATTGGCAATGCCTTTTCCAACATATGGGCATGGATATACAAACGTGCTGACAAATATTGGATATATACGTCTTTTGGATGTTTACGAAGTGTTTTGTGAAAAGCATGTTCTGCAGCATAGAAATATTCCGGTTCTTTCGTCTTCCTGTAATATTGCATATAGATGATTCCTCGGTTTATCAATCCGGGCGTTTGCTTTTCCGTTTGTTCCGCCCAACGAATGGCTTCCGCGAATTTTCCTTCTTTCCAAGCCGCTGTGCTTCGCTGCAAACAAACGTTATTCTGCTCCTGCCGGAAATCGAACAGCAGTTGTGCAAGATAAAGAACCAACAAAACGACGGGGATCGTCAGATGACTGTTTGCCCAAAGAGAGCGAGGCTGTTTTTCTTCGCCGCATGTCTCTTCTTTTTGCAGGTACGCCAGCATGATATACAGTATCAGCAGTGCGAAAGGCGTATCGAAGAGTGTGGCTTGCGTCATCTCTTTCACAGTTATGGCCGCGAAGGTACATCCGATGATGCGATTTTCCTGACGTTCAGGGTGTTTCAGCAGGCTTCGGACGACAGCGACGATCAGCATCAAAAAAAGCAGACTACCCACGATGCCTTTTTCCGTCAATAACCGGATCAGAATATTCGGAGCGAAAGAGGTGTAAGGCATCGTGCTGTCCTGATTCAACCACCGGTCGGCGGCATGAGCATAATTTCCGTTGCCGTAACCCGGTATGGGGCGTCGGACAAAAGCGTTCCATCCGGCTTGTGTGGCTGTGATGCGTCCTTCGGTGCTGCGTTGCTGCGATACGGTGCGATTCATCTGTAATGTGGTCTTCATTTCTCCCTGAAAAAATATCCCTGTCATGACCAAGGCGATAAGGCCGATAGCCGGCAAACGCCACTTCTCCCGTGCAGGTGTTACCGACAGCACCCAAACGATCAGATAGACTCCCCATGCGATGTATGCGCCCCGCGAAAAGGAAAGCAGGATCGCCCCTGTGACGGCGAAAATAAAGAAATTCGAATATCGGCGTATGAGGCATACCCATCCCAACAGAACAAGTAATACTTCTGCCCAGACATTGGTAATATATCCTAACGGACGAAACAGAAAACGGAGATGATACGTATCCTGAAAGCCGGCAGTCAATACCGACTGACGGAAGATGAAAAACGAGTAGACGGCAAGGAATAAAGCGGCACCGACAGGCAGGTAGCTGCCTTGCAGCAGGATTCGCCCGGCACGCACGGAAGTAAACAGTCTTCGCGATATGAGGTAGGCAACAAAACAAAGGAGCGACACGCAGGCATGACGAATAGCCGGAGTCGAATATTCGGCATACAGACAGGACGCAAGGTCGTAGACCGTGATCAAGCCGAGGCAGATATCTATTCTCGTCCATTGTTTGAAAGGAAACGGACGAATAATGGCCATGACAAACGTCAAACCCGGCAGTGCGAAGTGATACGGGTCTTCTATACGGAATAAAAAGACGATCACCAGACCAATCAGTAAAACCGCCGCACCCGTGTGCGTCAACGCCGGACGAAGAAAGTTATTTGCCGGCATATTTTTTTATGATTGGACGAATCGCTCTCCAGCACAAATAACCTAATAATCCGACGAAAAGCAGTTGCGCTCCGATATTCCGCAACAAGGTAAACGGTGGAGTGATATTATTCGACAAATAAAGGATCAGTTCATGAACCTGATCGGGGAAAGTCTGTACGAACCGGTACAGAAACCGCGGGATGATATAAAAGAAATAACTTGCCATGAACAGGTTTACGACAATGGCATATAACAACAATCCGTATTTTTCAAGCGGACGTATATGCAGCAAATAGGGAGTCTTCGTCACCGGACGTCGGCGCAGGCGTTTATATCCGTATCCGAGCAATTCCATCGACCGGGTGCGCAAATTCGGTACACCCAGCAGATCGGAAGCTATCCAGTAACCGTCGAACTTGAAGAAAGGATTCAGCGTCATAACGAAACCGAAGTTCATCATCAGGATCAGGTAACGCAGGATATCATTGCCTGTCAGTAGAAATAAGAAGATCATTGTGATCAGCCAGTAACTTTGAAAATATACACCGGCCAGATTTACGATGCATCGTTGCGAGCGTTTCAGCCTCCATACCTCTGTCACGTCGGTATAGAGCACGGGGAAGTTCAGATACAGCCCGAAGCCCACGCCTCCGTGCCGTACGCCGAAATATTTGCAGGCCGAGGCATGTCCCAGTTCATGAAAAAAAGACGATGCCAGCATAAAAACAAACAGTCCCGCCACCGTATAAACGTCTACTTTATTATTGAAAAGCAATAAATCTTCGGTCGTCAAAAAGAAATATACGTTCAGCACGACGGCTGTAAGGGCTACGGCCGTCATACACGCCCGGTGAAACAAAAAGCGGAATCTGTCCGAGAATTTATCAATTATCGCTGCGCCAAACAGTTCTTTCTCATATAGAAAAATACGTTTTTTCTCTTTAGCCTCGAAAAGCGGAGCAATATACGTGTCGATAACCTGCCGTATCTGTCCGGCCGTATACTTCCCTTCTGTCCGACCTACGTAAGCTGCAATCGCTTCTTCTTCGTCCGGATGCTTCTGAAGCTCCTCCACCAACTCGGCCACCGGAGCGCCGGCCTCATAATAGTGTCCGCGGCACAACAAGAGGTATCGTTCTTCCTGTACGGAAGAAGACAACGGATGAACGGTTATATCGACGTATCGGTTCATAGTCTTTTACTCTGCTTTCAGGATGGCACTCTTGATCGTTTTATCTACCTCGCTCCGGTCGCGCGATGTTTTCCGGCCGAAGTCGAAGGTATAAGCGAGTTTGAGGTATGCCGTCTGCTGATAGATACGGCTCATTTGCGTTTGGTCATACCGGTAGATGTTATAATCGGCATATTCCCTGTATTGCGCCTGTTTGGTAAACGGATTTTCCGTACCGGCTTCGGCCATCAAGTTTCGATTGCTGTAACGTACGGACAGTCCGTAAATCATCGGCGTTTCCATCAATACGAGCCGGCTTTGATCCAGTATCTTCTTCGGAGTTTTGAGATAGGCGTTGATTGCGAACGATTGGATAAAATAATTTACATCTGCCGATGCGGCAATATTTTTCCGGCTCAAATGCAACTGCTCGATGTCGGTGTACATATCATGGTATTCCAATCCCAGACGAGTTCGTATATGATCCGAAATGCGGCAGGAGACGGACATATCGGCATTGAATCGATTGAACGAACCGTCGGAATGGTAACTGCTGATCAATTTATTTCCTTCCGTGTAGTAGTGGGGATAAATATTGTGTTTGAACTGCTCTTTCCAAACTCTGGCCTGCATGTTGAAAGGACCTATACGACCTTCGTACATCATATACAGATTGAGCAACTTGGTATTCTTCAAATTGGGATTGCCGCGTTTGATCTGATAGAAATCGATCGTTTGATCTACCTCGTTCAAGGTGCTTATTTCCGGTTGATCGTTGTGATGTGAAAAGCCTACGCCAATCCAATGCAAAGAATTAAAACGATAACGAACCCATGTATTGGTTCGGAATGTCCAGACGTATTTCATTTTTTCGTTTTGCAATCGGTAATTCATTAGCGAAATGCCCGGATCGATTGACAACGTAATTTTTTCACCGAACTCGTGAGTGTAATCGAACATAAGAAGAGTCTGTCCTTTCTGCAAGTGCTGTCGCGAATCGTAATCACCTGTGTATGTCAACGATGAAATATCATGATAATGATTCAGTCGTGTATAAAATGTATTATGGGCATCCGGTCGGAAAGTATATCGGTTTGTCATAACGAACGAGTACAGATTTTCGTTTACCGAGGTTGACGACCGTCGTTGATCTTCCGTATAGGTCCTTTCGTATGTGTTTCGGGTATACCATGTCACGAATTCGCTTTTTAACAGATGCTTTTCCGACAGATTGAAATCGCCCCGCAGGCATGCCGTCGGTCTCAGACTACGGCTTTCCGTCTTTTCGGACGATATTACGCTCCGTACATCGTGACCGGTATAATTCAATCGTTCGTCACGGTCGTTTTGCGGAGTCGCACTGTGGTTTAAAGAAAACCAGCTTAATAGATTCCGTTTTTTCGTACTGTTATTAACCTGAAAGTGTATGTATTTGTAATTGCTTCGGTAATTTGCATATTCAGTTTCCCTGTTACGATTTACCGTATAATCGGAAAGGAACAATGTTTCGTTTTTTTCTTTTTTTATGCCGCCGTATCCAGTTGTACTGTATCCTCCGTAAAAGGAATAATTCGTCTGTTTGTGCGATAACTTGGCTGCTGCATCGTAGTTGCCCCCCAAATAACCGATCTTTTGTTCTGCTTCCATATTCACATAGCCTCCGGTCGTGTATGTTTTGGTAATATAATTGATGGATGCCGCGTCGCCCGTATATTTTCCGGTGGGCATGCTGTAACATTCCACTTTTTCGATGTCTCTGGGACGAAGATTCTGTATATCCCGAAAATCCGCTTTTACTCCATTGATATAAAGCGTCGCTTCGCCGGCCGTGGCCGTTACTTTTTTATCTTTGCGGTTTACATCGAGGCCGGGAATCATCAGGTTATACAATAAATCGTATCCCGAAAAGGCATGTTTGATCTGCTGCTTGTCCGGGATAACCAACAGATGGTCTTTTTTCCGGATAAACGTACTTCCTTTCACCGTCACTTCGCCCAATGCGACCACATCGGTTTTTAAGACGACCGTCGGCAGGGTGTAATCGCTCCTGGGCATCTCGAAAGCGATAAACTGTCCGGCATATCCGATATTGCTTACGGCTAAGATATATCTTCCGGCTTTTATATTTTTGATTTCGAAGTTTCCGTTGTCGTCCGTGATGCCTCCGCTTACAAAGGCGGAGTCTTCCGTAAGGACCCGCAGGGTCGTGGAGAAGACTCCCGTGCCGGCCTCGTCATATACAACACCTTTGAGGATATGCTGTGCCTGAACAGGCAATGTAAAAGCAATAAAAACACTTATGATGATTATTAATTTACTCATAATATTTTCTTTTGAAATTCATACAAAGATAAAAAAAGTATCAACGAATACATACTATGAAGTCTATCTTTAGATAAGATATCAATCATGAAATACTCGTTGATACGATCTGCATAACCATTACTTGTTTGCTTTTTTGTATATGGCCGACAGCAGATGATTGATAACTGTTCTATGCAACATTAGTTGTTGTGAGATAGCCACGAACAAGAATTACAGTGTTCGCAATCACTCACCATTCCTATTGATTGGGACAAATCTTGTGTTGAAACAATATCCAACAATCCTCCCACCCCCAATGGGTCGGTTTCTAAGCGTTCTTCCAACTGTTGCAGTTCGAATTCGGATAACTCCGAGTTCAAGGAGATCAATTCTCCTTTCTCATCTTTTTTCTCCATAAAATTAAGAATTTAAAATTAATACTATTTATTTAATTCGGCATACGCCTTATTTATAATCAAATCGAAGGTTCCTTTAAATATTGAACATTGTGATTTATGACCTTTTAATTGTCGATGATAAGGACATCCGCCTCCGCATATCAGGGCGTATTTGCAATACCGACAAGGTACTTTTTGGCTGATATCCGTATTCTGCCATTTATTCAATACATCATTGTTCCACCGAACTCCTTCTTTGGAATAGACTCCCTTTATATTCTCTTTTTGCCCGACCACCTCCCAACATGGATAAATATTTCCGATCGGATCGAGAACATATCCTCCTGATTGTGCCGTACAACTGATGGAGTTTAAAGGCATGGGGTGCCTGTTTATCAGCGCTTCATATATTTTTTTATACATTCCAGTATCTTGCTTAAAAGCCATCGAATTGAACTGTACTTGTTTTGTTGTAAAAGACCTGGGAGATATAAAACTTAAGTCTTTCGTTTCCGATAAAATATGATCATAATAATCCCTCAATCTTGCTGAATAGATATAAAATTCAGGATAATTAAAGAACCCTTTTTGCTCAAATATATTTCCTAATTCGGCAAATTGTTCGATATTACGTTCGTCCGAATTCATCCGAACAACGATTCTTATCCCTCTTTGTAATGCCAATCCGATATTCTCTACAATCCGGTCGAATGTTTCATAACCTTTATAATGTTTTCTCCGTTGATCGTGAGTTTCTTTCGTTCCATCGATCGTTATTTGAAGTTTATGAATACCATCCGGAGAAAGCAAGTTCAAAAACTGGTCTATCTCATACCCGTTTGTTATCGCTTTGAATGTATAACCGCGTTTTTGCCCTTCTTTTACGATATAATTGACAATGTCTTTGTTCTCTGCCAAAAGAGGCTCGCCTCCATAAAGAGTTATGACATTTGTATGCAACCTTTTACAAGGCTGAATAATATCTTGTGCCTTATAAGCGATATCTACCTGCTCTTTGGTAAAAACGAACCGGAGTTTTCCGTCTTTTTTATCACGTCCTTCAAAACAATACGGGCAACGGAAATTGCAATTGTAAGTAACGACCCATGTAAACGCGGTATTTAAGATATCGTTCTTTCTGTGCAAAGCCCTGGCCATTCTTGCTACATAGGCATATTCTTCTTCTTGAGTTTTCGTTGTTACATATCCTCTCTTCAATAACGTTTGCAGCGTACTTTCCGAGAAATTATTTCCGGAAGATACGGATTTGATTTTTGCCAGCAATTCTTCCGATACGATATCCACGGCGCCCGTATAGCCGTGAATCAGCATATACTTTCCTGCTTCTTTCTCCAGTCTGACCGGAATCATATAATACGATGTTCGTAACGTTTCCATTTCCTCAATGCCAAATAACTGTATGTTCTTTTATTTCGAATATTCTTTCTTCTCTGCCTTTGGTATAATCGCGAAGCCAATACAAAGCGCCTTCCGGTATTTGTTTGTAAAGCAACCGGTCATCTTCCGTGGCTGTCTGCTTTCCCAACGATTTCCAGCGTCCTTTATCCATATAAAAAAGTTCGTATTCATGTCCTTTGCGGATACCGTTATCGTCGTTTCGGATGATATAACGGATCGTTGAGATCACGGCAGGTCTTTCCAGTTCCAATCCTCCCCAACTCAGCGTGTCGCTCGAATGGAAGAAGGTCAGCGGGTCTCCATCGAACAGTTTTTCGGCTCCGTTTCGGGGATAATAGATGCTCGGTTTGTAACGGCCGAGAATCTTCCCTTTCAAGGGTCGACTTGCATCTGCAGCATAGAATTCGACTTCCGCCATATTGCCTTGCGTTCTGTCCGAAGCCTGATACCGGACATATTTTACCGGCGTTTTACTTTCCGGCACAACCGTTCTGTATTTAAAATCCGGTTCTTCGGTCATGATATGCAATGTGATAGCATGTTCAAACTCCGAATTGTCGGCTCCCTGAAAGCGGCTGCCTTTCATCGAAGGGGGAAGGAAAGCCAGATTCTTGGCTTCGGGGTTCTTCCGCTCCAATACGCAGTCTATTGTCTCCGACCGGGGCGTATAATAAACGATCTGTCCCATCGTATCCAACAGAAACGGGTCTCCTGTCAACGTTAACTTTCCGTCGGCATATAACGCAGCATGATACACGATGTTGGGGCCGATTGCAGGGAAATCCGCCTTGTTTTCCGTTACTTTTCCCCATGCTACAGGCGTCCATCCGCCCGGGTCAAATACGCACAGATAAGCAAATGTTCGCTTAGTCTTGTCCGGTAAAGGAATCGTGATGTTTTTTGCCCCGATAAAGGTATAATTCGCGGTTACATCCGTCATATACGCATTCCGGAAGAATGGCGGGATATCTTCGTTTCCGTGACGCATCGCCAACGACTCTTTTTGTTTACCGAAGGTCTTTCGATAGACTTTGGGGATTTCATTTTTAAAACGAATCAAGTGTTCGTCCGGATTTTGCTCCGCTCCTGAAAAATCATGCGAAGTTCTATCGTTGTCATAAACCGTGTTGAACGTATGAGAACCGTTGCCGCGTCCCCAATGCGGAACGGATTCTATGGCTACCGGTATGCCCGATGCCCGCATCGCGTAGACAGCCAGATAAGCATAATCACCGCATAAGCCGAATTTGATGTTTTTCAATATTCCCGGACGCAGATTGATCGGTAAAACGGACGTTGTCGCGATATGGATAGGCAGTCGGATCAGTTCATTGTTGATTACGGTACATGCCTGCCGTGCTGTCCGGATGGAATCCGACTCTAACAACGGTTCAAATCGCTCCCGGTATGATTGCCGCCATGCTTCGGGCATTTCCGTTCCTATCCGGTAGGGAAGGATCAGTTCGCAAAACTCGTCGAAACTCAGATGCCGGTTCCACGGCCGGTTCCATACGGCAAAAGCTTCTTCGATATGCTTGATCAGGAAATCGGCCGGTAAAGTCCGTATATCCCGGCAGACATCCGGTTCTTGCGTAAGGTGCTTCGCCTTGGTTCTAAATTCGTCGTAGATGGCGGGAATATCGTATTCCGCTTGTCGTATCTGATAAACGGAATCAATAAACGTTTCATATTCATCAATGACTTTTCCCGTAAAATAAAATTTATCCGTCATATTTTCAATCAGGAAAAGAGCCGCTTGCAGCTTTAACGTATCGTTTCCGTCTTGATAATAGCGAATAACCCGAAACCATTCGTCACGATTTCTTCCTGCTTCAGATAAAGCGTCTTTTACATCCGAAATAGAAGTAGATGCTTGACATCCAATCAAAAACAATGCGCTAAATGTCATATAAATCAAACTATAATAAATATCCATTTTATTAATACTATATCTTATATAAGCCTATTCAGCAAAGATATTGGGTTATAAAATTCCAATAAAAACAACTCTATTAAAATTAAACTACATCAATAATTAGGGTTTATTCACAATCTTTCTTTTGTAAATGATTTCCTTTAGACTGTAGGAGTAGGCAAGTCCCTCCATTGGATATCTTGCTAAATGATTTTTAATCACTTGCAGTTTGTATTCATAACCACTCTCATAGTTGAACCCTGCAATAAAAGTGACCGGTAAAGATTTCCATACGTTATCAGACTCTTCTTTTACTTTAATTCCCTTTGTAGGGATACCATTGTTTTCAAATGGATAGAAATCTACTATATCGGAAGCGACAAGTATGGTTACATCTTCTGTCCAATCCTCTTCTATGTTGTTATTCATACAGTTATAAAATGCAAATAATACTATTCCTATAATTAGTATATAGAACGGAAAAACTCTTAAATGTTTCATAATATCACAACTTCACAACTAAAAATAATAAAAAGTATATACGGTGCAAATATATGGAAAAAGCTATATATCTTCCAACTTTTTCAATAAATATTTTAGTCCTCTTGTAAATTATATAAATAGAACAATTTGACGGATTTGAGAATTTGCATCAAATTTAGAGAACTGATAAATCAATTCAGTTTTAGTAAATAAAAAGTTCATACAGTGAGTATTAAAACTGTCTCCCATACCTTCGTTTTTTCTTTTTCTTCCGGTATGGGAATGGCAAGTCTTCTTTGGGGTAATGCTCCGGCTCCGGAGAGAGAATGGAAAACAGTCCGCCTGTACCCCATTCGGATGTGTGGTAAATATCCGAAAGCCGGATAGGGCTGACTGTATTTCCCGCTTGTTCCTGCTTCCCACCATATAACTCGTTGAAAACATTGGCGGAATACTCCTTTCCCAATCGGGAACCATTCAACACGGTACGGGTAGTACGATCAATAAAAGTTGCACCATAGATACGGCCGTCGTCATTCCGTCGGAAAAATACATCAATCCCCTGTTGCCTTAGCTCCTCTCGAAACTCGCTCTCATTCCGACAGCTCTCCTTGGCTTCCAATACCGCTTGTAGCGTATGCAATTTCAACCGTTGCTTTTTGATGCGTTCGGCAGATGTTGCCATGCGTTTTTCCAATCCGTCATATCCGACTGATTTGCCGAATATGGAAGATTTCATCGGATTTCCAACTTTGTTCCCTTCACTGTCCAATGCTGAATAGAGCAGTCCCCGATAAGGCTTCCCTTTTACTTCGCCTTTGAGTTCTTCTACATGGATGTTGTACAGAGAGAGAAGCGCCTTGTATTCGCCCATCGACTGAAAGTGGTACATGGCGGCCAACGGTTTGATAACCGATGCCATCTGCCTTTTCAAATTCCCCTGAGAGGCATCAATCGGCGTTAATTCCCATTGTTCGGAATGCTTTTGCCCTTCCGCAGGATGCAGGTTATATTTTCGTTCCAGCTGTTCCGTAATCCGCTTACTCCGTTCATATTCGCGGTAATCGTTAATCTTCTTTCCGTTACTGTCCACCCGTAGCGAAACGATGTGGATATGTTCCCGTTCGATATCCTCGTGCTTAAAAATCAGATAAGGCTGATTCCCATATCCGAGCCGTTGCATATACTCATGTCCGATATCTGTGAGTTGGTCGTCAGACAAACGGTCGTCGGGATGCGGATTGATGGAGACGTGAAAGACCGGTTTTTCAGTACGGAAGTGTGCCGGAACAAACTGCATAAAATTGTTTATACATTCCGAAACGCTGAACGCTCCATCGGCAGGTTCAAAGACCAGATTGGAACCGAGAACTTTTCCCAATCCCTCGTCCACTTTCTCCTGATTGTAAGCCAGTGCCCCGTACAAATTACTGCTGATATTTATTTTTGCGACCATTGCTCCTTACATTCTTCCGATAGCGCCAATACCTTTTTGCCGATTTCCACCAAATCGACCGTCGCTTTCTCCAATTTATAGAGCAAAGCCAACGTTTTCTTCTCCGAAAAATGGCTGTGCAACTCTTTTACCACTTGGTTGTAATTCACTCCGACAGAACGAAACTGCGCGTAAAAAGAGGAAAGTTTGGTCGCATATTCCATGATGGAACGGTCGTGTTTGATCACCCGAAACTCTTCTCCGAATACACGGGCGGCGATAAAACGCGCTTTCGATTGCACTCCCGATTCTTCAAACAGTGTGAGGAAACGGGCATGTTCTTTGGCTGTAAAATTGACCGAGTAGCGGAAACATGCCGGGTCGATTTTGGGATTTCTCCCGCCTTTGCTCCGTTTCGGAGGCTTATTCTTCTCTTTATTCATACGTTAGATTTTTAAATGAATAAACTGTCGTAAATGTATCCGTAATTATTTCGTAATCCTCCGAAATTCTTCTTTGCAAGCAACCGACTTCGGAGGGTGTGTTCGTCCCCTTTCGGGGCAAGCGTTTTTTGCAGCAGAACTTGTTTCGTGCAGCAAAAAACACAGCTTGCTATTTGCTTCTTCGGCGCAAATAAATCTGTTCTCTGACCGAAACAGAAAAGCAGGCAAACGGACAGAAAAACAGTCCCGGATACATCTCGATATTTCATATTGCAAAGTTACAGAACAAACAAATCCATTCTATCACAGTTGTATAAGCCGGCTGTTGCCAAATCGAAGCCACTTGCTGTCATTTGGTAAACAGGCGGTATACAAGTGATTTTTTAGGATTTTATTTGCAAAAAAATGAAGTCGGTAAATAAACAGATATTCAAATTTTCAATGATTTAAAAAAATGGAAAAAAGAAGAAACATTTCAGTAGAATTTCAATTATTTATCAAAATCTTGATGTCATGAAGTAATGACTTATTGTCGTAAAGAAATATATCAATATGAATATACATGACTACCGAAATAACAAAATATTGAAATAACGGAATAAATAGCTGAAACAGTGAATATATATTGATGTAAAAAAACAATGAAGCAAAGATTTACGGAGATATTGATTCAGATAAATTATTCATTAAAAAAGTAAGAAAATGGAAAGAAAAACATTGAGCGTGGCTTTTTCGACCCAAAAAGGCGGAGCCGGAAAAACAACTCTGACCGTGCTGGTGGCTTCCTACCTGCACTATGTGAAAGGTTATAACGTAGCCGTTATTGATTGTGATTTTCCGCAACATTCCATTGTGGAGATGCGTGAACGTGATTTACGGATGGTTCTGGAAGATGAACATTACAAGCGAATGGCTTACGAACAGTTTACTACATTAGGGAAAAAGGCTTATGAGGTTATTGAGAGCAGTCCTGAAAATGCGATGGAAGATGCAAGGAAAATAGTTGATGAATTAAAGCCTGATTTCGTCTTTTTTGACTTGCCGGGAACGATCAATAATTCGGCGGTTGTTCATACACTCTCTCTTATGGATTATATCATTTCTCCTATTTCCGCAGACCGTGTAGTGTTGGAAAGCACCCTGCAATATGCAATTACACTCAATGATGCTTTAATTACTCCGGGTAAAGCCAAAATCAAGGGTCTTTATTTGCTTTGGAACCTTGTTGACGGACGTGAAAAAAGTGAATTGTATGAAGTATATGAGGATGTGATTGACAAATTGGGATTTCCACTTTTTAAAACGTTCTTGCCTGACAGCAAACGTTTCCGTCGGGAGCAAACGGTAAGTCATAAAGCTTTGTTTCGCTCCACCCTGTTTCCTGCGGATAAAACATTGATAAGAGGCAGCCATCTCGATACCCTGATAAATGAAATATTGGAAACATTAAAATAAGCAAGCTATGACAAAAAAGAAAGAAGAAATGAATTTAAGTGAAATCGATGCAAGTTTTGTCATATCCTCTTTCAAAAATAAGGAACGACGAAACAATCCGAGTTCCATCCCAATGGCATTGATTCCCGATTATGAAAAGAGAGGAAGATTGGAGTCTGAAGAGGATTTAAAAAAACAAACTTCGGAAGAAAAGCAGAAAAAGCAAACTACGGAAGCGG
>PDWJ01004605.1_pt1 | contig 13751 bp, 15 predicted proteins | sample 1430881 | NCBI WGS metagenome assembly PDWJ01 (sample SAMN01162460, study PRJNA174530) | Oral metagenome, whole genome shotgun sequencing project. | biome: Marine environment; feature: Marine mammal; material: Swab sample of the gingival sulcus; isolation source: swab sample of gingival sulcus... | reverse complement strand
AGCCGGGTTCGAACGGATCGGGATCCGGCGCAAGTACTACCAGCCGGAAGGCGTCGACGCGCTGGTGCTGCGGTTGCGGCCACTGCCACCCCGCGGTGGGTCGAGTGATACGTCCAGCGCCGGTAGTGATCCTCAGGCGTCCCCGGTCAACAGGCCGTCGCCGCAACGAATCAGCACCGAGTGAGCCGATTCACCCGCTCGCTCGACGGACCATCGGCCGGCTCTTCCACCAGGTAACCCATGGTCTTCAACACTCGAATTGCTTCCGCAGGAGCCCGTCGTAGCGAGGAGGGCCACCGCAGGGGCCCGGGACCCACCAAGACCACCCACGCCCGGGGCGTGCCCCGCTCAACGTTCGTGGCCACCGTGGCGGGCGCGCCCGCCGGGGCCCGACCGGGGAGTGCTTTCCGCCGCCCGGTTTCGCGCGTGCCTCGGGTGTGATCCCAGCCCGGCTGGGGTAGTTTTGACTATGACATCGGCTTGGTGAGATGCCGCGTCATTCCGTCCCGAACCCCAACGCCGCAAGGGAGCACCAATGGCAGAAAACGACAACAAGCCCGGTTCGCAGATCAGCCCCCTGGTCACCGAGAAGGGGCGCACCACCATCGCGGATACCGTGGTGTCCAAGATCACCGGCATCTCGGCTCGCGAGGTCAGCGGCGTGTATGCACTGGGCGGATCGACGTCACGGGCCATGGGTGCGCTGCGGGAACGTATCCCCGGGGCACGCACCAATCACGGTCAAGGAGTCTCGGTCGAGGTCGGCGAGCGGCAGGCCGCCTGCGATCTGGACATCATCGCCGAGTACGGGGTGGCCATCGCCGACCTGGCCGAGGACGTACGGCGCAACGTCATCAGCGCCGTCGAGCGGATGACCGGCCTGCAGGTTGTCGAGGTGAACGTGAACGTCAACGACGTGCACGTTCCCCAGCCGGAACGGGACGAGAGCCTTCAGCAGGCGACCCTGGAACCGGCCCCGGAGCCTCGCGTCAAGTGACCCGGCAGCCGGAGGCACCCAACTCCTCAGCCGTCCGCCCCGGTGCTGGCGACGCTTTCGCCGAACCTGTCGATCGCGTGGCCGAGGCCGTGCGGGCGGTTCCGGGCGTCGCCGACCTCAGCGGCGGAGTCATGGGGGAGGTGGGCACCTATCTGCCCGGCCGCCGTGTCGCCGGGGTGCGCCTGCGCGAGAACAGCACCGACATCCACGTCACGGTCGAATACGGCCGGGACGTACGCCGGGTGGCGCACATGATCCGGCACATCGTCGGCCAGCTGACCGGCACATCGACCGTCAACGTCACTATCGCCGACCTGCGTGCACCGGACGAGGCTGTGAACGGGAAGGACGATGGAGAGCAGTCGTCGCAGTGATCAGCGGGCCGCCTTCAAGGAGCGGGCGCGGATCGCTCGAGATCTGCATCCCGACCGGGGCGGAGACCCCGAGGCGTATCTGGCCGCGGTGGCCGCGTTCGAACGGCGGTTCGGCGGCCACGGCTCCGATACCGCTCAGCACGTCGACGTGGTGGTCCGCAAGACGCTGCGCGGGCGGGTCAGGAGCACCTCCCGGCGGCTGCGCCGCATCATCCGGCGCCGCCGCTCAAGCCGGGTGATGTGACCGCAACCGCAAGGCGAACAGACAACAAGGAGACACCATGAGTACTTCAATGACCGGCCTCGTCGTGGGTATTCTGCTCGCCATCGCCGCGGTGGCGGGTGGGGCCCGGACGCTCGCTTGGGTTCGGCCACCGGCCCGCACGCGCTGAGCGCGCATGCCGATCCCAATGCGCTGGCCAGCGTGCCGGAGTTGGGCGACCCGGCGTACCGCGGTAAGACCGTCGTCGCCAACAAAGTGGTGGCCCGGATCGCCGAGGCGGCGGTGCGGGAGGTGGGACCGGTGGCCACCTGGGAGGGCGGTGACGGTGTCGCCCGATACGTCAGCAGGTCGCTGCCGCGGGTCGAAGCCACCGTGGCCGGCCAACGAGCCAGGGTTCTCGCTCACGTGGCCGTGGTCTGGCCGACCCCGCTGGAGCACGCTGCCGCCCAGGTCCGCGACCACATCAGGGTGCGAGTTCAGGCGCTGGCCGGGGTACACGTGGACGCCGTCGACGTCCGCGTGGAGCACATCGTCGTTCCTGACGACGAGGACGTGAGGACGGTGCAATGAGTTCCCAGACGGTGCACAGCCAGCATCCGCAGGCTCCGGCACAGGACGCGAACCCACCGGTGTCCTGGGCCAGGCTCGGCCTGCTGGGCCTTTTGCTGGCCTTGCTCATGGGCGCGGCAGGCGCGGTTCTGCTGCGGGATGCCGTCATTCATGCAGGGTGGCTCGACGGCAGGCTGTGGATGCCCGTTGCGGTCGAGGCATTGCCGCGGATCGAGAAGAACGGGTGGCTGGTGGCTGCCGGCATCCTCAGCGCCCTGCTCGGGTTGCTGTTGCTGATCTGGGCGCTCAAGCCACGCCGATCGGTAGCCGTTCCGGTACCCGGTAGTCCCGGGGTGTACGTGCGGGGTCGCGCGGTGGAGGCGCTGGCCATCTACGCCGCCCGCGACGTCGACGGGGTGCACGGGGTGGACGCGAACGCCAGCAAGACGGCGGTGGCGGTGCGGGTCATGACCACCGGTGATCCAGGGGTGGGGCCGAACGTCAACCAAGCGGTGCGGCGGGCGCTGGACGGACTGGGGCCCAACTTCGGTGTCAAGGTCAAGACCAGGGCGGTGAACGGATGAGTTCAGTGGTTCGCGGCATCGACCGCTTCGTGCTGGTGCTGCTGGGAGTGATTCTGCTCGTGCTCGGCGGGCTCGCTGTCATCTGGGCGCTGGAGTTGTTCGACTTCGGCACCCAGTACCAGGCCGTGGTGTTCACGCCGTTGCAGGACACGCTGCAACGCGGCTGGTGGCCCTGGGCGGCGGCGGTAGCCGGCCTCGTTCTGCTGGTGGTCTCGCTGGCTTGGCTGATGGCGCACGCGCCGCAGGGCGGCTCGAAGGAAGTCCGGATCGCCGGCTCCGGCAGCGGCGGCCGCTTCACTGTCAATGTGGTACCGCTGCTGAACGCAGCGGTCGAGACACTGCGCCGCCACCCGAACGTCGAATCGGTACACGCTAGGATGCATGACCGGGACAACATGCTGCTGGCCGACTTCGACGTCGAGATGCACCCCACCGGCGACGTCACGTCGGTGACCCAGGCGGCCGCCCGGACCGGTCGGGAACTGTCCGTGGTGCTGGGCCGCACCGACCTGCAGACCAGGTTCATGGTCAAGACCAGCGGCGATTCCGCCCCGCGCCAGCTGGAAACCTCGGCAAGCACGTGATTCGCGTCGTCTCGGCGAGTTCGTCGCACCCGCAAGGAGGCGTACCGTGACCGCGGCAGCGGCGGGCCCCTTGGTGCTCGGTATCGAGACCTCGTGCGACGAGACCGGGGTGGGGCTGGTGACCGGCGACACCCTGCTGGCCGATGCCATCGCCAGCAGTGTGACTGAGCACGCCAGGTTCGGCGGCGTCGTGCCCGAAGTCGCCAGCCGCGCCCACCTGGAGGCCATGGTTCCCACTGTCGAGCGTGCCTGCGCGGACGCCGGTGTACGGCTGGCCGATGTGGACGCGGTGGCGGTGACCGCGGGGCCAGGACTGACCGGAGCCTTGGTGGTCGGGGTAGCTGCGGCCAAGGCGCTGGCCACCTCGCTAGGCGTTCCGCTGTACGGGGTGAACCATCTGTCCGCCCACGTAGCGGTGGACACGCTGGAACACGGGCCGTTACCGCAACCCACGATGGCCATGCTGGTCTCCGGCGGGCATTCCTCCATGCTGCTGGTGGAGGATGTCACCGCCCGGGTGACCTCGCTGGGGCAGACCATCGACGACGCGGCCGGCGAAGCGTTCGACAAGGTGGCCCGGTTGCTGGGACTGCCGTTCCCCGGCGGCCCGCACATCGACCGCGCCGCGCGGGACGGCAACGGTGTCGCCATCGATTTCCCACGCGGCCTGAGCAGCCCACGCGATCTGCAGCGGCACCGGTTCGACCTGTCCTTCTCCGGGTTGAAGACCGCGGTGGCCCGTTGGGTACAGGCCAGGCAGGCCGCCGGCGAGCCGGTCCCGGTGGCGGATGTCGCCGCGTCGTTCCAGGAAGCCGTCGTCGACGTGCTCACCCGCAAGGCGGTCGACGCGTGCACCCACCACGGGGTGGACACACTGCTGATCGGCGGCGGGGTCGCGGCGAACTCCCGGCTACGGGTGGTCGCGCAGCAACGATGTGCCGATGCCGGCATCGACGTCCGGGTTCCCCGGCCGGGATTGTGCACCGACAACGGGGCGATGGTCGCCGCGCTCGGCTCACACCTGGCCCGCGCGGGGGCGGCCGCGTCGCCGTGGGACTTCGGCACCGACTCTTCGCTGCCGGTACAGGAGCCGGTGCTGGCCGGCAATGCCGGAGGCGACGGCGCTGGCCCTGCGTGACCGGCTGGTCCCGGCCCGGCAGGCATCTCGGATCAGGAGAACTCTGTCACGAAGTGGTGTCATATTCGTCCGTCTCGCCTAGTCAGAGGACCGATCGCTATATAGCTTAAGAAGGACAATTCGGGTTCCGAATCCCGTGTTGGCCGAGGCCCTACCCGCGGACACAAGGAGCCACATACATGAAAAGATGGCTTCGCCTGCCCGATGTGGACGGCCCCGCGGTGCGCGCCTACCAGCGGCTACTGACCGCTGCACTGCTGTCCAACCTGGGCGATGGCATGCGGCGTATCGCAATGCCGCTGCTGGCTGCGACGTTGACGCACGACCCACTGTTGGTGGGCGTGCTGTCCAGTGCGGTGTTCCTTCCGTACCTGTTCTTCGCCGTGCCCGCCGGTGTGTACAGCGACCGGATGGACCGGCGCACCGCGATGATCGGTGCGACGGTGACGCGCGCCGGTGCGCTGACCGCTATGTGCCTGAGTCTGGTCAGCGGAACCGTTGCCGTATGGCAGGTATTCGTCCTGAGTCTGGTGCTCGGTGGTGCCGAATGCCTCTATGACACATCCGCCGACGCGGCACTGCCCACGTTGGTCCCAGCCGCAGCCCTGGACCGGGCCAACGCCCGGCTGCAAGGCGTGATCACGGTGGCCAACGAGTTCCTGGGCGGCCCGGCCGGTGGCTTCCTGTTCGCTGCCGTCGCGGTCGGGCCTTTCGCCGTCGAACTGGGCGCGGCACTGCTGGTGATCGCCCTGATCACCGGACTGCCGAGCCTCACCCAGCACCGGCGGCAACCGGATGAGCAGCAGCAGCCCGCCGGCGCCGGTACCGGCGCGCAGGACCGGCGGACGCCTGCCCCCGGCCACCTGCGCTCGGTGCTGGCCGAGACGATTGCCGGCATCCGCTGGCTCCTGGGATACCCACAGCTGCGCGCCTTGGCGTTGCTGACCGCTGTGGGTGGCCTGTGCCTGGAGTTGGCCCAGGCCACGATGGTGCTCTTCGCCTTGCACGTTCTGCACCTGCCGGAAGCCGCCTTCGGAGTCTTCGCATCCGCGGCCGCTGTGGGTGGCGTGCTCGGTGTCAGCGTGGTAGGCGTGCTGGTGGCCCGGTTTTCCCGTTTTCTGGTCATGTCCTGCGCCTTGATGGCTCAGCCGCTGTTCCTGTTCGGTGTGGGCGTGGCCCCCAACCCCGTCCTCGCCTGGGTGAGCCTCGCCCTGGTGGCGGCCGCGGTGGGCGTGTGGAACGTGCTGACGGTCACCGCCCGGCAACTGCTCACCCCAAACGCCGTGTACGGCCGGGTCCAGGGTGTCTGGCGCACCGTGATCTGGGGTGCGCTGCCCATCGGCGCCGTCCTCGGTGGGCTGATCGCCCGGGAGTTCGGTCTGCGCGCACCCTGGCTGGCGGGGGCAGCGGTGTTCCTGCTGGTCGCCGCCGGCTGCCTTCCGGTGGTCCGCCGGGTGTGCACGCTGGTGGACGCGCAGGTCGCGCAGCGCGGCGCGGTCCCGGCCGAAGACACTCGCCCCTGAAAAGCTCGTGTCCCCAAGAGACCTTTCCGTTCACAGACCTTTCCGCTGACAGACCTTGCTGCTGAACAAACGTTCAGATAGCATGATGAACATGTGTTCAGCTCCGCAAGACATGTCATCGGGGCCACGCCGTCAGGCCTCTGCCGGGTCCGGGCGGCTTTCCTCGGTGCCGTCGCTGCAAGACCTGACGGCCAAGGCTGCCATCCGCGAGGTCGCCCTGGAGCTGTTCGCCGAGCATGGCTTCGACGCGGTCAGCGTCCGCCGGATCGCCACCGCTGCCGGGGTCTCTCCCGGTCTGGTCATGCATCACTTCGGCAGCAAGGCGGGCCTGCGGGCGGCGGTGGACGAGCACGTGCTCACCCTGCTCAACACGCTGATCGCCCAGGTCGGCCTGGACACCGACGAAGCCGTGGTGGAAAGGCTCGAGGGCGGCGACGACCTCGCTGTGCAGCTGTTCTCCGGAGCCATCCCGGCAGGCTCTGCGGTGTTGCCCTACCTGCGGCGCATGCTGCTGACCGATGACGAACAGGCCCGCGGCCTGATCGAGTACTGGTTCCAGCTCATCCTGCAGGTCCTGCAGGGGTTGCGCGACCGGGGGTTCCTCGCGGCTGACTGCGATCTCGAGGTCCTTTCCGGCCAGCTGCTCAGCATGGACCTGGGCGTCCTTCTTCTCCAAGGAGCCCTCACCGAGACGCTCGGGTTCGACCCGCTCAGTCCGGACGGCGTGAGCAGGTGGGCCACCAGCGCCTACCGGCTCTTGGCCGGTTTGCTCACCAGTGCATCCGCGCCGGCCGGCTCACCCACCGGCGCGGCCCCGTCCGAGCACGGCGCACCCACGCCCGACTCACGACCCACGAAGACGGAGGAATGATGACCGAACACCTCATCGAGATATGCGGCCTAGTGAAGAGATTCGGCTCCTTCACCGCCCTGGACGGGCTGGACCTGAACGTCGAGAAGGGGCAGGTGCACGGCTTCCTCGGCCCTAACGGCTCCGGCAAGTCCACCACCATCCGGGTGCTGCTCGGGCTCATGCGGGCCGACGCGGGCACCGTGCGCATGTTCGGGCAGGACCCGTGGACGCAGGCGGTCGGCATACACTCCCGGCTGGCCTACGTACCCGGCGACGTCACACTGTGGCCCGGCCTGACCGGCGGGCAGTGCATCGACGTGCTGGCCCGCGCGCACGGCGGCATCGACGAGGCGCGCCGGGCCGAGCTGATCGAGCGGTTCGAGCTGGAACCGCGCAAACGTTCCCGGGACTACTCCAAGGGAAACCGGCAGAAGGTGTGCCTGATCGCGGCACTGGCCGCGCGGGTGGAGCTGCTGATTCTGGACGAGCCCACCGCCGGCCTGGACCCGCTGATGGAGGCGGTGTTCCAGCAGGTCATCGCCGAACGTAAGGCCGAGGGCGTCACCGTGCTGCTCAGCAGCCACATCATGGGTGAGGTCGAAGCCCTCGCCGACCAGGTGGCCATCATCCGGGAGGGCCGCACGGTGACATCCGGCACGCTGACCGAACTGCGCCGGCACACCCACAGTCAGATCCGGGCCGTCACAGACCTCGCCCCAGCCGGCATCGAGGCGCTGCCCGGGGTGGTCGACGTGCAGACCGCACTCGACGAGACCGGCCGCACCGAGGTGCACGCTTCGGCCGAACCCGACGCCGTCGGGCCGCTGGTGGGTGCCCTGCACACTGTGGGGATCCACACCCTCACGGTCACGCCGCCGAGCCTGGACGACCTCTTCCTGCAGGCGTATACGGACAACCCGCTCTCCGAAGCGGACCAGCCCGAGGCGGTGGCCGGATGACTTCGCCGAACGCATCGGCCTTCGCCGGCACCGGCATACTGGCCCGCATCGCACTGCACACCGGCTGGAAGCGGCTGGCGCTCTGGGTGCTCGGACTCATCGGCATGATGCTCGTGACCACCGCGTCCCTCTCCGCGCTGTACGACACCGCCGAGAAGCTGGCAGCATACAGCCAGTCCCTGGACGGCGACGCAATGCTGGTGCTCAACGGCAAGGTCGCGGGCCTGGAGACCATGGGCGGGGTATTCGCCAACGAGTTCGGATTCGTGCTCGCCTTCGGGCTGCCGCTGATGGGAATCGCGCTAGCCTCCCGCGGTACCCGCCAGGACGAGGAAGCCGGCCGGCTCGAGCTGCTGCTGGCCGCCCGCATCGGCCACCGTGCCCCCATCCTGGCCGCGGTGTTGGTGACCGGCGGCGCCCTGCTGATCACCGGCCTGGGGAGCGCGGCGGTGATGATCGCGTTCGACGCCGACGTCACCGGCTCATTGCTGTACGGGCTCGGCATGGCGGCGCTGGGGTTCGTCTTCGCGGGTGTCACCGTGTTCGCCGCGCAGTTCTTCGAGCACAACCGGGCGGTGTGGGGGTTCGGCCTGGCCGTCACGGTGATCAGCTACCTGCTGCGTGGGCAGGGCGCGGTCAACGACAACTGGCTGCTGTGGCTTTCCCCGCATGGGTGGGTCGACGAGGCTCGCGCCTTCGGCGACGCCAGGGCCTGGCCGCTGCTGCTGGCCGGCGGTGTCGGGCTCGGGCTGACGGCGGTGGCGTTCTACCTCAACACCCGCCGCGACGTGGGCAGCGCGCTCATCCGGCCCCGGACGGCCGCCGCCCGCGCTTCCCGGCTGTTGCGCAGCCCGGTCGGGCTGGCCGTCTACGAGCATCGCGGCGCGGTTCTCGGCTGGAGCATCGGCACGGTGGCGCTGATGGGGACCTACGGTTCGTTGACCCAGGAGGTCTTGAACGCCTTTCGGGACAACCCGGACCTCGCCGTGTTAGTCGGGGCCGACCCGAACGCCGCCGACCGGCTGCTCGGCGCGGTGTTGTCCACGTTCGTGATGATCCTTGCCATCCTGGTGGCCGCGTTCTTCGTCATGGCGGTCAACTCGTTGCGCCGCGAGGAGGCCGCGGCCCGGCTGGAGGCGGACCTGTCCGGGAGCCGGTCCAGGTACGGCTGGCTGGGCACGCACGTGCTGGTCATCGGCGCCGGCGCGCTGATCATTGCCGCCGCCGGTGCGGTGGTGCTGGCCACCACCACGGCCTCCTCCACCGGAGACGACACTTGGACGGGCGAAATCCTCTCCGCCGCAGTGTCCTTCAGTCCGTCCGTGGTCATTTTCGGGGGCATCGCGGTGGCGCTGTTCGGGGCACGGCCCACCTGGCAGGTCTTCGGCTGGGTGCTGTTCGCGTTCGCCGCGATCGTGGCCTACCTGGGACCCGGCTTCGACCTGCCCGAGTGGCTGGTCAAGGCATCCCCGTTCGCTGGGATCGGCGCGGACATCATCAACGACGGAGCGTCCGCCACCGGCACCGGCGTGCTGCTCGGGACGACCGTTGCGTTGCTGCTGGTGGGGCTCGTCACCTTCCGGCGGCGCAACATCCCGGCCGCTTAGTCCACCGGGCTGACCAGGATCACGTGCTGGCGCCCGCCCAGCCGGGTGAGCACGATCGTGGCGTGCCTGGTACCGCGCAGCCGCAGTTGTGCCCGTAGTTGCTCCGGGACCACTGCGGTGCCGCGCTTCTTGATGGTCAGTGAGCCGATGTCCAGTTCGCGCAGCCGGGTGCGCAACGGTTTGAGCGAGAACGGCCACACGTCCAACACCCGGTAGACCCGGGCCAGCCCACAGCCGGTCACCGCGTCGGTCACCCGGTCCAGGCTGAGGTAGGCAATCCCCGGGTCCAGCGCGGTGGCCGCGAGTCGTTCACCCAACGGCCCCACCAGACCGGCGCGCAGCACCGCGTCGTCAGGTTCGATCAGGTACTGGCCCAGCGGGCCGACCCTGGTGCGGGGCGGTTCGTGGTCCGGCCAGGTCAACTCGCTGCCGGTGCCGTGGCGCAACACCGTTGCCGCGCGGCGGATTCCGGGACGGGCCAAGGGCCCCCACCACACCGCCGCCTCCACCAGGTCGCCGTCGACGCTGACCCATTGCGTCTCGGCGTCCAGGGGCAGCAGCTCGTGCGGAACGCCCGGGGCGAGTTTGGCCCCGGTGGCGGGCACGTGCGCGGCCACCGAGCAGACCTGCGACCAGGACGGGCTGCCCCGGCGGGGATCATGACGACGGCTGCCGCCCTTGGTGCGCCGGGACGGATCCAGCCACGCTCCGTCCACCGCGGACAGGTCGACGTCCATCGCGTCGCTGCACTCCACCCGCACGTGCGGGAAGTGCCGCAGATTGAGGGTGGCCACGGCGGTAGCCAGTTCGTCGCGATCAACCGCCAGCACGCCGATGTCCAATCCGGCCAGTGCCATCGCGTCGCCGCCGATCCCGCACCCCAGATCGGCCACCAGCGTCACGTTGGCTGCGGCGTACCGGGCCGCGTGCCGGGCGGCCACGTCCAGCCTGGTGGCCTGCTCCAGCCCCACCGCGGTGAAGAGCATCGAGGAAGCGAACGGGCCGAACTTGGCCTTGGCCCTGGCCCGTAGCTTGGACTGGGTCATCGCCGCGGATACCAGTGCGGCGGGGTGGCCCTGCTCGCGCAGCGACCCGGCCAGGCGTAACGCTTCGGATTCCTCGTACGGCGGCAGGGACTCCAGCAGTGCCCACCCCTCCTCGGTCAGCAGTGGGGCCAGTGAAACAGGGGTCATGTCACTGATCGTGTCACGTGTTCGCGGGTGCGCTTCACCTCACCAGTGGCTGCGCAGCGGGTAGGCGGTCTCCCCGGTCTTGGCGGGTTTGGTAGCCAGCATCTGGGCGACGTGCAGGGTGTTGTCCTCGAAGCTGAGCCTGGCGCCGGCCATGTACAAACCCCACACCCGGGCGATCTGCTCATCGGCCGCGGCTACCGCCGCGTCCCAGTTCTCCTGCAGGTTCGTGCTCCACGCGGCCAGGGTGCGGGCATAGTGCATGCGCAGGTTCTCCACGTGGTGTACTTCGAGGCCACAGTCGTCGACCAGGGTCGTGAGTCGGCTTGCGGTGGTCAGCTCCCCGTTGGGGAAGACGTACCGGTCGATGAAGGCATCGGTACCCGGCCTGTCCCAGCTGTGTACCCGGGTGATGCAGTGGTTGAGCAAGCGACCGCCGACGCGAAGGCGATCGCGGATGAACTCGAAGTAGCCGGGCAGATTTCGGACGCCGACGTGCTCGGCCATTCCGATGGAACAGATCGCGTCGAACCCCGTTTCCGGAACGTCCCGGTAGTCCTGGTGGCGGATCTGCACGAGGTCGGACAGGCCTTCTTCCTCGACCTTGGCGCGTGCCCAGTCCGCCTGCTGGCGGGATACCGTGACCCCGACGGCTCGAACCCGGCGATGCCGGGCAGCATGGCGTACCATGCCGCCCCACCCGCAACCGATGTCCAGCAGTCGCTGCCCCGGCTGCAGGTCGAGCTTGTCCGCGATCAGGGCGTGCTTGCGTTCCTGTGCCGCATCGAGGCTCGGGTCCTCCGGGGTGAAGACGCCGCAGCTGTAGGTCATGGTGGGGCCGAGAACTATTTCGTAGAAAGGGTTCCCGACGTCGTAGTGGAACCCGATCGATTCCTCGACCCGCCTTCTGGCACCGGCCGGAAGCCTGGTTTGGGCGGCGCGCAGCCAGCGCGGCGGTGCTTCCCGGGGCGGCAGCGGTGGGCGTTTGAACATCCCCACCCCCAGATCGCGCATCAACCGCGCGGCGTGCACGGGCGACGGTCGCTTCAACCGGGCCTGCTTGAGTGTGGCCAGGGCAGGGTAGGGGTTGCCCGGGTGAACCCCTTCGACGTCGATGGCCCCGCTGAGGTAGGCCCTGCTCAGCCCCAGTTCGCCGGGCGCTGTCGTCAGGTACTGCAGGGCTCGACGGTCCACGAGCTTCAGCGTGAGCGGGGCGTCGCGGGGTCCGATGTCGGTGCCGTCGTAGCCGAGCACCCGGAACGGCAGCCGATCCGTCGTCACGGCGTGCAGGACGCGGTGTACGGGGCGATCGTCGCGGCTCAGCTGTTCGGTGTTTGACCGGACTGCCATGAGTGTTCCTCCTCACGCGACAGCGCCAGGCTCGATGCAGAGCCTTAATCAAAAAACGGTCGAATAGGACACTCGGTCTCTGCTGCCTGAATCCACCGCCTGTCATTGGTGCACGTCCACTTTATCGAGTGAGTCATCCGGCGGGAGTGACGGAAGACACGAGACGACCTGGATATTGTCTATTTAGCAATGAATCACGGTGGTCTTCAGGGTGCTGGGCTGGCACAAGCCCAGCGCTACCGGGCTGTGCGGAGGTCCCGAGGGTGAGCATCGCCAGCGTGACCCGAACCGGTTGCGGCCTGCGTCATCAGGACTCTGATGGCGTAGTGACAGCACAGGTGGCCCCAGATCTCTTGCAGAGCCAGCTCCGGTGATTTGGACCGCATGACCGTGCGTGCGCCTCGTTGGTGAGCCGACAGTTCACCGAAGACCAGTCCGATCTTCCACCGGCGGGCGTAGGCGCCGGCAAGGTCGGCGGCCGAGGCTTCTTGCGGATCGGTCACGGTGGTGAACAGCCGGTAGCTGGTGGGCTTGTTCCGTGCGTGGCTCGGGGTGTAGTCGACCACTCGTACGAGCATTGGCTCCGGTTGCCGCGCTGCGGCGGTCCGGGTCTGCTTCAGATGAGCCAGCCATGAGCCGTCCGGCAGATCCTTCGCGTGTACCGGCTTCGGTGCGGTCTTGTCGGTGCGGATGCGCCACAACACATCGGCCCCGGTGCCCACTGCCGCGGCACACGACGCCCAGGAGAACAAGCCCCGGTCTGCGATCAGCAGCATTCCCGGCTGTAGCTGGGCCAACAACGATTCACTCAGGCTGGCTTCGGACCGGGCGTAGGCACCGACACGGGCAGCGAATACGACGTGGGTGCCGCACTCGGCCAGCGCGACCAGCCGGGCCTGCGGAAACGTTGCCCGCTCACCGTGGGACACGGCAGGCCGCCCGAAGTACTCCGCGTTGGCGGGGGTGTCGGCCACGTCCAGGCACATCCCGTCGACCGCGACCAGGCGCCGGCCGGCCAGCCATGACTGCGGCGTGTCGCGTTCGGCCAACGGCACCGCCACCCGGGAGAACAGGTCTGCCACCGGCTGGGCCCCCAATCGCGTGCGCGCCTGAAAGATCGCCGACTTCGACGGCACGCAGTACCTGTCGTGCCACCCCGATGCCCACGACAACCCGTCGGTCAACTGCTTCAGCACATCCTGGTAGGACCCTTCCGAGTACAACGCCATCCCGATCGCGAAGTACGCCATGACCCGCGCCGGCAACGTCCGGTGACGCTGCTGGGTTCGGCCCGCCGCCGCGATGACCTCGTCCACCAACCCCGGTGGGAACACCCGTGTCAGCACCCCCACCGCCACCAGATCCGACAACCGGCGATCCGACTCCGGCTTCACCCACCCACCACGCGGCATGCCATCAAACTACACCTCTGAATCCTTAATTGAACGGTCCGGAATTGCGAGGTACGGAGCCGCTCAACGCGCAGACTTGTTGAACACGAATGATTCTTGGTCGGCGCGACTGTGTTCGCCGTGCCCCGAGTGCCGAGAGCTGTGGCCCGGGCGCCGGTGACTGGGCCACAGTACGAGCGGCCTTGTCCTTCACAACGGCGGCGGCCTTGTCGGAAAGGGCCGCCAAGGGTCACCACTGCGCGCGTTACCGGCAACGGTGGAATTGTCTGATCGGCGGTTCGATCATGCGGCCGAAACCGTTCCATTCAGTGAGGTTCTCTCACTGGGTTTTGTGGTTGGGGGTGAGGAGGACGAGTGCGGCGGCGATGTGGCCGATTCGTTGGGGGCAGGCGGTGATGCGGCGGAGGG
>PDWJ01004400.1_pt1 | contig 13751 bp, 13 predicted proteins | sample 1430881 | NCBI WGS metagenome assembly PDWJ01 (sample SAMN01162460, study PRJNA174530) | Oral metagenome, whole genome shotgun sequencing project. | biome: Marine environment; feature: Marine mammal; material: Swab sample of the gingival sulcus; isolation source: swab sample of gingival sulcus... | reverse complement strand
AACGAATAAAACCTGAAAGGTTTTGGAAACCTTTCAGGTTATAGAAACCACGGAGTATCTTAGAAATACCAGAGTTTCATGTTAGCAAGAGGCTACTGGCACAACTCATTTAAAGTAGAGACGATTGAGGCTTTTGAGGTGTAAGATTCTTTTTTTACGACTTCTCCGTCCTTCGTAAACACCACAGTCATCGGTTCAACGCCTGTGCCGAGCCGTTTGCACAAGCACTCTTTCTTATAGAAATCGATCAGGTTGAGCTTGACACGTCCACCCATTTCCAACTCAATCGCCTGCATTTCAGTAATCAGCCCACGGCTGGGCGCATCAATGGCAGAGAAGATATAAATCAGGCCAACTTTCTCTTTCTGCATAATCTGTTGCTCGAACATTTCGGTTTCCGCAATGTAGCGTTCCGCTGCGACTCCGGCAATCGAACCGTCTCCAACAGCGGTTGCCACCTGTCGGAGACTTTTTTGTCGAATGTCACCGGCCACAAATACTCCAGGAATGTTGGTTTCCATCTCCTCATTTGTAATGATATAGCCTTGAGAGTTCAATTGTAAAACATCTTTAAAGATCTCGCTATTCGCAATATATCCGATGAACATGAAGCAAGTATCCACTTTGACCGGATCGAGCTCGCCTGTTTTGAGATTTTTTAAGACCACCGTGTCTAAATGATCTTCGCCTTCAAAAGAATCGACCATTGTATTCCATTTGAACTCCATTTTCGGGTTTGCCAGCGCCTGATTTTTGGCAATCTCATTGGCATCCATAATGCCTTCGTCGTGAATGACGCCGGTCAAGCGTGGACGGCCACCGGTTGCGATAATCACAACCTTAGCCTGGTAGATAATCCGAAAGGTCTCGACCATGTGCCCACAGACCGGATCGAGATGCACTTTCTTCACATCAGTGAGTTTGATTTTGACGCCGAATTTTTTAGCCTGTTTTTCAAACTGCTTCATCAAGTCCAGACCGGACAGATCTTCGGGAAATCCGGGATAGTTACAAATCTCGTTGGTATACGTTGCTAAGCCTCCTAACAGAGATTTTTCGATTAACAGAGTGTTCAAACGGGCTCTCCCGCAATAGATCGCTGAGGTTAAACCTGCAGGGCCGCCTCCGATAATCACGACATCATAACTTTCATATTTTTTTCTCATAATGACTGCTTTATCTACCACAAAGACACGGAGACGCGAAGTTCGACGAAAAAGGGGGCGCTTTCATGCTTCGACGAATTCACCACGAACCGTGCGGAATCGTACAACACTAACGACAACAATAACCTTCGCTCTTCTCAGCGCCTTTGCATCTTTGTAGTGGAAAAAAATAGGCGTTTGTCCAGAAAATAGGGCTTTGCGAAGAATCTCCACAAAGCCCTGATGAGGGGGAAATGATCAAAAATTCTTATTGAGAGGCTTTTTCCCAGCCAACCCATCCGCCTTCAAGGCTTTTGACATCTTTGTAGCCAATCGACAACAATGCTGCTGTTGCCAGGGCAGAACGGCCGCCGCTTTTGCAGAAGAGCACGATTTCTTTTGATTTGTCTTCGACTTTAGCGCCAATCTTGAACTCCAACAGGCCGCGAGAAATATTGAGTGCGCCAGGAATGCTGCCTTTGATGAATTCACCTTTATCACGGACATCGATCAGGACGAAGTCATCCTGATTATCCATTTTCTTCTTCAGATCTTCACGAGAAATCTCGGTAATGTGAGTTTTGACATCAGCCACCAAGGCTTTAGCATCGGCGTAAACTTTCGCGTCTTCAGCTCTGGTCTGAACAGTGGCTCCCCATGTCAACACAACAGCGACTAACAACAATGAGACGATAATTTTTTTCATGATAGTTTCTCCTGATAAATATTGATAATTGGTAATTGGCAATTGATTTAGCATCCACCGCCGTCGTCGGAATGATGATGGATTCCGTCAACAGCGTCTTTGAAACTGTCATCCTTCCAGGCCGTCCATCCCCCCTCGAGATTTTTGACGTTCTGATAGCCGATCCGCATGAGTGCCTCAACAGCTAACAGGCCCCGACCGTCTTTCTGGCAATAGATGACGATTTCCTCTGTTCTCTCAGGAAATTCTTTCTCTACCTGGAACTCCAGAAGTCCTCGTGAAATATGCACTGCTCCCGGAATACTGCCACTATTAAATTCTTTTAATGTGCGGACATCAATTAAAGTAAATTCTTCTTCATTCTCTAATTTTGTCTGCAGTTCCTTGACCGACAGTTGAGGCATCCGGGCCTGCAAGTCTTCAATCAGCACCTTGCTATTTTCAAACACCCGGTACTTATCGGCTGATTGCTCGACACAGCCGACACTCATGATGCCAAGCATCGCCAGGAATACCATAAATACGGCATATTTTGTTCTCATCACATTCTCCTTTTGACTATTATTCGCTCTTCTTCTTGCCATACCAATCAGCCAGGATATACAGGGCTGCTAATAAGGCAAAATGCAGAATCAGAGCTATTCCCCAATTCCCCACGATTTTCGGCAGAAAAAATTTGTGTTTTGCGTTAAAATAGAGCACTTTCGACCACAACGGATAATTATTGAGTGCCCAGATCGATCCCACCGCAAAGAAAACAAGTGCGATCATGTTCATCACGAATCCCTCACCGACTCTCATCAAGGTTCCTGATGCGCATCCGCTGGCCAGCACCATTCCAATACCAAACATAAATCCGCCAAGGGCCGTATGTAACCCTACAGGTTGAATGCTGCCGGGAATGCGAGTCAGGTGATCCAGACCTCCTGCGGCTGTGGCTGCTCCGTATTGGTAGGCCACAAACCCTATTGTTGCAATCGCAATCGCAATAATCACGGCTTTTGTCAAACTGGTTCCCCCAGTCAACAGCGGATCACGTAACGATGCAGTAAAACAGAACCTGGCTCGTTGGAGCGTAAAGCCAAACGCAATGCCGAAAATCCAGAATAAGGCCATTTTCCCTCCGGCAGGAGAAAAGCGTGCCAGTAGTATTCCGATGATGATCAAGCCTATCAGAACTCCGACGCCTAAAGGGAATTGATTTTTTTTCTTTTTTCTGGGACGCGATGTCCGGCTGGATGCTGCTCTGGCAGCAAGATTTCCCATAATATAAATCTCCTTCTCTGCTACATAAAATATTTAACCAGCAATTTGCTTCCGACAACACCGCCTAAGAAGATAAAAACCAGAAAGAGGTAACCGTGCAGCGACATCGACGAGACACCGCCGAATAAAGCTCCAATATTACAGCCAAAACTCAGTCGGGCTCCATACCCCATCAGTAATCCGCCAATAATAGCCGCCACAATTTGCCGCCAGGACTTGATCTTTTTGAGCTTGAATTGTGAAGCCAGCAGGGTTGCCAACAAGGCTCCCAGAATAACACCGATATTACGGATAGAAGAGCCGTCAGTCCAAAAATTCAATTTTGCAAAACCTTTATTGACATAAATGAAATAATCCCATTTTTCAGGATGGCCGCCAAAAAGTTGATACACCCAGGCTCCCCAATTGGCTAAGGCTCCTGAAACTCCCCAGGCCTTTCCGCCTGTGGCGGCCATGTGGGCGACATTCAATACTCCTAAGAGCACAGCGCCTGCCACATACGTCCAGGGATCCTTAAGCCATTTTTTATAATAGTCGGTCTTTTTAATGTCCATTAGGATGTCCTTTTCTTATTTGACCTTTTCAATAAAGATTTCCCATTCCCCATCGTCTATTTCTTCGATCTCGACATTATGCCCTGCATTTCTCGCCCATTCCGGAACATTTTTCATCGCGCAGCTATGATCGATCTCCATGATCAACAGATCCCCAACTTCCATTTCCTCAAGCGCTTTTTGACCTTTAACTAACGGAATCGGACACGCTTCACCTAAACAATCCAAACGTACTTCTGCCATCATATTCTCCTTGTATTGTGTGTGAATAAATGAATTTTCTGGTGGGTCTGCTTTTGGCCCCACCCTCCATGGCCATCTTTCTTCAAATATCTCCTGCAGGTCATACTTTCGACATTGACCTGTCAAAGCATTTCCCTGCATATCATACCGCAGCAAGAGGCATGCCAACCTGAACATTCCCGTTTTCAGGCGAACGTATCATGTCCGGAATGGAAAGATGCCCGAAAATACATCTCATTTTCGGGCATCTTTCCTGGAAATAAAAAATTTCCCTTGCCAGAATCATTGTCGTCATTGTAAGAGGGTCTGAATATGAAATCACGATTGCATGCTTTTCACCAGCGAATGACCATCAAAACACGATTAATTGCTGCGCTGCTCCTGTTACTTATCGTGTGTCTGGCAGGCTTCACCGTCTATTCGCTGCGGCGCAGCGAGTCGATGATCCGCCGCAAAGAGCTGGAAACCTACCGTTTTCTCGTCAATACCGTCCGCTCGGCGATGCGCCAGAAGCTTCATGAAGCAGAAACGGCAGTTCAAACAGTCGCGCAAAACCCCAATATTCAACGCCTGTTTGCCGAACGCAAACGCGAAGAATTGTTGGCACTGCTTTCGCCGGTCTATCAGACCTTAAAACCTTCCGTCAGTCAGCTACACTTCCATCTTCCTGATTCGACCTCGTTTCTGCGCCTTCATTTCCCGGAAGAATTCGGTGATAACCTGAAAGACTACCGCTTAACCGTCAACGAATGCAATACCACCCAAAAACTAGTTGCCGGCCTGGAAGAAGGGATTGCCGGGTTCGGATTCAGAGTCGTTGTACCAATGAACTATCAGGGCCGGCACACCGGTTCGGTCGAGTATGGCATGGACTTCGGCCGGGAATTTCTTCTGCAGTTACGGCAGGACCTGGAAGGGGACTATTTTATTTACCGTATTGTGAACGGGGTTGTGGATATGCATCTCGGAACCCTCGATTCTGACGTCTGTTTTATTCAGGGCCCTCAGATCGAAGAAATTCTCGCCGATCAACCAGTCTTTAAAATTTCTGACGACCGAACCACAGGGTTTATTCTCATTCCTTTCCGCCGCTTTAATGGAGAAGTACAGGGGTTCATTAAAGTGGTGTTAGACCGAAGCGAATTAGCCCGGCAGATGGCGCAGCTCACCCGAAGTGCATTATTGTTTGGAGGTGGCAGTATTGTCGGCCTGACCGCGATTTTTTTTGGGTTGATCACCCTGGCATTACGCCCCATACCTCAAATTGTCGAGCAAACAAAACAGATCAGTGCAGAAATTTCACGCGGCAATTTTACGTTCCGAGGGAACGTCAAAGAAACAAGCACTGATTTCCAGGAAATTATCGCCCAGATTAATCGAATTATTAATGCACTTAGGGAAAGCGAGTCACAGAAACAAGCGATATTAGACGCCTTCCCCGGAATGCTGTATTACATCGACCGGGACTTTACGATCCTTTGGGCAAACCGGACCATGCGTCACATTTATCCGGCCATCATCGGGGCAAGATGCCCGAATGTGATGGAGAATTACGGTCAGAATTTTTGTAAAAATTGCCTTGTTGAAAAAGCGATACACAGCCGGCGAATGGAAAAGGATACCCAATCCTACTTCGACTTGTTTGGCAAGCAAGAGACAACCTACTGGGAAAATATCGCAGTTCCAATCGAAACAGCAGCAAAACAGCTTCGAGGATGTATCAAGATTTCCTGGAACATCACCGAGCAAAAACGCCTGGAACAATTGACCCGCGACTTGAATCGCACCCTTGAAGATCGTATCCGGCATGAAATTGAGAAACAGAAAGAGCAGGAACAATTAATTTATCAGCAATCGAAACTCGCAGCATTGGGAGAACTTGCCGCTGGAATCGCTCATGAAATCAACCAACCGCTCAATACAATCGGCTTTGCGCTGGACAATCTGTTTTCGAAATTTCGTAAGCAGACGATGACAGAAGACTATCTTCGCACCAAAATTGCCTTGCTTTCCGAGGATATTCACCGTATTCGTTTAATTATCGATCACGTTCGCACCTTTTCGCGAGAGCAGCACTCCGAGCATCAGGAAACCTTTGATATGAATATGAGTGTTGAAAAAGCGCTTTCACTGATTCGTGTGCAGTATGCAAACCATAACATCACTGTGGAAACCGATCTTTCGAACGATTGTTTGATGATTTGGGGAAATCTGTATCACTTCGAACAAGTCATCTTGAACTTTCTCTCTAACGCCAAAGATGCCGTCGAAGAAAAACACTCACGCACTTCCCTTGCGGGCTATGAAATGAAAATTCACATCCGAACCTACCACCATGACAACCAGATGTGTTTGGAGGTTGAAGATAATGGAATTGGGATTGAAAAAAGTCATCTCACTCAAATATTCGATCCGTTTTACACGACCAAAGATCCTGATAAAGGCACTGGGCTGGGTTTATCAATTTCTTATGGACTCATCAAAAAAATGCACGGGACACTAGACGTTGAAAGCCGTTACCAACAGGGAACAATCATGCGACTCACATTCTCCAGGGAATCCTCGAAAACACAGCCTTTCGATGACGCATTTTCCCAGGAATTCTCCTCGCAGAAAGAGCTCCAACCCCTGGTGCTGTAAATAATTTTTCAGTTTTTGTGCAGAAACGCAGAGGCGCAGAGAATTTTAATAAACTTTTCTCTGCGCCTCTGTACAAAAGATTACACGCATTTATACTTATTTCCTATGCAAAATTTGAAAATTTTAGTTGTCGATGATGAGAAGCGCTTGGCCGATGAATTATTTGAGTTTCTTGAAGAAAACGATTTCCAAGCGTATGTCGCATATAAACCGTCTCAGGGCTTCGAAATCCTCAAGACACAGCAGATTGACATCGTCATCTTAGACTTGAAACTGCCTGAAATGACCGGTCTCGAAATGCTGCGGCATCTCAAAAAAGATTATGCCGATACCGACGTGATTATGGTCAGTGGGCATGGCGACATGGAAGCGGTCATTCAATCGATCCGTTTAGGGGCTTTCGATTTCCTCCAAAAACCTTTTCGACCCTTTGATATCAAAACGTCTATCGAGCGAACAGGCCGATATCATCAGTTAAACCAGGAATATCATAAATTACAGCGCTCATATTCGTTGATTTCAAAAGAGCTACAACAAGCCATCAATGCGAATATCGTCGGCCAGAGCCAGGCGATAAAAGATATTTTAGAGATGGCCGAAACCGCGGCCCAACATGATGAAGCCAATGTTTTGATTTTGGGGGAAAGCGGAACTGGCAAGGAACTGATCGCCAGGATGATTCACCACCACAGCAGCAGAACCGGACAAATATTTCACGCTGTCAATTGCAGTGCGATTCCGCGAGAATTATTCGAAAGTGAATTTTTCGGTCATAAAAAAGGCGCGTTCACTGGGGCACTCGAATCAAAAAAGGGCTATTTCCAAATCGCAGACGGCGGTACGCTATTTCTCGATGAAATCGGAGATTTGCCGTTTGAACTGCAGGCGAAGCTCTTACGAGTGATTGAAGATAATACGGTGAATGTCATCGGCTCGGATACGCCGTTAAGAGTCGATGTCAGAGTAATTGCCGCGACGAATCAAAACCTGCCACAAAAGGTCAAAGAGGGGAAATTCCGGGCTGATTTATATTACCGGCTGAATACCGTGGTTATCAAAACACCACCTTTACGAGAACGCCAGGAAGATATTCCGGTGTTAGTGGAATATTTCGTCCGATTTTTCGCTGAAAAAATGAATAAGCCAGCCCCAGCAATTCGACAACATACGATGGAGCGATTGATACACTATTCCTTTCCTGGCAATATTCGGGAGCTTCGTAACATGCTCGAACGCGCTATGATCTTTTCAAAAGGCGGGAATCTGGAAATCACGTATCCCGACAACGAACTCAATGGGACAGACTCTCACTCAGACAGACCAAAAACTTTTGATTTACAGATTATTGAGAAAGAAACCATTCTCGCAGCGTTAAAAGAAACCGATTATAATCAGGTCAAGGCTGCTATTCTGCTGAATATTTCTCGACAAGCATTAGAACGGCGGATCAAAAAACATCAGATCGTACTTTGATCGACGGTCAGCATTTGACTTATGCTGCATCTGGCAATAACAAGTGTTACGTTTGTTAATCACACACAGTCGGCTTGTGCTCAGCAAGAAACCATCTGCATAGAGGAGAGTTACGTTCAACCGCTCAACAGTTTTCTGTGAGAAGGGTGAAAATTTTTTTGCTCTGCCATCAGTATCTTCAGCTATTTTTATTTTTTACACTCTCTCATCTTTGTATCACCAACAGCATGACAGACATGATCAAATTGGCTGCTATTAAGGTGAAATAGGTGGATTCAGGAGATCGTATCAGAGCAATCTCACCGATATATTGATATCACTATTTTGAATTTTATTTAACGTTTGTAAATTTTTTTCTTGACAAAATAACGTTTGTTAATTATTTTATACACATACGCTAAAATATTGTTACTAGTTAATTAGTTATTATTCATAAATTTTTACACAGACAATTTTGTTGGAAACGCGTATATGTTTTTATCCCCAACATATGATAGTTGTCAATCAGGCAGGAGGTGGTACGAGCAGCCCTCTGAAAGTAAGTGAAGATCGTGAGCGAACAGTGAGAGAAAACAACAATCAATAACTTAACAACGTAACATTTTTTTCTCTCGCTTATCCTGTATATAGACATCCTAACTCCTTCGGACACCGAATGAGATTGAGAGTGCAAATCCGGTTCTGCTCTGCAAGCCCCCTTGCACCAACGTTTTCCAGGATGAATATAGACAGTTCCTGAAACGTAACCTACACAAAAAAAATAACGGCACATATTTGAAACGTGGAGCCAATAGTACGGGCGTTTTGGTGCGGCAGGAAAAGTCCATGACTTTATACTTTCGGCCATAGTTCTTGCTTTGACGAGAATGAGGTCTTTCTGGAGACATACATAAGTATGCCCTGTTTTCAGAAGTACTTCATTCTCACCCGTGAGACACACAGGCCAGAGAGCGCTAAAATACATGATATTTTACAGAATCATTATGTGTAAACTTCTCAGTTCCACACCATATCTCTGGGGCGTACCACAAGGGCACACATTTCATGCACGAGGCCGAGAAGGGCGTCCCGGATATCGTTTTTTTCTCAAATTTCGCCTTTTATTCGTTGACGCACTCTCTCAGAAACGCGCATAGAATCCCACCAGATTCGAGCACATCCAATATCCGACAGGTCAGCCGACAATCAGCCCCAAAGTTATCCCAAGATGACCAAAGGTCAAAAAGTCGGCCGCATCCCAAATCAGTCCCGGAATAATCGGATGAATCACCTGTTTCAGGCAGGAGTTTCCCGTACTCTTTTCTGCCGGAATTTCTTCAAGAAAAAATTCCGAATTCAGATCCAAAGGTGGCCTACGACGTAATCTCATTATTCATCTTTGTAATTTCCGGACAAAGTCGTAAGTAATTCCTGCTGTTAATCCCCAAATAATCCTCCCATTTCTTCGATACAACAAGACTTGTCGTTTCCGGCCTCCCCAGGGGGTGTAGTAGCGTTCAGGCAATCCCAACTCACGAGCGGGCAGTAAAGCATGCTCGATTCCGTGTTCATCGAGATAGGACGGTTGACTCTCGACGTAGACGTGATATTTCTCAGGCTCTGTTGTTTCAAAATAACTCACTGGCACCAGAAACACTTCCTCAACCTCATTCGTATCGATTGTCAGCGCCTCGATATGACCAATATTCAATATTCCAATAAACGGTTCGACAATCACCCCTTGCGGCGCAACAGACATGTCCAGTCTCCCGATCAGACTTATATCGTGCCGGGTGATACCCAGTTCTTCAATCGTTTCTCTGATTGCTGTGGCTTCAGAATTTTCATCGAGTTCCGAGTCATATCGTCCTCCGGGAAAACAGATTTCTCCTCCCTGTCGGATATGGTTGGCCCGTTTTTGAAACAGCAAATGATACTCGTTGTCTTGAAAAACCAATGGAACGAGTACTGCTGAGTTGAAATACTGCTCTCTCGATTGAATATCAGGACACAGAGGGAGATGGCGTTTCAAATGATCAAGAGCGGTTCTATCCATATAGCCCTATCCATACAACGTTTTTCGTTATCGTATATATACGTTCATTTCTCACGTTATAGAAACAAAATTCAGCCCTGTCAACAGAAAGTATGCCGCACCCATTTCCGCTCGATACAGCCTCTTTAATTATTTCTTATCGGCCCAATTGGATCTGGAGAATGGAGGCAATTCCCACTCGAGCAGCTCAAAGTCTTTAAAAATCGAACTCCAACACTCCTGCACTCTCCGTTTGTTACTTTTTCGCCCGGCGTTCCTGATAACTTTTGAATTGCAGTTCTTTCGCGTTCGCTTTTTGCTGTTCCGCAACCTCTGGCTCGCTGCCGCTAAAGGTTTCCTCGACAACATCCCGTAATTCATCGAGCCCTTCATTCAGATGACTCGATACTCTGCTGGAGCCAACCTTATCATTTAAGGTCTGATTCTGTTTGTAATACTCTTCGATTTGTTGTAAGGCTTCGTCCTTTTTTCCCTTTTTCACATTCTCGGCGACCTGTTCCCGCAGAGTGTTGAAATCTTCCTGGAGCACCTTTTTTTCCCAAACAGCCTGATCGATCGACGCGATGACTTCGTTCGGATCGTTCACGCATGCAATTTCGAGGGCTTGAGAAAGAGCAGCGGTATACACCATTCCCTGAGAATGATATTGCAGATGAACTCCGGATAAAGCATAGTTCTGTTCTTTATGAACCGGAAGCTGCAGCGTCAAAAAAATCGTTCGACTTTGTCCTGCCAGCACATCACCGGGATTGATAATCGCCTGATTATTTTTGACGGAAATCGGATAGCCGGAGGCGCTGATGACGGACGCCTCTTGTGGTAAAGGAATCCTGATTTCAACCCCATGCGCCGCCACAGTTCTGGAATTGCTGAACTCTTTCTGAAACACTGCGGCAAAGGTCTGGGGATTGGCCAGATAGTAGTAGTTCCCGGCTCCTCGATCTGCAATCGCTGTCATGACGTGTTCGTTAAAATCCTGTCCCACGCCAACCGTGCTAATGGCAAATTCATTTTCTACGGCAATCGATGCCATATTCCCCAGGGCATTCGGTTCGACGATTCCCCGGTTTGCAAGGCCGTCAGAAATCAACACCACTTTTTGAATATTCCCTCGTTCCGATGCCTGTAAAAGCGTCTGAATCCCTTCCTGCAACCCGCCTCCAAGATTGGTATTGCCGCCCGGTTGTATATGAGACACGATCGATTGGAAATTCTGCCTTGTCCGCTTGCTTATTTCGGTCAGTGGAGAATATTTCCACACACCATCGGAATAGCCGACCAGCGCAAAGCGATCGCCTTCGGACAGATCGGAAATTAACCCCTGAATAGCCTCTCTGGCGTATTGAATTTTCTGCCCGCGCATCGAACCACTCTGATCGAGCACAATCACCATATCCACATGCTGCTTGACAGCAGCATCATCTACAAACACATCATCCGCATGCATGGTCAGAGAAAGCGACACCGTCCCATCCCCGCCGGTAAAAATCTTATCCTGCACGAGGTGCGCGGAAAGTTGAATCGGTCCATCGCCTTCGGAGAACACATCAGGCTGATGCTGAGGCACAGCCACCCCTTGCTGATCCATATAGAAACTTCCTGCAACAACAGCAAACCCAATCATAAAAAACCCGACAATCACAAATTCTCTCATCTGTTCTCGTTTCATAACGTATGAACGGCATAAATTCGGCTGACGCAAGAAAGACAGAACGACAAGAATTATTGCAGCCCATGCGTCCCCGCTTGTGACATGCTCCTCAGGATGAAGCTGGGGACCATCCTTCTTAAAATCTATCCCTGTAGTTTCCCAATGTCCTACTCAACCGAACTCAGTTCGTTTTGTTATTCACCACAAAGGCACAAAGAGCGCAAAGAAAAACCTCAAAAAACTTTGTGACCTCCGTGTCTTTGTGGTAAAATTGTCCAAGCAACGTTATCCAAACACGTATCAGTCATTATCTCAATTCTTTGCATTCCCTTACTCGCTACTATACGAACGAGATATGCTGTTTTGCAGAATTTTTTATGGGGTGCTGATAAAAATTGACTATCAGTTCATTCCATCCAGCCTCATTCTATTGCATGGGAGCACGGTTCGCCGGATCGTTCTCTCCCTGCATGTCGATCTCCTCGCCGTAGTAGATCACGGGAATGCTCGGAAGCGTGAATTGTAAGATCTGTGCTAAGCTGTCAGGATAAAGTCCTTACCGAATGTTTCTGTTCGCTCGATGAAGTTTGTCAAATGGCTTTCCGTAGAAAATTTAGTGCCTGAACGGAAAATCTATTTGACAAAGAGAGAAACAGTTAGGATATAGAAGGGAGAGTTCTTTTGTTCCTGAGGGGGCTGTTATCTTGACGATGGAGGAGGGTATGTTCGAAAAACCGTTTTTAAGCACACGAGAAGTTGCGCAGTTTTTAGATGTGAATGAAAAAATGATCTATTCCCTGGTGTCCGATAAAGGATTGCCGGCGACGAAAATTACGGGGAAATGGTTGTTTCCCCGCCATCTTGTGGAACTCTGGCTGGAGAACCACATTGTGAATTATCCAAAATCTGCCAGTATCCCGTCGTCTCAAGGGGTACTGATCCTGGTTGGCAGCCATGATATTTTGATGGAACGCCTGCTCAGTTTGTTCAACCGTCTCTATCCCGAACGCTTGGCGGTATTTGGGAATGTCGGGAGCCTGGGAGGACTAAAAGCTCTGCATGAAGGGTTATGCCATATTGCCGCCAGTCATTTATTACAGGCGGATGAAGAGGAATATAACTTTGATTTCGCCCAGGAGGAGCTTGGGAATGAGGTCGCAGCAGTAGTCAATTTCTGCCGCAGGGAGCAGGGCTTATTTGTCGCAAAAGGCAACCCTAGAAATCTTCAGGCTATTGCCGATTTGGGACAGCCTGGAATCCGATTGGCAAATCGGTCGATGAATACAGGAACACGCTTATTGCTCGATCGGGAATTACAAAAACTCGGCCTGGATGGGACGAAAATTCAAGGCTACAAGCAGGAATATCAAAGTCATTGGGATGTCGCGCTTGAAATTTGACTGAGTGTGGAAAAATGCTCTTTCGTCATCAGGGGTAATTCAGCCATCTTATGATGTCTTACAGGATATTGACCCCACTCTGCCACAGGTGAAACCCTGGCGGGGCTCTCCTGTGTGACCAACGCCACTGCATACTGCTGTAACAAGCGATCTTTCGTGCAAGGACGCAAAAAACAGCACGAAGAATTCTTTGCGTCCTTGCACGAGTCAAAAAAAGTGTTAATTCACCATCCAATTGCGTGATTGTCTTGTTACCGTCCTTCAAGAAGCGAGGATGAATAGAGTTGTAATTCCCGGACACGATTTCTTATAAATTCGACTTTTGCACTCATTCCTGCCAAAAGCCACATTGTCCCCTCAAGGGAGCCGTAAATCGTATCAATTGCCACAAATTCCGCATCTCGGTAGGCAATCCAGGCGCGCTGTGCGATTTGTAACGAAGTCGCTCCCTGAGGCGTTAATAAGCCCCGGAGCGTCTGATACTCATCATTCAGGGCATCATCCCACATCGCGTAGGCTTGTTCGAAACAGTGCAACATGCCGGTTGTTGACGGATCCTTTCCCATGCACGTATCTGTCCAGCGGTCAATTGGATGCTGTTCTTGAGCAAGCACTGCCGGAGCGATGCACGTGAGCAG
>PDWJ01003898.1_pt1 | contig 13753 bp, 15 predicted proteins | sample 1430881 | NCBI WGS metagenome assembly PDWJ01 (sample SAMN01162460, study PRJNA174530) | Oral metagenome, whole genome shotgun sequencing project. | biome: Marine environment; feature: Marine mammal; material: Swab sample of the gingival sulcus; isolation source: swab sample of gingival sulcus... | reverse complement strand
TTATCATATTGAACATCAGCCAGGGCTTTTATGGTAGCAATATCCTGTGCAAACACATTAATATTGACAATACTAAAAAGTACTATAAATAATAGTCTCGGCATTTTTCTGGTATTGTATTCTTAATTTCTGATTGTATTTTTTCACTGCCCTGTGAGAACCCCAAATGTTAGCCGTATAAAAACTAACAGCCAATCCCCCAAAAATCCAACCATTGGCACTTTGGACACCTTTTTTTGAAAAAGCTCTGTAAGAAGCATAAGCATTGGTCGCGACAAACAAGAATGACATCAAAGCATCTCCCCACCTGTTGGCATAGGCTTTACCACTACCCGGCAACACCGCCGACATCAACACAGCTAATCCCGGGCTCTTATACTTTATATGAGTAAAGTCTTTTGTCACGGTTACCAATTCATCGTACGGGTAAGACAGATTGATGTCTTTATGTTGTGTAGTCCATAGCTGCAGCCCATTATAATCTTTTGAAATCCAGAGCTTGCTCAATTCATAAAAACTTTTATCATGATCCGGCAGTTGAGACAGGAGCAAATTATATTTATCTGAGAAATCATTACACGCAAGCGAAAACTTCAAATATTCACCTGAAAAACCAGGATGTTCAAAGATTCTATTGTTCTCTGCCAGCATTTTATATGATTTGTCCATTTTATGGCATTTGTGTCCTAATCTGTAGGTCTGCACAAGTTCTTTGATTACGGCAGTATCTTGCGGTCGAAGATAATGAATACGCTCATATTCCTGTGAAGCAAACTCATATTGTTGTGAAGCTTTAAGGTAACGGGCAAATTTCAGTGTGTTGTCATAAGACATTAAGTCTTCTTGAGCAAACACCAATAACGGACACAATGACAATAAAACACTAATCAACCGGGTCATAGAATCGTTTTATATTTTGATCAAAATGGTAATGATGAGACTTAACCAATGGATGGCATCTGGACAACCTGTCAAAGGTGTATAACCAACCTCTAATTACCCCCTTTTTAGTAAAAGCATCAACAGCATATACCGAACACGATGGTGTAAAGACACAAGAGGGCACATCCTGAGAAGACAAAAAAGTTTTATAAATCAGAAAACCGCCTCCTAAAATAAATTCAAATTCATTGGAAGCCTTCTTTAAAGGTGCCGAATAGTCTGTTTGTTCCTGATTAACCTCAAAAAGACCTCTTAAATCTTCATCAATAATTTGCTGTGCAGCAATTGGCGCAGCGCTTAACCATACGACTAAAAGGAGACAATGATTGAATAGAGATTTATAAAGCACTTGTTTTATAATGGTATTTGGTGTCATTTTGCATATCATTGACAACAATATTTTTGAATTCTGTCACCTGATAACTTTTCTGTTGGTTATCATTATAAAGTATTTGAACGACCTGATGCGGAAACTCAAACCCTTTATCTGTCTTATAATCCCTAAAAAACTGTTGGTTGAGAATCTTCTGCCCATCTCCCATTACTACTACACTTTCCAATCTGTTGTTCTTTTTGGCTAAAATAATATGGTCTAAGGTCTCAATGTTATGATCCGGAATACTCCAATAAGATAAAACAAGGTCTCCCTGCTTTTCTACTTTGACAATTCTATATATTGAATTACCTAAACCAAAGTCTTTCAAATTGGCATTCAACGCTAAATGAAAAATTGTAAATTCGTTGATGGCCGGAATACCGGACTTTCCAACCAGTTTTTTATCCTCGTCAAAGCGGTATATTAGCGTATCTTTGATGACCCATTTTTCTTTTTGAGGGAAATCAATGTCGTAAATTAACTCTTTATAGTTTTTATCGTAAAAAATTTGTCCTTTAGTCAAATTTAATTGCCCTTCATAATCCTTGATTTTAATAACAAAATCAGCTTTTAATCGGTAAAAATCCTGTGCATTGACCACTTGAATAAAACCTATCACAAATAAAAGCATCAAACCTTTTTTTAACATCATGCCGTTCATGTTATATTGAATCTATCTTTATTATTTATCATCCTAAAAAAGAAACTGCCTCAGATGTGAAGTGTCTGTTATTGTAAACGAAATGTATAACTACTTGACCTCAGGCATTAAGGGTCTTACTAACCGATTTATCTTGTCAAAAAAACAAGTTAAAAATGACGACTTTGTTAAGTTTTTGAGACAGTTTACTCAAAAACACCTAAGTTTATTAATTGCGCTATTTAGATGCAATAATTGAAACAACGCCAACAACAACAGCACTAGTAACACATCCATATAAAGATTTTTTTGTCTCTTGTTTATCTCCATCAGTCATAACATAAACGATGACGATCCCTACGACACTCAAAACAAATCCCCAAACAAAAGAAGGAATACCCAGTGGTCCATAAATACTTCCGGAAGGAGCAGGAACAGCGCTAAGATTGAGCGCTAAATCATTAGCATTGATTTCCAGATCAGTGTATGTAAAGTCCTCATGAACATTGAGATAATCTTCAATTTCATTGAGTTCATGCATGGCCAATTCAAGTGCTTCCTCATCTAATTGAAAAACAGATACGTCCACACTTTCCGGTATTCTATCACCAGGTAAAGGGGCTGCAACAGAAAAAGTTTGAACAAAAAACATCAAGACAGCCATCAACACGCTTGTACTTTTTAAAAAAAACTGTTTCATAGTAAATATTAAACGGTTAATAAAAACGCAAATATAAACATAATACAAAGATGAATTGAAAGCATACACTTATATTTCATCTTTTGCATTTAAACCTAGCACAGTTATTGGCATATTATAATCACAAAACAGCTAATCATACACCTAGAACCTCTAAGAAACTTAAAATTTAACAACTCATATTAAAGGAATAAAAGTCTTATACCTATCTTTGTTAAAAAAATTAGACAATAGTAATTATTAAATCTATTAATTATGAAAAATTTGCTTTTATCAATCATTTTTATTTTTGCTGCTTTATGGTCTGTTAATGCTCAAGACATATCAAAGCACGCTATTGGTTTACGTTTGGGTGACAGTGGGGGGCTAGGAGCAGAAATCTCATACCAACACGGTTTAAAAGCCAACAACCGTTTAGAACTGGATTTAGGTTTTAGAAATCACAGCACTTATAGTGCTTTTAAAGTCTCTGGTTTATACCAATGGGTTTGGATTCTTGACGGTAATTTTAACTGGTATGCGGGTGTCGGTGGTAGTTTGGGTTCATGGGGTATAAACAAAGACCATCCGAAAGAATATGAAAACATTGACGGTACTGCTTTTATCAATGTTGTCGGGGATATAGGAATTGAGTATTTATTTGATGTGCCCATTCAGGTTTTTCTTGACCTGAGACCCGAAATAGGTTTATTGGGAGACTATGGCGACACTATAGACTTTGATATTGCCTTTGGTGTACGTTACAGATTTTAACCTTAAAACAAAACATTTCTCTAACCATAAACGTTATTTATATACAACTATTTACAATTTTAAATACTAAACTCATGAAAAAAATATTAGTTTTAAATCTAGTGCTATTCATTTTTCTAACGGCTTGTAAGAAAGACGATGACACTCCAATCACCATAAACACAACACTATCCGCTACAGAACAATTCAATCTGTTCCCAACATCTGATACCGGGACGTCTTCCTTTACAAAAAGCTTTGACATAGATCTGAGTAATGCAGATACCCAAGCCTATATAAACCAGATAGAAAGTATAGATATTACTGCTATAACCTATAAACTATCTGATTTTTCCGGAGACATCACAGGAACAATTTCCGGATCCATCATGTATAACGATATGCTTTTAACAACATTTGAAGACCTTGTAGTGAGTGAAGCTGCCGCTGACGGAACTGTGTTTGAGATTATAACCCCAGAAACATTCAGTGCCATTGAAGAAAGTTTAAACACCAGTGAAAATGCTACAATCACTATTGACTTTACTGCTGAAAATCCTAATGATATGATGAATTTCAATATTACTTTGGGAATTAATGTGTCGATTGTAACCAATACTATTTAAACGATTTTATCTATTACTTATTAAGCATGAAAAAACTTTTAGTTATCCTATTATTTACTGGCGTTTTGAGCACTCAAGCTCAAATAGAAAATTTATTCTCTGCACGAGATGATGCGCAGATCTATATGGAGCATTATATGACACCTGTACTCCACGGGCTTATGTATGGTCTGAACAACAGTTGGTACACCACCTCTAAAACACATAATGCATATGGCTTTGATTTGTCTCTATCTGTATCAGCCACTATGATACCCGATGAGTATAGGGTTTTTAAATTTTCTGCCTCAGACTATCAATATCTCAATCTGGAAAGCGGCAGCAGTGATTTACCTACCGTAGCCGGAGGTGAAACTAATAGTATGTTGTCTGTTAATAACGAGTTGGGCAGTATTTCTTTTGAAGCTCCCCAAGGCATTGCTGGTGAATGGCCTGAAGATTTTATATTGCCCTTATCAGTGCCGACCCCAATGCTTCAGGCAGGTTTGGGATTACCATCTAAAACCGATCTTAAATTACGTTTTGTGCCTAAAATAGCGAGTGAAGGGGTTTCATTCGGTTTGTTTGGCATCGGCGCTCAGCATGACCTGACGCAATATTTAGCTTTTATGTCTGAAAAACCGACATTATCCATCTCTGCACTAGCAGCCTATACCAACACCCAACTCAAATATGCAATACCTGAAAACGCTGATAACGCAGGGAATAACCAAAGAATTGAAATGGGTGTCAATGCTTACACTTTTCAGGTTATCGGCGGTGTCAACCTGAAATTTATCGATGCTTATTTAGGTCTGGGTTATACCGGCGGGAATACTTCGTGGAGTGCTTTAGGAACTTATAACTATGATTTTAACAACGACGGCAACTACGATACTAATGAAACTATTGTAGATCCTTTTGACTTAAAGTTCAACGTTTCAGGATTTAAAGCCACCACAGGTTTGAGGTTCAACTTAGGACCCATTAAATTATTTGCCGATTATACTTTTCAGAAATACCCGGCTTTCACCACGGGTCTTGCGGTGAGTGTCAACTAAAACACACACTGTCCGAAACACAAAACTTCTATAGTCTGCTCAAAAACCTGTTTTCATGTTTTATAGCAGGCTATAATCTTATTCCATCATAATACTCAACTCTAACCAGCGCTCTTCTTTAGTTTCAATAGCTCTGACAATTTGCTCTAACTCCTGGCCTTTGTCATACATTTGTTCCTCCGAAATAGTCTGATTGACAAAAGCATCTTCTATGGCTTTCTTTTGTTTCTGCAATTGTTCTAAATCTTCTTCCAACTGCTTATACTCCATTTTTTCCTTATAACTCACAGATGTTTTTTTTACAGGCTGTGGCTGTTTATCAACTTTATTATTTTCAGCTTGTTTGGATTTAACTTTATTATTTTCTGAAATCCTGTAATCCGAATAATTGCCCGGAAAATCTCTGATTTGTCTATCTTCCAGTACAAACAAATGATCTACAATCTTATCCATAAAATAGCGGTCATGCGACACTACAAGTAATGTCCCCGGATAATCCAGAAGGAATTCCTCTAAAATATTAAGTGTGACAATGTCTAAATCATTGGTAGGCTCATCGAGAATAAGCACATTGGGATTCTGTATAAGTACTGTACACAAATACAATCTTTTAAGCTCACCACCACTCAATTTTTCTACGTAATCATACTGCTGTTTGCGGTCAAACAGAAAGCGCTCCAGTAAATTACCGGCAGAGAGTGTCCTCCCTTTGGTCAAAGGAATATAATCCCCAAAAGCACGGATAACCTCTATGACCTTTTGTCCGGGATTGACCCTGATACCACTTTGGGTGTAATAACCCATTTTTACCGTTTCCCCAATCACTATTTTCCCCTGATCGGGTGGAATGTGTCCCGCAATCATGTTGAGCAAGGTTGTTTTACCGCTCCCATTTTTACCGACAATTCCTATACGGTCATTTTTTTTGAAAACGTAACTGAAATCATTGATATAGTTAATCCCGTCATAGGATTTTGACACATGATGCAATTCTATAATTTTACTGCCCAACCGCTCCATATTGATTTCCAGTTCTACTTCGCGCTCCTTTTTATAGGATTTGGCCAGACTTTCAGTGACATAAAACGCGTCAATACGGGATTTAGATTTGGTTGTTCGGGCTTGTGGGGTTCGCCTCATCCAGTCTAATTCTTTGCGGTAGAGGTTTTTTGCCTTTTCTATGGTCGCTTTTTCTATAGCCTGTCGTTCTTCTTTTTTTTCCAGGAAATAGGAATAATTACCGGTGTATTTATAGATTAACCCTTGGTCTAATTCTATAATCTCATTACACACGCGTTCCAGAAAATAACGGTCGTGTGTCACCATAAACAGAGTCAATTTGGTCGTGTTGAGGTAATTCTCGAGCCACTCTATCATCTCCAAATCCAAATGATTGGTGGGCTCATCAAGAATGAGTAATTCAGGCTGTGCCAATAAACAAATTGCCAAACCCAAACGCTTTTGCTGACCACCGGATAATTCTTCTATCTTTTGGTCAAGGTTTTCCAGATTGAGTTTGTATAAAATCTGCTTGTACTGGGTTTCAAAGTCCCAGGCATGGTGTTGCTCCATCAGGTCAAACGCCGCCTGATACTGTTCTGTATCCTCCGGATGCAGAATGGCTTTTTCATAACGGGCAATCACATCCAGTATAGGATTGTCTGTATTTAATATGGTTTGCTCTATAGTGAGTTGGGGGTCAAATGTCATTTTTTGAGACAAATACGCTATTTTTAACCCAGTACGTTTGACAATCTGACCTTCATCAGCCGTTTCATCACCGGCAATGATGTTGAGTAAGGTCGTTTTTCCCGTCCCATTTTTGGCAACAAATGCAATTTTTTGTCCCTGATTAATCCCAAAGGATATATCGTGCAAAATGACTCTTTCTCCAAAAGACTTTCCTATGTTTTCTACTGACAGTAAATTCATAGGAGCAAAGATAGATATTTAAGCTGCATTATTCATCACACTTTTTTATCGCAATGCATAAGAGGGTTAGGCTGTAAACTTATCAACAGAAAAATTAGTAACTTTGGATTCTCATCATTAAAGCAAGAAAACTTGGACTTTATAGATTATTACAAAGTATTGGGTGTCGATAAATCGGCTACTGCAAACGACATCAAGAAAGCTTACCGCAAATTGGCACGTAAGTATCATCCTGATGTCAATCCTAATGACAAGGATGCCGAGCGTAAGTTTAAAGAAATCAACGAAGCCAATGAGGTTCTGGGTAATCCCGAGAAGCGTAAAAAATATGACCAATACGGTAAGGATTGGCAACATTCAGAAGCCTTTGAAAAGGCCAAAGCCCGCCAACAACAGTCACAACGATCCTATACCTACACCGATGAAGGACAGGCTTATTCTGATTTCTTCAGGGATATTTTTGGCGGTGGCGGCTTTGGCGGCAGTCACCAAAGGTCAGTTAAATTCAAAGGTCAGGACTTTAATGCCGAACTGCAAATCAAGCTATCGGAAGCTTACCATACCCATAAACGCGTATTGACACTGAACGGTAAAAGTATCAGGATTACCATTCCCGCAGGGATAGAAAACGGACAGACCATTAAACTCAAAGGTTATGGCAGTCAAGGTATGAATGGAGGACCGGACGGCGATTTGTATATTACTTTTAATATCATCAACGATACCGCATTTTCCAGACAAGGCAACGACCTTTACAAAACAGTAGATTTGGATCTTTACACCGCATTATTGGGTGGAGAATTGACCATCGACACATTCAATGGCAAAGCCAAAATCAAGGTTAAACCCGAAACAGCCAATGACACCAAAATCAAACTGAAAGGCAAAGGTTTTCCGGTGTATAAAAAGAAAGATCAATTCGGGGATTTATATGTGACCTACAAGGTAAAACTACCCCAAAACCTTACCACCAAAGAGAAAGACTTATTTAACGAACTCTCAAAACTCAGAGCATCATGACACAAGACCAACTTATAGCCATAGTAGATCTCTGCAAGCATTATGAGGTTGAAACAAGTATTTTTGATGAGATTGAAAATTTTCAAATCTTAGAGATTGTCACCATCTCCAATAAAAAATATTTAAATCGTGAGCACCTGAATGATGTGGAAAAAATCATCCGGTTAAACCGCGACTTAGACATCAATATGGAAGGTATTGATGTGATTTTTAACCTGCTGAAAAAAGTGGAACGTCTGCAAAACGACATGTCAGAACTCAAAAACAGGTTACAGATTTATGAAGATCTATAAACCAAACCGTACGCCGGATTCTCGCGTTTAAGTATGGTCACTACTTGTGGCGGTACAACCTTTACTGCGATATATATAAACAGACTTACACATACCAAAAAAGTCGCAACAATAACATCCATCAAAGGAGACCAGGTCACTTTATCGACAAACTGTATCATCATCTGCACCGGTAAAAAGATCAAAGAAAGCAAACCTCCGAGGTTACCAATGGCACTTTCAAACATATATTTTTTTCCGGTTCTCTCCTGACGGGCTTTGAGATTTTTACCAAATTGATAAAAGAAATAAAATGGCAAAACCATTATAACCAATCCTATAAGGCCTATAATCACCTCGTTGTGATTGACCAGTCTGAATACGGCAACCAAAACTACAATTGACGTCACGGTCAAAACTATTTTCGGGATTTTAAAATACTTGACATAAGCTTTCCAAATCAATTTTCTGTAACGATTTTCCATTACGACACGCCGTTTATCCACCACATCCATAAACCCAAAAACACCGAACTTTTTAAACGACTGCATTTTGGCTTCCTCAAAAGTCAAGGACGGATTTTCTACCCAAATCTGCTCTATATCATTGGCAAGGTGATCCACGAGCTCACATTGTAAATCATACCATTCCACAAAATGTTTACGGGTAAACTGAAACAGTTCGTCTATATGTTGATCGGTGATTTTATGGGTAATACTGTCATTCATGGTTAACAATTCGGGTTACAGGTTGACGGTTTTTTGATATAAATCCGAATAGCGTTTCAAAGCGTCTTTATAGACATTATTACCAATAATGACATACACTGCCCATAAAGCTAAAAGTATAGATATAATCCATAAATACTGTTGTTTACTCAATAGATCTGGAAACAAAGGGCTTACAACAGTAATTATAGGATTGATTATAATAAAAAAAGGCGCTAACATGGAAAACAAAAATTGATCCAGATAAATTGACTTCTTTTTGACCATAAAACGTCTGTGTTTAATCCCATAAAAAACAGACATTCCCACCGGCAACATAAACATCAAAAACACAATAATTTTCAACGGTGCTGTCAAATTTTCTTTATTAGCACTCAAATAATAAGCTAACAAACCATAAAACAAGGTTATCAACCAGCCGCTCCAACGCCCGTAAAACGCCTGACACGACTGCCACCATCTGCGAAAAAATTCCCGTTGTATCCTACGGTTTCTTCGTTTCATATACTTTTGGTAACCGCTACCATCCACATACAGACTTTGGCCTGTATGGGTGTTCCAAACCCGCTTTGTACCGTTGCCAAAACTGCGATGAGCCTCTAACAACGCAGTGTCGAAACTCTGCCCGTCAGTCATCAGGTCTTCTACCTTGGTGACAATATGATCCAACAATTCTAATCTCACATCCCAATATTTAATGTCATGATGACGGAGTAAAGCATCAATAGATTTAACCTGTTCCGGGGTTAAGGTGATGGTTGAGTTAATATTTTGAGGGGTTGGGGTCATGTTTTTTTCTTCGGGGTTAGAATTCATAGGTTTTAAATCGTTTTGGGTTTAATTTGAGGCGTAAAAATCTGCTCTAAAGTCGCCATAAAATGTTGCAATTCTTCTATTTTACTGACGGTTTCCTGTTCCCCTTTTTCGGTCAGTTTGTAGTATTTACGCACCCTGTTGCCTATATTTTCATGTTCGGCTTCGAGCAAACCGTCGGCTTCCAACTTGTGCAAGGCAGGATACAAAGCACCCTCGGTAATCACCAGCTGTTCATCAGTGATGGCTTTTACCTTTTGAGTAATTTCATAACCATACATACGACCATTATCCTCTAAGAGCTTGAGAATAATAGTCTGTAAACTGCCTTTGTAGAGTTGTTTATTCATGGGGCAAATATATACATAATTTTCTTATGTATAATATACTTAGGCGTTAAAAATATTTGTCGTTTCCTTCTTCAAATCTATTGACTATTTCAATTTATTAAACCCGGTGTAATGGTGTCAATCTTTTTCATCTACAAAATCAATCACCTTAGCTCCATTAAGATTTATTGTGATAATTTGTAGCGAATCCTTTCTAAGATCAACTTTTTTAATTTTCAGTTCTTTTTTTAATTTCCAAACATCTATTAAATTGTTTTGATCAAGATCGTCTTCACCAACAAAACATTCTATAGCATTATAACAAGATTGCATTTCTATAATGTCCACCTCTGTCTTTTTAATATCATTTTTATATTTCAATACAGCTATTAACGATTCTATTCCATTGCCACAATAACCACGCGCTTTGAAAATTCCCGTGGAAGGATACTCAAAATAGTACAACAAATAATTATGATTGTTTTTTTTGAAATGCCCTATGTCAAACAATTGTCCCTGACATACCTCATCATCTTCCAATCCTAATAAAGATATTCTTTCACTTATACTCCCGTTTGAAAAATATATATTCCCATTTGAATAGTCTTTATGATGCGTAAGGTTTAAAGCACTAATCTTTCCATCGGCACTTAATTCTCCTTTAAAACCTGATTCAGTGATAGTTCCGGTAATTCTAGAGTTCTTATTTTCCAATTGAAGTTCACCGTGTATTCTTTTTCCTTTGAAAAATTTCATACTTTCATAAGGATTTACTTCATTAGGGTAATAAAGTGTTCCGAACACAATATTTCCGTCAATTTTCGAATTAATATTTAAAACGACCTTGTTAGCATTTAATTCCCCAACAAAACTTTTATTAGGATTTATGACTTCAAGGTGAGTGTTATCAATCTTGTTATATTTATCATCAAAATCAGCTACTTTACTTTCTCTACATGAGAAAACTAACATTCCAAAAAACAGCAATAATACTGTTGAAAAAGTATGAGCATTTAACATCATTCAATCTAATTCTTCACTATGATATTGCACATAGCATCTCGTTGTTTCCTGACCATTTAACATAAATACAGGATAATATTTTCGGTTTTTTATTGCTTAAGCTTTATAAAAATCCACAACTATCCGTCACTATTTTTCCACCACAACAGCCCGTTGTTCCTCCTGATAGTTTTTGATGGTTTGATGTTTTTTCAAATACTCAATGACATAGTCTGCCGTAATTTTAAAGAAAGATGTACCCGGATCTTTGTGTTTAAATTTATAAGCTGCCACAATATAGCTGTTCATCCCTACTTTGTAGATTTTATCAGGATCCAATGCTTGATCATCAAGGCTAAAAGCTCTGACATCTTTCAATGCCTTATTAGCATCCACGATGTATTCTACACGAACCCCCGACATAAATTCGGGAACATTTTCATCCTGAACATAGGCTACTTTCAAAAAGTCAATAATTTCCTGCCCGCTGAGATTTAAAGCTATAAACTCATTCCCAAAAGGATCCATACGGTACACATCCATCACTGTGATGTCACCTTTAGGTAAATGTTTGATACGCACACCACCCGGATTTTGAAAGACCATATCCACGCCACTCAATTCCCTTAACGCATCTGTCATCAGGTAACCTAAAGGTTGTTTTCCCGTCAACTCATAAGGTGAAGAAGCAATAACTTCTTGCAGCTCCGGCGAATCATTAAACTCATCAACCATGGCACGAATAGCGACATTTTCTTTAGTCCTGTCTTGCAGGTCTAATAATGTCATATCCTCTGACACCACTTTTCCTGCTTTAGCTTTAACCTGAATGAGAGTTGCATATTTCAATTTCCAATCCACCTGTGTGACCATCGCACCATGATGCACTTGTTTTTCCTCAATTAAGGTATTGGTATGGCCGCCAATAATCAAATCCAAACCTTTACCTTCCATGACTTCTGTCAGGCGCAGGTCATCTTCATAACCCAGATGGCTCAGGACTATAAACACATCGCATTGGTCTTTCAAATAAGCATATTGAGGACCCACTTCCAACGGATTGGTAAATACAACACCTTTGACATTATTGGGGTGTGTATCGGGAATACCGCCACTGTTGACCTGTACCAACCCCAAAAACGCCACTTTTAATCCGTTGTCGAGGGTTATAATTTTGTAGGGTTCTACATTGACGTCCGTATAACCTACGTTATTATAATTAGCACAAATAAAATCAAAGTTGGCTTTTTCCTTGAGGTAAACAAATCCTTTTTGACCGGTATCAAATTCATGGTTTCCTACACAACTCAAATCAAATTTAACCGCATTCATCAACGCAATCATAGGCCAGCCTTTAGGCTTGTATTGGTCATTAACCGGATTACCCGTTTGGTTATCGCCGGCAGCCACTAAAAGCATATTGGGGTATACTTGACGCAGACTGTCAACTACATAAGCAAATTTGGGGAAGTTGTCAATGGCAGCATGCATATCATTAACCGCCAGAATAGTCAGATCTTTCGCCGTGTCAGCGGGTTTTAAAACTTTTTTACCGGTACCGCAAGCAGACATCATTATGACGAATACTACTAACAGCAGAACTTCTAATGATCTTTTCAAAATAGTTGTTTTCATGTGTTTATTTTTTATTGTTTTTATGGTCACTTGTATCCTGCACTATTTAAAATAATCATTTCGCTGTGTGTTTAATGATGATTTTAAACATGTCGGTTTGATGGACTTATTTTTAATAGTCTTAATAGTCTGCACAGGAACGAACTTCGTTTTTGTTCTACTACACCTTCAACCACAAGACTACTGCCTTCCAATAAGGAACCATCACCTCCTACTCTGTTGCCATAAGAATCCCTGACAACCGGAAAAGGATCAGGGACTGCTTGATTTTCTATAGTGAAATAAGCCCTGACAGCATCCTTTACCTTTGCTCCGTTAAAAATAGTGATCTCCCGGTTATTTACGCTTACTTTCAAAACGACTTAAAATTCAAACATTAACAGTTAACATACAAAGTTAACAATTTTTCAAGTCATTCATTTAAAAACTTTTATCCGAAAATTTATGACAAACACAGTTTATTAATACTTGAATTCCAAAGCATTCTGTCCGGTGTCAAAATCAGGCCAACGCATTAGGGACAATGCCATATAAAAATCAGCAAACGGGGGGTAATACGTCTTACTCGCCTCATCATCGCGGTCAACAATCACCTTAATCACTTGATTTAAATGAAAATACATACGTAAAGAAGAGCGCCCGTCATTGTAGTAATAAAACATGAGATTACCCTTCTTTTCGCCTTTAACACACGCACAACCTTCATCTTCATCGGCATTGTAGTTGTAAAATAACCATTCAGAGTTTTCTTTGCGCGCCGCTATATTGAGTGTTTTTTCTATTTTAATGGCTTCTTTAAAACTTTCTACCGGGTCATATGTAAATGTCATTGTTTCATTATATATACCGGAACCCGGTACAACCGCCTTGTCTTCATTAACCCTGATGACATCTTTTATACCTTTAACACAATTATTATAAAAAAACCGTATCTGTTTTACGATAGCTTCCACCTCTTGTTTACTC
>PDWJ01004834.1_pt1 | contig 13756 bp, 8 predicted proteins | sample 1430881 | NCBI WGS metagenome assembly PDWJ01 (sample SAMN01162460, study PRJNA174530) | Oral metagenome, whole genome shotgun sequencing project. | biome: Marine environment; feature: Marine mammal; material: Swab sample of the gingival sulcus; isolation source: swab sample of gingival sulcus... | reverse complement strand
CAATGAAAAAGTCAAACAAGACCTGATACAAAAAATCACCACTAATGAACACGTGGAATTTTTACAGGATTATTTATTAAACTTACCTGCTCCCGAGCTTGCAACCCAGCTCATAGAAGGAGTAACACTCAAAGTCGATAATTTATCGAAATATTTAAGTGGTGAACGCTATGCGCTGCAACCCTTACACAATTTCTTTTTTACACGTGATGCCTCGGTAAGTATGTATAACAAAGTGCTTATAGGACGAATGGCCAACACGGTAAGAGACCGGGAATCGATTATCATGGAATCTATTTTTGACTTCAGTGATGAAATCAGCGGTATGACCATCAACCCTGTCAACAACCGTTGTTTTAAAAAGGAAGTAACACTAGAGGGCGGGGATGTTTTGATTGCACGTGATGATATTCTTCTTATAGGTATGGGTGGACGTACTTCATCACAAGCCATTGACTGCCTTATAGAACGCTTCAAACGCGAAAAGAAAACCCAACATATTTTCGTTCAGGAGCTCCCCTTGACACCTGAATCATTCATTCACCTCGATATGGTTTTTACCTTTTTGGATAAAGACAAGGTGATGACTTTTGATCCTTTGGTATTCCACGATTCCAAACATATCACAATCCACATCTCCACAGATAACGGCAAGGTTAAAATCAATGAGGAGAAAAATCTACTCTCAGGCTTAAAGAAACTGGGGATGGATTTACAACATATATCTTGTGGAGGCACTAAAGATTCCTATATTCAGGAACGTGAACAATGGCATAGTGGGGCGAACTTCTTTGCCTTTGCACCGGGTAAAGTCATAGGTTATGAAAGAAATGTTCACACCATTGAGGAGCTCAACAAAAATGGTTTTGAAGTGTTAAAAGCACAGGATATCATTGATGATAAAGTAAACGTTAATGATTATAAAAAATGTGTAGTCACTATACAAGGTTCCGAACTGACACGTGGCGGTGGTGGTTGTCGTTGTATGACAATGCCGGTAAAACGCAAAGCAGTAAAATGGTAATTAAACAATAAAAAGCGGGTAATTAAAAGCCCGGTATTATAATATTCTGTTATTGAATTAACGACTAAAAACTAACGACTAACGAGCAGAATTATGGACCTAATCAAGCAAGGTGATAAAAAACTAGGACGAAAATTCACTACCAAACAAAAAGCCCTTAAAATCAATCTGAATCAGAATATTTACGGTTCATTTGCTGAAATAGGTGCCGGTCAGGAAACGGTGAGGCATTTTTTTCTTGCCGGTGGGGCATCAGGAACGATTGCCAAAGCTATAAGTGCCTATGACAAAATCTTTTCCGATGAAATTTACGGAGTCGAAGATGACAATCGTTATGTGACTGAGAAACGTCTCAAAAAAATGCTTAAGCATGAAACAGACCTTCTTGAAGAACGTCTGTTGGGAGATGATGTACCTGACAGGCTTTACTTCTCTTTTGCTAATACTGTCGCCACTATTGATTTTTTTAAAAAATACAAAGGTCACGGCTGGATAGGTGTAAGATTTCAAACCAACCCCAATGAGGCGTATAACGAGATCATTCTTCATACTAAATTTAAAGAAAACAACGCTACACATCAGCAATACACCATAGGTGTGATGGGTACCAATCTGGTTTATGCGGCTTATTATTTACATCATGACCCCAAAGAATTGATGTTGTCACTGTATGACAGTTTGGACAGAGACCAGATAGAAATTGATATGATCAACTTTTCCGGACCGGTATTTGAAGGTATTGACAACCGGTTGATGAGTTTGTACCTGGTAAAATACAACATGACCAATGCTGTAATGTTTAGTCCTGAGGGTAAAAGTTTATTACCGGCGCAAGAATTGTACAAGAAAAATGTCCTGTTTATGCGGGGTAGTTTCAGACCGGTCACAAAAGTCAATATGGACTTACTCAACAAATCCAAAGAGATCTTCTTTAGCGATGAAGAGATAAATCCGGAGAATTCTGTGGTCTCATTTGAGATTACTATTCACAATTTACGTTCGCTTAACGAAAATTCCAATGAAGATGTCAATGATTTGGATTTTCTCAACAGGGCAGAATTATTATGTGCATTAGGGCACAATGTGATGATTACAGGTTTTAGAGAGTATTATAAGTTCGTGGATTTTATCAGTACACAGACCAAAAAGAAAATCCGTCTGGCGATGGGTGCTTACAATATGATGATGATATTTGATGATCAGTATTACAAAACGGTTGATGGCGGTATTTTTGAAGCACTCGGACGATTGATGAACAGAAAGACCAAGTTTTACCTATACCCACTTAAGAATCATGATACCGGAGAAATTATCTGCGGTAATAGTGTCAATATTGTTGAGGAATACAGTTTCTTATTCGAGTTTTTTAAAAAGCAAGGTAAATTTATCGAAATAGAGAATTATGATGCGTCTATCATGGATGTTTTGACCAGAGATGTGTATGAAATGATACAACAGAATAAGACAGGTTGGGAAGACATGTTACCCGAAGGCATTCCGGATCTGATTAAGCAAAAGAAACTATTTGGATATCAGGCTTAAACTATAGCCAATCTACACGACAACTTACACCGGCGTTTGGTTTAGACTTTTCTTTATCAAACAAACTAAAAAATTCACATAATACATTGTTTATATGTTATTACACAACACACATCAATGTATGCTAAAATTTCTATACTTATAATTGTCCCTTAATATTTATGCTGAATTTTGTAATCTATCATTAGACTTAAAGTGTCTGGACATAGAGGCCTATTTTGTTTTTTGATTTGTTAAAAAAGTTTATAAAACTTCCTTAAATATTTCTAAAAATTTCTGTACTTTTAGCCGTTTTTAATAATTAAAAAAATTAATAATCATGTCAGAAGTAAAACAAGGACATCCTAAAGGTCTTATGACCTTGTTCTTTTCAGAAATGTGGGAGCGCGTATGTTATTATGGTATGCGTGTATTACTCACTCTATATTTAGTAAAATCTTTAATGAAAGGTGACGCAGATGCTGCCTTAATCTACGGTTCATATACTGCATTGGTTTATGCTGCCCCTATTCTCGGTGGTCAAATGGCTGATAAATTTCTTGGTTATAGAAATGCTGTTTTATTAGGTGCAATTCTTATGGCGATCGGAGAATTTTTAATTCTGGGTGGTAATGAACATTTCCTATTAATCGGTATGGGAACATTGATTTTAGGAAATGGATATTTTAAAGCTAATATTTCAACAATTGTAGGAAAATTATACGAAGTAGGTGATCCAAGAAGAGATTCGGGGTTCACCATTTTTTATATAGGAATTAATATCGGAGCATTAATCGCGACAACTTTAATAGCTTATGTGGGTGAGACTTACGGCTTTAGATATGGATTTGGGTTAGCCGGTTTCGGTATGTTACTTGGTTTGTCTATCTTCTTTTTTGGTAGAAAAACTTATTCTGCAGCAGACGGACTTGATATAACTGAAGAAGGAAATAAAGTTGTAGCAGGGCCGCTTAAAAAAGCTCACTTGGTTGTCTTATTATCATTACTCATAATTCCTTTGAGTTATTACCTTATCCAACACAATGGTTTTATGGATTATATCCTTATAACACTATTTGTTGTCATGGTAATTGTATTAATCAGAGCTGGAATTGCCGCAGATAATGAACAAGGTGTAAAAATATGGAAAGATCGTATGATTGCTTTAATCATATTTATGGTCATCAATGTGGCATTCTGGTCAAGTTTTGAACAAGCCGGAACATCATTGACATTATTTGCAGACCGTAATGTAAACAGAGACATCTTTGGATGGACAATGCCGGCATCTATGACACAGTTTTTTAATCCGTTCTTTATTATTGTTTTCGGATCATTATTCTCTGTCATGTGGGTAAAACTGTCTAAGATTGGTAAAAACCCGAGTATTCCATTAAAATTTGCTTTTGGTATCATACAATTAGCTCTTGGATTCTTAGTGACCAAAGCTATGTTACCTTTTGTGAATGACGCTTATCAAGTACCTTTGATTACAATTGTATTACTATACTTACTACATACAACCGGTGAATTATTTTTATCACCCATTGGTTTATCTATGGTAACTAAATTGTCACCAAAAAAAGTTGCGGGTACAGCTATGGGGGCATGGTTCCTAAGTAATGCGATTGCAAACTATGTGGCAGGTAAAATAGCCACACTTACCGGTGGCAAAGGTCATGGAGCATCTGCAGGGGAAGCTTTATCGGCTGCTGAGGGCTTAGCCAAATATACCGGTGTATTTTCAAAAATAGGTTTTGTACTGCTAGGAATTGCAGTTATCATCATACTACTCAACAAACCGATTAAAAAATTAATGCACGGAGTAGAATAATATTTTACAATCAAACCCTCATTTGAAAATGAGGGTTTAAAACTTTAAGAACTTATGAGTACAGAGAATAAGGATTTAGGATTTATCGGATTATTAAAATCATTTACTCAACCATTTTGGATTGCAAGTATAATGGAGCTTTTCGAACGCTGGGCATGGTATGGTTTATTTGCAGTATTAGCACTGTATTTAACCGGCTCAACAGATGAGGGAGGTTTAGGTTTTAGCCATGTGGAGAGAGGCGAAATTATGTCTTATGTTACTTTCATCCTCTATTTACTACCACTTGTGACAGGTGCTATTTCTGATAAAATCGGTTATAAACTTTCTTTAGTCATAGCTTATCTATTATTAGGTTTCGGTTACTTCTATATGGGAAAGGTTACAAGTTATAATGCGGTGTTTTTAATGTTTTTGGTGGTAGCTGTTGGGGCGGCCATCTTTAAACCTGTAGCCTCTGCCATTGTAACAAAATCAACTGATTCGAGAAATTCATCTTTTGGATTTGGCGTTTTTTATATGATGGTAAACATCGGTGGATTCTTCGGACCTTTATTTTCAGGAAAACTAAGAGAAATTTACGGTTGGAAAATCGTATTTATCATGGCCGCTACAGCAATTGCCATTAACATGCTATTGGTGTTATTACTATTTAAAGAGCCTAACAGGGAAAAATCAACTGATGGTTTTGGTCAAGCTATTATAAAGTCACTTAAAAACATTTGGGAAGCATTGTCTGACATGAAATTAACATTATTGTTGATTATCATGGTTGGTTTCTGGTTGATGTTCAACCAGTTATTTTATACTTTACCGGTGTTTATTGAGGAATGGGTTGACACTAAAGTTTTATATGATTCACTACACAATATCTTACCTTGGGTAGCCGATTTTTATAAAAATAGTGAAGGAGGTATTAATCCAGAGCAAGTAGTCAATATGGACGCCTTTTTCATTGTAATTTTCCAAATGTTGATTTCAACAATCATTCTTAAATGGAAACCTATTAACGCCATGATGTCCGGTATTTTCATTGCCATTATAGGTATTGCATTATCATTTTACACCAATAATATTTTTTACACCATCATAGGTATATTGATTTTTGCTATTGGCGAAATGACTTCAAATCCTAAATTTTCAGATTATATAGCCAAAATTTCTCCCAAAGGTAAAGAAGCTCTATATATGGGCACTTACTTTTTGCCCATAGCCATTGCAAACTTATTGACTAAGTGGATTACCGGAGATTTATACGAAAAGCTATCTGATAAAGTATTTTTTATCAGAGAGGAATTAGGCAAAAGAAATATTGAATTACCTGAAATAACTCAAGATTATTCCAAAAATGATTTTTATGCAGAAGCATCTACTAAATTGGGTATGGGGCAGGATGAGATGACCAAATTTATATGGGATAATTACCACCCCAGTAGAATCTGGTATGTTATTGCGGGTATAGGTCTTTTGACGATTCTAGGCTTGTTTGTTTACAATGCGGTCATTGCCAGTAAAATCAAGAAGGCAAAAGCTTAATTCAAGTTTTAAGCAACTAAAAATCACATCAATATGTCACAAAACACTTCAGTTAAGGTTTAATCGGAGTGTTTTGTTCGTTTTATATACGTTTAACTTTTAAATTACACTTTAATGGAAACGAATAATACGCAACCCAAGTGGAAGTCTATTCTACAAGAAATAGCACAACCTTTTATTGATCTAACCAAGACTTCCAAAGCTATGCTTGGAATTAATATTTCATATCTGGTAGAAGGCTTGACCTATTTTGGGATCATAGGTTTATTAGCCTTATTTTATAATAATTATGTTGGTCTGGACGACATTCATGCCGGTTGGATGGTTGGCTTTTTAACCGCCGGTATTACAATATCTATGCTTGTACTGGGTGCTACCGTAGATCTGGTAGGTATAAGAAAATCATTATTAATTGCATTGTTTTTTATCTTAATCGGTCGTGTTGTATTAACTGCTTCACCCGAATTGGGTCAGTCAGGACTTTGGAATTCAGCTCAAATCATTTCTTTATTGGGTATTCTGGGTATTGTTATTGGTTATGGAATCTATCAGCCGGCAGCCTATGCCGCTGTCAAAAAACTCAACACCAAGAAAAATGCCGCCATGGGTTATGCTATGCTCTATGCCCTGATGAATCTGGGTGGTTTCTTACCCGGAATTATTTCACCACCCGTAAGAAAAGCTTATGGTATTAGTGGGGTGTTCTGGGTGTTTTCAGGGATTACCGTTATAGGCATATTAGCTATTGCCATATTCGTCACTAAAAAAGCCATTGCCAATGCTCAGGCAGCCGTCAAACTGGAAGATGGGGATGATGTGGAAGATGAAGATGAATTGGCAGCTATGTCAACCAAAGAAAAACTAAAATATTACCTCAAAAACTTTCCGTTAAAAGATTTGAGATTCTTATTTTTCATCTTTATTCTGATTCCGGTGCAAACGCTTTTCGCCCATAACTGGTTGACTTTACCCCAGTATACAAGTCGGGCATTTGAAGGTTTTGTAGGTGAGAATTTTGAGTTTTTTGTCAATTTAAATCCGATTTTGATTTTTGTTCTGACACCTGTCGTTACAGCGCTAACGCTTAAACAAGGGACTTATAAAATGATGATTGTCGGTACGCTGATTATGGCTTTACCAACGTTCTTCTTAGCTTTTGGGCCCAATTTTTATACGCTAATGGCTTATTTGATTCTTATGACTGTGGGAGAGGCCTTATGGCAACCCCGTTTCTTACAATGGGTCGCTGATATTGCCCCTAAAGGTATGACGGGTATCTATATGGGTATTGGTCAATTTCCGTGGTTTTTAACAAAAATAATCACCGCGCTTTATTCCGGTTGGTTCTTACAAAAATACATCCCGGCAGATGTACCCGCAGATCAGTTGAATTCTGAAAGAATGTGGTTAATCTACGGGCTTATTGCTATCACTTCGTTTGTAGGTTTGGTATTAGCCAGAAAATGGATGCTGAAAGGGTTTAAAGAACAATAATACAAGACCTATTAAAAAGCTTAGAACTGCATGGATTTTGACTATAACCGGTCAAAATTCGTGCAGTTTTTTTTATCTATCTTTGGTAGCTGGTGTTTCGTCTGATTATCAACAGTTGACAATTGGGAACTCACAATGATTTTTATTAATCGTATGACTTCAAATTTACAAGCATGAATAACTCAACATCGCTACAAGACATTCAAAACTTTAAAGGCACTTACCCTAAGCAGATCTGGAGTTTGTTTTTCTCAGAAATGTGGGAGCGTTTTTCTTTTTACGCCATGCGTGGGATGCTCACGTATTTTATGGTTTACCATCTGTTTATGGATGATAAAACCGCTCAATTGCAATATGGCGCCACACAGGCATTTGTATATGCCTTCACTTTTATAGGCGGAATGTTTGCAGATAAGCTCTTAGGCTTCAGGCGTTCACTATTTTGGGGCGGCTTATTGATGATTACCGGAAGTATTTTGCTTGCCATCAATCCTGCAGATTTTTTCTTTTTGGGTATTGCTTTTAATATCGTAGGAACGGGGTTCTTTAAACCCAATATTTCATCCATGGTAGGGCAATTGTACAAAGAGAATGATCCCAGACGTGATGCCGGTTTTTTGTTGTTTTACTCGGGGATTAATATTGGAGCATTTCTCGGTGGTTTTGTGATTGCAATTGGTAAAGGAACGATGCTGACCAACTTTATTCCGGAGCATTTACGCTGGAATATAGCCTTCGGATTGGCAGCTTTTATGATGATTATCAGTGTCATCAATTTTGCCTTTGCCAAAAAGAATTTAGGTAGTATAGGACACTCCCCTATTGATGTCTCAATATCCAAAAACCAACTCAAACAGGTGGCTGTCTATATAGGAACTCTGGCATCTATTCCATTGATTATGAAAATGGTTTCCAATACGCAATACACAGACTATTTTATGTACACCATAGGGCCGTTTAGTTTGATATATTTGTTTTATGAAATGACCAAAAACACCACATCCGAAAATAAGAAGCTGGTTGCCGGCTTGTTTTTCATCTTTTTCTCTGTGGTATTCTGGGCTATTTTTGAACAAGCCGGAGGCTCGTTGAGCCTGTTTGCCGCAGAAAACCTCAACGATAAACTGCTGGGCTTGACCATAGATCCCAATGCCGTTAATAATTCCATCAATGCATTGTTTGTCATTATTTTTGCACCATTGACAGGTTTGGGCTTTATCTATTTGGCTAAGAAAAAATTAGATCCCAACTCTGTGGTAAAATTCGGTTTGGGCTTTTTGTTGCTGGGTTTAGCATTTTACACCTTCTACTCTATCCGGTTTTCAGGTGCTGATACCGGTATAGGCTCTTTAAATTTATTGGCATTGGGCTATTTTGTAGTCACCTTTGCCGAATTGTTTTTATCCCCCATTGGTTTGTCCTTGATGACCAAACTGGCGCCATACCGTTTACAAGGCTTTATGATGGGACTATGGTTTCTCGCATCGGCTTACGGACAGTATGTGGCCGGCTTATTCGGGGCGAGTATATCCCCGGAGAAAGGCTCAAGCCTGGTCGAAAAACTAATGATTTACACCGAAGGTTATAAAGATTTTGCAGTATATGCACTGATTGCCGGCGTAGCCTTATTAGCGCTTTCACCAATAATTAAAAAATTAATGCAAGAAGTACGTTAAACGATCTAATACTATCTAAAAAAAACCGGATGCGCCACACACATCCGGTTTTGAATAATAACTTTTGTAATCCGTAAATATTACTGTACAAATAATTACATCATCGCTCCTGCACCCATGCCAAGCATCACAAGTAAAAACATCAAGACATAAATACCCAATACTATAATCATCATGATGCCTACATATTTATAGTGACGTTTAAGAAAATTAAAACTCTCAGTCAGTACTTGTTCGTCATTAGTCTCTATGGCTTGTTTGATATTGGTTGAAAATTTAAACAAGAAATACAACGGAAAAAAGTAAATCAGCGCAATAATGAGATAAATAAATCCCATTGCTGCACCAAAACTCCTAGGCATATCCACTCCGGGTTGATCAGACAATTGTGGCATAGCACTGAATAATGCACCCATTGAAAAACCTGCAATAACCATCAAGCCTAACATAACAAACCCTACAATTGCAAGAAATTTTGCCCATCCGGCTGTTTCTTTTAAATAAGCCTTTGCAGACTCGCTTAAATATAAATTTTGATTGTTGTCTTCCATTATAAAAATAAATTTGAATTAGTCCGCCAAAGATAATAAATATACTTTCACACGGGACATTGTTAAAAAAAGTTCCATTGAGCGTGTAAAACCTGTTAAAGTCAACTTTTTATAAAGATTTCACAAAGGTAATCAACCGGTTATCAGTCACTTTTAATCGACATAAAATAAATCGGCAATGATACCATCGGCAAAAAACAAACCTGTTTCTGTCAGTTTTAAGTGGTTATTGTCCACTACAAAATGCTCATGATCCTTACGTGATGCAAGCTGTGCCAGGAGATATCTGTGGTATTTTTCTCCAAACTTATGACTTATCATTTTCAAATCAACGCCCCAAACCGTTCGTAATCCGGTCATGAGATATTCATTGAGTCTATCATTGACAGATAAATCCTCTTGCTCATAAGGCACGACACCTGTATTAAGGGCTTTGATATACTTTGAATTATGTGCCACATTCCACCGACGTTGATCTCCGTTATACGAATGTGCCGAAGGTCCTATACCTATATATGGTTTACCTTGCCAATAGGCTGTATTATGCACAGCGTGGTAATCAGACCGGGCAAAATTTGAGATTTCATAATGATTGAACCCATTGGTTTTCATAAACTCAATCAACAATTTGTAATCTGCCAAAGCCTTGTCGTCTTCCGGGCTTTTCACCTTACCTTTTTTAATGAAATACTGTAAAGCCGTCTGATGTTCTACAGTCAAAGCATAAGCTGATAGATGCGGAATATCAAGTGACAAAAACAACTCAAGATTGGCTTGCCAGTCTGTAACGGTCGCTTCCGGCAAGCCGTAAATCAAATCAATCGTCAGGTTTTCAAAACCCTTATCCTGTGCTGTTTTAATACACTTTACGGCTTCTCCTGATGTGTGCACCCTATTCATCCATGTCAAATCCTCTTGTTTAAATGACTGCACTCCTATACTCAACCTGTTGACCGGTAGTTTAGTCAACGTCTCAACGTAATCAACCGATAAATCATCGGGGTTTGCCTCCAGTGTTATTTCGGGATTACCGGTTACTTTATAATGTGCATAGATTGTTTCAAAAATCCCCGACAACTGTTTTTCAGGCAGTAATGAGGGAGTGCCTCCACCCAGATAAATGCTCTCTAATGGCTGTGTGACCTCTTCTTTCCGCAAAACTAATTCACGCTTAATGGCTTCTACCATTTCAGGCATTTGCCTGTGAGAAACCGCAAAGTGAAAATCACAATAATGGCATTTTTGCCTGCAAAACGGAATATGGATATAGAGACCCGACATAGATGTATTTAAGGCGTAAAAGTAAGGAATGTTAGACAACAGCACATCATTTTGTATTAATTCTATCAATTTACTCAGCTTGAACGGAGTTTACTAAATGTCTTAACAAGACTGATACGGCTGTAATCAAACCTTTTTTGTCATTCAAAAGTCATAAATATTAGTATCCTATATAGCTTTGGTTATTTTTTTCATTGATGATAAAACGAACCAAAAAATTCCAGTGTTAAGTCATGTGTAAGATTACGCATAAGCCGTAGTTGCTTTTTGAATTTTTGAAAATTTTAAAAAGTAAGCATAGCAATAGCTACGTGAGTCTTTTTAGAATGACAAAAAACTAAAATGAACAAAGTTTAATTACACATTTGCTAAAAAAATATTTATCTTTGCCAACTTGAAAATATAGATATATATCAAATTAATGTATTATGCAGAATAAGGGACTTATTACAACATTTGCCATTCTTTTCGGGCTCGTAAGTTTATATTCAATTTCTTTTTCTTTTTTTACTAACAGAGTTGAAAACAAAGCTTTTAAACACGCTGAAAACATCGCCGGGGATGACGGCAAATTGTTAGCCAAACTGGAACGGAATTATTTAGATTCTATTGCTAACGACACCAACCTCTATTTCAATACCTTAACCTACAATGACATCAAGCAAAAGTCCATCAATTTGGGACTTGACCTGAAAGGTGGTATCAATGCGATACTTCAGGTGTCTGTAAGAGATATTTTGGTTGGACTGTCCAATGAATCCAAAAATCCAATTTTTAATCAGGCACTGGATCAAGCTACTGAAGCTCGATCAATGCCTCTATCAGTACAGCGTTCAGAGTATTGAGAACCCGTATTGACAAATTTGGGGTGACACAACCACAAATCCAACGTATTGGTCAATCAGGACGTATCCTGATAGAATTACCGGGTGCAAAAGACATTAACAGGGTAAAAAAATTAATCCAGAGTACTGCTGAACTCCAGTTTTGGGAAGTCTATACCAATACTGAGGTTTTCCAATACCTGTCGAGTGCTGATGCTAAAGTAGCAGAACTTATCAAAGCAGAATCTCCTGAAACACCAACTCAGGAAGAAACTAAGGAAGACACTGAAGAAGGAGAGTCTATTGATGCCTTGATTAATGGAGAGGAAACTAAAACGATAGATCCTGAAACCAAAAGATTATTCACTTATCTTATCCCTAACAACAACGCCCAGTATGCCGGTCCTGCTATTGGTTATGCCACTATAAAGGATACAGCCACTGTCAACAAATACCTTAATCACAAAGATGTCAAGCAATTATTACCTGACAATCTTAAGTATGTCAAATTTTTATGGGATGCCAAACCTCAGAAAAACACTGATCTTTTAACACTTTACGCCATCAAATCTAACAGAGATGATGAAGCGCCTATCAGTGGTGATGTTATAGATGATGCCAGACAAACCTATAACCAACTTGGTACTGAACCGGAAGTCTCTATGTCTATGAACTCCGCAGGAACTAAATTATGGTCAAAAATGACCACAGAAAACAAAGGTAAATTTGTTGCTGTTGTCCTTGATGACTATGTATATACTGCACCACGCGTCAATGATGCGATCACTACAGGACGTACTTCTATCTCCGGAAGCATGGACGTCACTGAAGCACAGGATTTAGCCAATGTTTTAAAAGCCGGTAAATTACCTGCTAAAGCTCATATTATTCAGAGTGAAATCGTTGGACCATCGCTTGGTAAAACAACCATTCAAAAAAGTATTATTTCCTTTATCGTAGCTTTATTATTAGTTTTCATTTATATGATTATCTATTATGGTAGAGCCGGTATATTCTCTGTCATAGCACTACTCGTCAACCTACTGTTTATCTTTGGTATTTTGACAGCCTTTGGCTTTGTATTGACCTTACCGGGTATTGCAGGTATCATACTTACACTGGGTATTGCGGTTGATGCCAATGTGATTATCTACGAACGTATCAAGGAAGAACTCGATAAAGGCCGAACACTTGGTGAAGCTATAAAATTTGGTTTCAGCTTTAGAGGAGCCCTATCTGCGATTATCGATGGTAACGTCACAACTATGTTGACCGGTATTATTCTGTATATGTTTGGTACAGGTCCTGTACAAGGGTTTGCCTTGACCTTAATCATCGGTATATTGACCACACTATTTACGGCTATCGTTATCACCAGATTGTTTATAGACCGTGTATTGAAAAACAAAGGACAACTCACCTTTAACACGCCTATTTCTAAAAACTGGTTTAAAAACATCGATATCAATTTCTTGAAGAAACGTAAAGTGGCTTATATCATATCCGGTATAGCTATCATCATTGGATTGATTTCATTGTTTACTAACGGTCTGAATATGGGCGTTGACTTTAAAGGTGGTCGTACATACTTAGTCAAATTTGATAAAACTCTAAAAGCCAATGAAGTTGCGGCTACACTAACCGACGCCTTTGGTAGCACACCGGAAGTCAAAACTTTTGGGGATGATACCCAATTAAAAATCACAACCAAATACCGTATAGACGAAACCGGTGCTGAAATTGACGAAGCCGTACAAAGTCAGTTATTTAAAGGACTTACAAGTTACTTACCAGAAGGTTTGACCTACGATGATTTTAAAGGTGGTTTTGACAACCAACAATACGGTATTATGAGCTCATTAAAAGTAGAGCCTACCATAGCAGATGACATCAAAGTCTCAGCATTCTGGGCGATATTTGCCTCACTGGTTGTTATATTCTTATACATCTTATTCAGATTTAAAAAATGGCAATACAGTTTGGGAGCTACCATAGCCTTATTCCATGATATATTG
>PDWJ01003896.1_pt1 | contig 13759 bp, 11 predicted proteins | sample 1430881 | NCBI WGS metagenome assembly PDWJ01 (sample SAMN01162460, study PRJNA174530) | Oral metagenome, whole genome shotgun sequencing project. | biome: Marine environment; feature: Marine mammal; material: Swab sample of the gingival sulcus; isolation source: swab sample of gingival sulcus... | reverse complement strand
CGTTCTTGTGGGTAGTGCATAGTTCCTCTCTGTCCCCCTTGTCTTTTCATTTAGAATACCATATCAAGGTGGTGACAACTACCCTAACAGAGGGGGCCCCTCTTTGAACGATCACGACCCGCCGCATAGAGGGGCTATAGCTGCCAATCGTGCTTGGCCAAATTTGGGCAGCCTGAGAGCAGTTACACGTTTGAGGTATGTAAAACCAGAGAGGTACACACCCAGTGAGTAGTTACGAAAAGGAGAGAAAAACCACTTTACGTAAACTTCTCTTTTTTCTAAAAAAGGATTCAACATAGCAGTAAACCAGATAAGAAAACAGAAGACTGACAGCTATTATTATCAATCTTGATCCATAAAACTTTTCTCCAGAAATATGAAAAAAAGAAAATAAAGACCAATGGAAAAGATAGAGCGGATAACTTAGCAAACCTACAAACACCAAAACCCTATTGGCAAGAAATATTGAGCATAAAGAAGATGAACCTGTAAGGATAACAGCTAAAGTACCGACTATAAAAAGGTGTTGAAACAATCAATCTATCTCCTTGAAACCGTGTTGTTTTACCAGGAAAACCTTTTCGTCGAGTTTGTGCAGAACTACAAAGAGTTACGCTGATCTTTTCAACACCCTTTATAAGGAAAAAGGGAAAAAATAAGGATAAACTCGCCATTTACCCAACATAAAAAAGTTACTCATAAATAATAATTGATGTAATTAAGAATCCAGATATAACAAAAAATATCAACACCTGCAAAACCACTCTTCACAACATTTGGGAAAAAATGGTAAGCGACAACAGCCAGTATTGATACTCCTCTTAATCCGTCAATATATGGATAATAATTATTCACACCAGTATATTTCAATCTGTGAGCGTTGCAACTAACTGTAACAACTTATATTGTATCCTGTTTACCGTAACCAATCACGGGGTCTGTACTTCTACGTTATTCTCTACTTCTGACGTGTAACTGGTCACAGGTGCAACAGGATTGTGCAAGCACTCTTTACCGCTATACAAGCGTATACGGGAAAGAGTGATCGGGCAAAGATGAAGTGCCTGTGATCAGCTACTGTCTGCCTGCACATCGGAATACAGAGCAACTATCCTGCCTGCCACCTGCTCAATGGAATAATTACCTTCCATCTTCGCTCTTGCTTCTTTTCCCATACGTTCACGTAAGGTATCACTCTGTATCAATCGAAGTATAGCCTGACTTAAACCAATCACATCATCAACGGAAACAACCAAACCATTCACGCCATGCTCTACGACTTCGGTATTTCCAGGAATATCTGAAACAACAGCCGGGACCCCCCAGCTCTGGGCTTCCAAGAGGGCATTAGATATTCCCTCTTTTCTGGAGGGCAGGACAAGACAGGCAGCACGTTTAAGATATGGGGTAATATCCGTCTGAAATCCCTCAAAACTAATAGATTTCTCGCACCCCAGCTTTTCGCATAATTTTTGCCATAGTGTACTGTCTCCCCCACCCAGCATAACCAGGCGTGCTTGAGGGTGCATGGCAACAACACCTTTCCATGCCGGAAAAAGGATATCAAAAGCTTTATATACAGACTGACTGAAGTTCCCAATATAGAGGATCTCCCTGTTCTGCTTCACAGGAGAAATTTCATCTGGAATATTAACGCCATTAGGGATAATTGTAATTTTTTGCGCCCTTACCCCCTCCCCTATCAAATTATCTTTCATTGCCGGGGTAAGAGCGATGTACCAGGGTTTGCGTCGCCAGTTGTTGAAAAAAACAGCAGGAAAGGTCCAGGATAAATCAGGAAAAACAGGAACCCCTGCGCCCTTACATACAACAGGAATCGAATACAACCTTCCCCAGAGAGCAGCTAACGCGGCCAGCCAGTCTGCTGAATGGACATGAATCACATCAAATTCATTCCTCCTGCAATACATATAGCAAGTTGTCGTGAAAGCTAAAACAAGCAGGTTGCAGTATCTGACCGCCCAGGCTGCCCATCTGGACAGTTTTTTTTGTATATCAAGAAACCAGGAGGGAGCATTGTTTTTTTGATCCTCATCTTTCTTCAGCCTTGCAGAAGAAAAATCCATCGGCAATTTTTTAATCAGCACGTAAGCAAGTCCACTGAACGTCCATTTTCTGATTATTGAGGAATTACCAACAACAGCAACTGCTGGAGAAGAGTCATGTCTTCCCGTCAGGACAGTGCACTGATGCCCTCTCTTTGTCATTTCCCTGACAAGCTTACTGCATTGAAGTTCTGCCCCGCCGGTAAAAAACGGTGGATAGTAATAGACACACATCAAGATCTTCATTGATAAATTTAGCCTGAACTCCTTATGTAAACCTATGTGGGAAGTCCTGATCGCACAAAGACGGCCTACCCATGATCAGTTACTGCCTTGTTAATAGCGATGTTCAATACCAAGCACTCTTCGCTTTGTCCGTTCATAATAAAACCTGACGGCATTTATCAGATACCTGGTACGTTCTCGCAAAGTAACCCGATCTGGAACATATATTTTCAGCTCTTTTTCTTGCAAATATTTCCTCAGCGTTCTTTGCATAAGAAGGATGTCCCCGGCTGGCAGCTCTTTCTGCCAGCCGGTTATCCGGGAAGCAACTGGTTTTCCTGATCGTATATTTTTATGGAGGTGCTTCTGCGCAACAGGGACTTTTGAAAAATATGATTCTTTACAGCTCATATCCGGGACATATTTACTACCAACAAAATGCATAACCCTTGTCATTACCGTCTCTTCATTTTGCAGTAAGTCTTCGTAGTCCACAATCATAAAACCTGGATCATTTCCAAGAGACTTGAGCCTTTTATCGGTGTCCAGAAACCCAAATAAAAAATGTAAAATATCTGGCTGCATAGGCTTGCCAGTCTGGCTGTCAATACTCTTTCTTTGGGAATTGTAAACGGCTCTTGGGTCTCGACGAATAAAAAGAAACCTCGCCCTGGGAAGCTCCTTTCTTATTTCCTCAACACAACGATAATAATGACCGCATTTATGAAGATAAGAAGTATATTGTCTGGGAGAAAAAAAACAAGAAAGCGCGGTAAGTAAGAATTCACTGAACAAAAGAGGAAATGCTTTTTGTGAAAGCAGCCCGGACAATTTTTTTCTGTCTACACTCCAGGCAATAAATTTGACATTTTGATAAAGAGCATCAAGATATGTCTCCAGATCCTGCTGATTTTGGATGGAAAAACCTGGCTCAATCCAGCCGTCTGCGAATTTTGCTTCAATTCCTACTCCAACCGAACCACTAGCAGCTATTTTACTTGCCAGATACGTAGAGCCAGATCGATTACAGTAGGTTAAAAAAACAATAGTATCATCAGCTACCGGCCCCCTCCCACTCACCACATTTTCTGACATCAATGTTATCACACTCACTAACGATCAAATGTAAGGCAAAAACAATTTTTCCATATTTTGCGAACAGAATAGTGGCCATCATAGGACATGCAAGTATTCAACTTTGCAAGTTTGCTCTGGATTTCTTCAATCCCGGTATCAGGAAACTTACCTGCGGAATATGGATCACCTATCTGACGACCAGTTATCACAATATCCAGAACTACCCTCCATATTCTCTTCATTACCTGAATCCCTTTTTCGCTTGCTGTACGCCTTCTGTCTATCTGTTGTGCCAACGGAAGCAGGTAATCGACAATTGCTTCAGAAGCCAATGAACCATCAAAAGAATGAATATGATGCTTTACAAGCTTTTTTCGCCTGACAAGCTCGGCTTCTTCAGGCACCAGTTTCTGTACAACAGCCTTGTCAATCTGCTCAAAAAGCTCTTCTTCATTGATTGCATGGAAACTGACTCCATTGGGCAAGGGCTGCGTGTATTGACCAGAGCAGCTCTTTCTGTATGCTGTTGCCGGGACACCAAGTAAAAAAGCCTCAATAGCTGTTGTACAATTCCAGTGGATCACAATATCAGAACCAAGAATCCAGGGAATCACTCCACCTTCCCGATTGGTATACATGCCTTGATGTTTTGAACACAGCTCTTCCCAGGGTTCCAGAGACTCGGAGGGATGAGGACGTATAACAATAGAATGCTCAGGATATCGTTTTCGCAAAGCAGGTAATACCTCAACAAAAGAATCCATCACTTTTTGTTGTTCCTGCATCCAGTTCTCGAAGAAATAGGGCCTCTTTTGGTAAAGAGGGAACTGAGAAAAAAATTTTTGTCGGTCTTTTTTGCTGATTGGCCTGTTAATGAATCCAAAATTCGTATTAATGAGCAGAATCCGGCCATATTTATCGTTTATCTCTTCAACATCTTCCTGATAAAGCGGCAAAAATCTTGGTGTCAGTAAATCAAAGCGAGGGTTTCCTGTCAATTTAACCCGCTCAGCCAGGTCGCCTAATTCTGGGGCCATGATAGACGCCTGATCCTGTCCCCAGGCAAAAAATAAACCAACCTTTTCCATACACGGCCTGAAAACGCGAAGCTCCTTGTAAATCTGGGCATCAAAATACACCAGGCCCTCTTCGTCCAGTGCAACAAGCTGATATCCCTTGTTCTGGCACCTCTTAAACCACTGCTGTTTTGGTTTGGCTATACTCTTGTCAAAATACACACCTTTATCAAGCACATCAATGAGATATTCAACTTCTCTTCGCCCCCCTATAACCACCTCCATACCCTTTGAAGCAGCAATTAAAGACAACAGGAGCTTAGCGTCCAGCTCACGCACCTTGGTTTCAACTGGTATAATGAGAAGTGGATTATTATTCATTTGCAACTACTCACAAGACATGTAACTTATTGATTTTATTTTATTCCTTTCTGCAGCTACTTTCAGGTTGCCCAGATTCGGGTGAGCGCAATTGGTAACCTGTAGCCCCTCTATGCGGCCGATCGCCCGAAGACAGGTGATCTGCGAGCAGTTACATTCATTTATTACAATCTGTTCCTTGATTCCATAAAAATTTCAACGATCTGCAACAAGCACAAACGTAACCAATCACGGGGCCTGTGTTTCCCCGTTATTCTCTGTTTCCGGCGTGTAACTGGGCACAGGTGCAACAGAATTGTACAAGCGTGAGCTGAGAGCAGTTACCAAAGATGAAGTGCCTGTGATCAATTACGCAAATAGTTGCACATCAAAAGCAGAGAAGAGAGCAGAGGTACAGACAGACCCAAGGTCGGTTTCGCGCAAACAGCTGTGGACTCTATGTTTATTTGCCGGTAAACTTCTCTAATCTATCCAAAGCAACCCAGAATCCCTGCCCACCATTCTTATGCCCTTGCCAAATCTCGGGAATAAATGATACCTCTGGGCCAAGCTTACCAAGTTCACGCATAATCATGGTAAAATCTATCTCTCCATCGCCTATTTGCAACCCTTCACCATCAGTACCTTTGGCGTCGGCAATGTGCATATGGGCAGTAAACGGCATAATAAGTCGTAAAAAATCAAGAAAGGATCTCTTGTAATAGTTACAGGCAAGCTTAGAGTGGGAAAGGTCCAGACAGACCCTGGAATTATTTTCCCTGCAAAATTCCACAATCTCTTCAGCGTGAACAAAGAGGTTGTGGTACCGTTGTCCACCAAAATGCCATGGGAAAGGTGGCATGGTCTGTGGAACTAATTCCACTCCATCCAGCTGGAGCTGATTAAGGCTCTGACCAAGAATAGTGTAGGATTCTTTTCTCACTTCCTCTTCAACAAATCCATCAGCTGAAAAGCCTCCAACATTTACGACGATACAGGGACGTTCACTACCGGTAATGAACTGCTTCAAATTATTCGTTATATCAACAACCTTTTGAAGTTCTGCAATTGATCTGCTGCGGTAGGTCTCGTCCCGTGAACAAAGATCTAATATATGATCACCGGAAAACAATTCGGGGCTATGTACAACCAGCATACGATGAATGGATTCATCAAAAAAGCCAGCCAGGTCAACTTCCAGGTCCTTGTAACTTAAGTGGATTTCGAGCAAGTCCATGGGACATTTGCCGTTAATTTCAGCTAGATCATGATATCGAACAGGTACGCCGAAGGGATGGACAAAGTTATATCTTTTGGGTTGAATCAAATTATTATCAAAATCATCACTGTAAAAAAAATCACCTTCTTTATATGGTTTTGGAGCAGGACGGCCGATAAGCTCATTTATTCGATAAGGAGCCATACCTTTTCCTGGACTTTTTACCGCTATCATATCAGAGGTAATTACCTCTCCCTGGTTGACTCTACGGCTACAAACCAAACTTTTTGCCAAATTTTCCCGATTTATCAACTCTCCCTGGCTAATACCCCTTCCTTCACCTCTTCCCAGGGATAATTCAATTTCCCGTATGCCGCGCACCATCTGTTTGAATTCATGAGGTAACAGGCTCACCTTGTGGTCATTTCCCTCCATATTACGGTCCAGGGTAAAATGCTTCTCAATCACCCTTGCCCCCATGGCTACGGCAGCTAGAGCAACATTAATCCCACGCTCATGGCCAGAGTAGCCAACCACGCTTCCCGACAATTCTTCAAGTCTTTGCAAGTAATTCAGATTGATATCCTTAAATGGCGAAGGATAGGTCGAATTACAATGCAGCAGAATGTATTGCGCCCCAGTTGAGTTTAAAAAATCAACCCCAGCCTGTATCTCAATTTCTGTCGACATACCAGTAGAGCAAATCATTGGCTTACCTTTCTCTGCTATGCATCTCAACAATTGATGATTGGTAAAATCAGCAGAAGAAACCTTGTACGCCTCAACACCATAATTTTCAAGAGAATGCACGCTCGCTTCATCCCACGGAGTACACAGTGCGCAAATGCCCTTTTCCCGACAATAGGCAAAAAGTGCTGCCCAGTCTTCGTCATGTAGCTGAAATCGCTCAAGGAGATCAAGCACGTACTGAGAGCCAAGATCTTCCTTTACATCCTGTGAATTACCTTCATTGGTATATAATTCCTGCAGATTTCGCATTTGAAACTTGACACAATTCGCTCCAGCATCAATGGCAAGGTCAACCAATTGCTTTGCCAGGTCAAGGCTGCCATTATGATTATTACCAATCTCTGCAATAATAAAAGCAGGATTTGAGCCACCAATCTGATGCTGGCCAATAGAAAGCAAAGGGTGCCTCTTGCATGCCACCCCCACCAGATGCATCCTCTTATCGACGAGTGGTATATGTTCTATCTTGTGGGTGAAAGCTGCGGTAATCTCTTTGACACTCTGTTCTGCATGACAATATTTAAAATTTTTATTCGCCACCAGCTGAACAGGTATATGCAAATCAATGGGATTCTGAGCCACTATCCAGCGCCTGAAATCACCATCTGTTATTATTCCTTCCAGGGTACCTGTTTCATTGACTACAAAAATAACCCTCATCTGATTTTCGCTGATCTTCTCCAGCGCGCTGATAAGGGTGTCTTCCCTATAGACGATGTATTTCTCAATTTTTCTGTCTACTATCATGCTTTATTGCTACCTCAAAGGACAGGAATCAGGATATTCTTAGCCCGGGCTGATCTTTGGTGAACATTTTGTCGAAATTTGAGACTGCTTGCGGGCATCACACCCATCTGCTTGTAACCAATCACGGGGTTTGTGTTCCCCCGTTATTCTCTGCTTCCGATGTGTAACTGGTCACAGGTGCAACAGACATCACAAAGGACGGTTTAGATACTCTATCATTTTCTCGGCGATCACCAGATCAACAGGCTCGTCAATTTCCAGACACCGTTCTTCAGGCATGACATACATCACCGTTTTTCCAAAAAAACGAAATTCATGTTCAATAAACTTTTTCGCATCCATAACATAAACAGCACCATTTTCCAGATATTGATCCTGACGTTCCTGGCGCATTACTCGCGATGCTTTATCATGATTGACGCCTTGCCCCTCACCATTTTCATCTTCATGCCAGACATAATAATGAAAAGGGGTAACAGAAAGGGCCGTATCAGCCTTTTCCCGAATGAACATATTCACCGCTCCATCAATATCTATTGAGGTGGTCAGCGGAGAGGTGCATTGAAGAAAAACAATTATGTCAGCATGATATCCCTCATCCTCAGCCAGATAATCAATCGTGTGAAGCAAGGCTGCTTCTGATGAGTCAAAGTCACCGCTTATCTCAGCCGGACGTTCGACAACTTCAGCGCCAAATATCTCTGCGACCTCTCCAATTTTTTTGCTATCCGTAGATACAATAACCCGAGTAACTGTCTGAGCATTTTTTGCGGCCTGTATGGCATATGAAATCAACGGATTTCCAGCTAGATTGGCAATGTTTTTCAAGGGAATACCTTTTGAGCCACCCCGTGCAGGAATAATTGCCAGAACATTCATATCTACCACCTGCAATCGTAACCAACCACGGGGTCTGTGTTTCCCCGTTATTCTCTGTTTCCGACGTGTAACTGGTCACAGGTGCAACAGATTTGGACAACCACCATTTCCCGCAGGTAGGCAAGCGAAGAGAGACTTTCCTGTACAAGAGTATACGGGCATTGGTGATCGTACAAAGATGAAGTGCCTGTGATCAATTACCTACAATCCTGTAAGGCTCAATTCGTATTGCGCTTGATCCTTCAGCACAAGTCGAACAAGCTGGTTCTATAGTCTTTTTTAATTCATGAAAATGGAGATACATCAGCTCAGTCAGATTATAATAAACGCAACCGTCTCTCCACTCCATAACGATGGAATCATCATCATACATCTTTCGCTGCATGTCCCCATTGGTTGTCAGGTTTCTTTCCCAGTAAACTCTCGGTTTGCCGGGAATTATTTTTAAAGCTATCTTTAACCTGGCTCCTAAAGAACACCTCACCAGCCACTGTAGATATAATGACAACACATGTTCATCCATCCTTAAGCAGTGCATATAATCCGTCAATTTTTTCTTTACATCAGGAAGTGACAAAATTAATTGACGGACAAACAGGTCGTTTCTATATAGACAAAAATGACCGGAAATACATTTATTCCTCGACGTGATAATATCATAATTATCCAAAATGACGTTAGTTACATAAAAACGTATTCGGCCCCAGAGAATATCCAGATCACAGTGCCCCCAAAAATCATACTGCCAGAGATAGTCCTCAAAGATTACTCCTAAAAAGGGTTTAAAATCACAAATTTTATATAAAAAATAGTCACTTAGAACAACTGAAAAGCCCATCTTGCTTGAGGCAAGACTACAAAACTCATGGTTTGACATAGCAACAAGATAGACATTTTCGGGGATATTTTTCGAATAAGGACAATCTGTAAAAATATACCAGTCAATTTCTGGATTAAACTCACAGCTTCTTAAAAACGCTTCAAAATAGAAAGGGAGTTTCCCAAAATATATTACCACAAACGCAATACGGTAACTTCCCGTTTTTTTACGTTTTCCGTAAATACTCACAGGGTATGTCACCTCTTTATTTGTAACCAATAACGGGGTCAGTGGTTTCCCCGTTATTCTCTGTTTCCGACGTGTAACTGCTTTCAGGTTGTCCGAAGAAGGGTAATATGAGAGCAGTTACCCTAGACCACACGCGCCAAAACGACTCCTACCTGCATAAAATATTTTGAAGGCAAATCACTATTCACATACACAGGTTCCAGCCCATATTGATTAAGCCCATCTATACGCTCTTGAAAATATCCTTTTGACAGCACTCGCCGTCGACATATTCCTTTATCATTCCAATCCCAGAAAGGCTCTATCATCAGTACATATTTTCTGGCAACCCGAGTTATTTCTGCGAAGACCCCTTCTCGAATATCATCCATTTGTTCCAGGGCCTGACTTGTATACACCAAGTCATACGACTTATCAGCAACAGAAATGCTGTCGGCAGAGCCCTTCAGGGTCTGGACATCTTTAATTTTTTCTGGGCATACAAACTTGAACGGGGAAAACTGGATTAACTCTTCAGGTATCTTGCCACCTTGGGCCATTTTATTCAATTCGTTATACCCAGAATCAGAAAGTTCGATACCTCCAAACTGGACGTCAGCAAAGCTTGCTGCAAGAGGAATAAGTTTGTTTCCCCCCCCAAACCCTACCTCAAAAACTGATGCTGGATTCAATTTCTTAATAAATTGACCGATCAGAAATAAGTGCACTTTAGCTATTCCACTCGTACTAGCTAAAAAAAAACGTTCATTCCATGATATCAACTGTTGTAATGAAGAATTTATACTATCAGGAAGAAGTTTTTTATAATCAATAGAACTCCAGGATACATCATACTGCTCTTTAACTTTTTCTTTCTTTCTAACTATTATGATACCTTTTTTTTTCTTTATATTATAATAGTATAAATTTACACTTATCTGGTCTTTTATTTTTGAACTCAATAAACGAATTTTATCTTCTGTAATATCAGAATAAATATATGGAAAAAATAAATTATATAGATATTCCTGTGAAATAAAATTTTTATCAAATAAATTATTAAAATATTTCATTATAATTGACAAGAAAATATTATTATTAATTTTACAAAAAAACACTTTTTTAATAATAAAAAAACAATATTTTTTTCATTAGTAACTAATTCTTAAAATTAGATACTCCTATTATATTTTCTATAAAATCCACAATCACCCTTTTAGAACGATATATTTTGCTAAAATTATTTTTTCTCATAATTTTTTTTTCTTTTTTCCACAAATCACTGTCTTGCATCTTTGTACTAATACCATCAGATGAAAAAACAGTCACAAATTTATCCCAAAAAATGGGAGAAACACCTTTTACTATAACTCTGGCAAAAAAGTCATGATCGCCAAAAATTTTGTAATTTTTATCATATAATCCATATTTTTTAAATAATTCTTTGGAGATAAATGTAGATGGATGAGGAACGGGCTTGTGATAAATGTATTTTTTCCTTACGTCTTGTTTCGATAGGTTTCTAAATATTTCCTTATTATTCGAGCCATCTATCCCTGAACACAGAACTCTTCCAACTACAAGATCACCTTTCAAATTCGTGGAGACACTTGACAATACATTATTCTCACATAAATAATCTCCAGCATTTAAAAAAAGGAGATATTGCCCTCTGGAAAGCCCTATCCCTTTATTCATTGCATCATAAATGCCCTCATCTGCTTCAGAAATAAATCGCAAATAGTCCTTCCCGAGCATCTTCAAAAACTCAGCTGAACCATCTGAAGATACGCCATCAATCACTATCCATTCAAAGTTATGAAAATCCTGTTCAATCACAGACGCTGCTGTTTTTTTCAATCCCTCCAAATCATTAAGGCAAACTGTAATAATACTTACCAAAGGGGAATTCATATTGTTCAACCGATCATGAAATCTGTACTTTCTGCCATTATCTGTTTCTGGCCGGTTGAATACTGAATGCTCCCAATGTGTAGATGCGTAACTGATCACAGGTGCTTCATCTTTGCCTGTGATCAGTTACGATGCATGTCCAGTGAGCAGCAGTTACCTCAGGGTAAGAGTTTTATTAATAACTGTTGGAGCTGACGAACCGGCGCTAACAATTTGCGTCCTACCCTATATTCAAGTGATCCGAGGACTTCCTCTTTTTCCTTCCTCATAACCGCAAGACTTTTTTCCTTACCAACTACAACATGAACTATATATTGCGCGTATATATCCTGATGTTTTTCAACTATTCGCTCAATCAGTTGAATGCGTTTTTTCATTGACTTTGAGCGTCTTGAATTTTCGACACTATGTCGTCTATAAAAAAACAAATATTCGGGTATTACCTCTATCCTGTATCCCGCCTTGGTTATTTCTATCCAAAAATCCCAATCCTCAAAGCCAGCATCTCGCATAGTCTCATCGTAACCACCGACCCTCTCCCAGCAAGCTTTACGCAACAACCCAAAATTTAATGACTGAGGCTTAAGCAAGTAATCTTTAATTCCCCCGCCTTTAAAAGAAAGTTTTCTGCTCTCCAATCCAAATATTTCAGCTCCACTTGAAACCACTCCAACATCTGCATTGTCACGTAGAATGATTCCTGCTTTCTCTGCAAAAGTAGGATGACAATAGTCATCAGCATCCATCAACAAAATTAAATCGCCCTTTGCTTGCTGAATACCAAAATTTCTGGCACGAGAAGGGCCGCTATTAGGGATGTTATAAACAATAATCCTTGAATTATTTTCAAAACTCAAAAGCTTAGCTTTTGTCAACTCATCTTCTGATCCATCATTTACAATAATTATCTCATCTAATATATACGATTGAGACAAGAGAGACTCAATGGCTTCATCAATAAAAGCACCATGATTATAGCAGGGTATCACCCCGCTTATTGTCGGCTTAGCGTTCAATGCATCAAAATAATTATATAAGTTCAAGTAAGTTTGACTTCAGCTCTTCAAAAGCATTCCAAATAACATCAACAGAACTGTCTAGCAATTTTGGCTTGCTTGTAAACTCATTATAAAAGCCGACGTCCGTGTTTAATTTGGAAATTAACTCAATATTTTTATCGTTATTGTCACTGTAGTTCCACATAATAACCCATTCTGGATTAATAACCCCGGGCTCCAGGTCACTTGCCCCCCAATAGATTGGAATACATCCGGACCAAAGTGATTCAAATAATTTTTCCGTTATATACCCATCCCCCAAGCTATTTTCTGGGCAAATATTAAAACGGTACCGCTCTAAATACATTCTCTTATTATCACCAAACTGGTTTTTCAAACTATCGTCATTATGCAAAAACTTCCCGGCTGAATCGACCCTGCCTAAACGAATCAAAGATCTATATATGTTCTCACGAATTCCGATATAATCATGACTTGCAACCAGGCAACAAAAATGGGTTTTAGAAAATACTCTGCTATTAAATTTTTTTACAATAAAACTAATATCATCCTTACTTGAATCTGGCGGGAAAAAATACAGAAGCCACAGGGGAAACCTTATATAATTATCTCCAGAAAGGCGCTCAAATCCCATCGATAAATCAAACATATCATTATTTATATCTCTATATTCACCATACGAACGATTCTTTGGGGAATACAGGTTTTCACCAGTAAAAAAACACTTTTTTTGTCCATTATTAAGAATTTTATTGTCGCCTAAAACAGAATAAAATGATATATCCTGGATGATACAATTTAATTTTACTTTTTTTATTGCTATATGTTGCAGGAATTTAAAGAACCATATAGACTCAAATTTTACAGGATTATCATACCACCAATTATAAAAATACACTTTAATATATTCTTTTCTACCTAAAAGCTGCGAAAGACTTTTAAGAAAAATAAAAATTTTATATAACATTTTTTATGCAGGCATATATTTATATAAAATAATAATTTAATTTATAATTTTATTTATAATATATATTAAAAAAATAATTATTTTTTTTGATATATATATCTTTTGAGAAAGCCAACACCTGCATCATACCTGATATTATTATTTGGACTAATTGAAGAAATAAATTTTAAAAAATTATCACTTTCCTGGTCGAAATATGCAATTTCATTATATATGTTCAAGTCGCCAGGCTTGTTGCTAACAAATAGAGTCATTTTATCTTGTTTTTTATTAAATTCAATTTTACAGCCGTCTTCTCCTGAAAAATACGGAATATACCATTCTAATAACAATTCCAGATCATTCATTCCCAACGTATCAACAAAGTAAAAATTGTATCCAGCAGCATGATACTCTTTTACAATATCAGTAACTTGACGCTCTATTTTTCTAGCATAATACTCTTCTCTTCCACTTTACGTTGACAGGCACT
>PDWJ01003895.1_pt1 | contig 13759 bp, 11 predicted proteins | sample 1430881 | NCBI WGS metagenome assembly PDWJ01 (sample SAMN01162460, study PRJNA174530) | Oral metagenome, whole genome shotgun sequencing project. | biome: Marine environment; feature: Marine mammal; material: Swab sample of the gingival sulcus; isolation source: swab sample of gingival sulcus... | reverse complement strand
ATGACATCTCGCATCAATTAGCTCAACGGTTGGGATGACATAATCGGTCGCTGATAACACATCGGTAATGCGTAAGTTTTCACCCTCTAGGGTATCTTTTAAGATAAAGGCAAGTTCAACCTCTAGCATAGGATCGATAAAATTATCAATGTTAATATCACTACCATCGGCATACAGCATATCATCAAGTAGGGTACCATAATCTGGCTCATCAATTTGCGATGATTGTTGCATGGCTCGTGAGGTGAGACCGATTTTATGACCGATAATATGACGACCTTCCGCCAGTTTTAGCTCAATACCTGCTTTTTGAATGGCATAAGCATCTTCAATGGTGATTTCTGGATGGTCAAGGGAAATTTGACGAACTTGCGTGGTACTTTTTTCGGCTTGGTGTAGTCGCTCGGCAGCGGCTTGAATGTCTTGTGGTTGAAGAGCCATTGGGGGATCCTTTTTAAGTTAATATAACTGAATTTATTCACTGAGAAAATTTTTCAGTTTAAAACGGCATTTAATAACCTTTTCGGACAGTCCCTCCCTTGTTAAGGGGAGGTTAGGAGGGGTCTTCAGCGTTATTTTATTTAACTGGCTTTGTTAACCCCCTCTAACTCCCCCTTATCAGTGGGAGGACAGACCTCGTATCTTTCTAAATTCCGAATACTAGAACGGAATTATTATATTAAACAAACCATTCCTTCCTTTTTTAAGGGGAAGTTAGCGAGAGTTTGTAAGGGTAATTGTCATATTTGTTATTTAAAAATATAGTAAATTACCGATAACGCTCATGCAAATTATTTTTCTTCCAAGTGCCATTGGCAAACTCAGAATACTCTAATGATAAAGCAAGTCCTCGTTGTTCAAACACATCGGCAAAATGCTCACTCATTAATGCAAATAAGTCATCACAAACCTTTTGCAACTGCTCTGGGGTGCGACCTTTCCCAATTTTTAGGTGACCATGGACAAAGGCATCATCAAGGTCATTACCTTTTAATCCACCATTTTTACCGGCTCCATCAGCAATGGCATATTCATTGACACAGATGGCACGCACACGAATACCACCAGTAGGGAACACGCCACCTTGGTCAATGATGACTTGGGCGGATTTATCCACTAGGGCTTGCATGTCATTTTCGCCTAAGCTGTCTTTTAAATTATCGCTATATTCATACGTTAAATGTGGCATGGGATTTCCTTTTATTGGTAATTGGTTATTTGCAATCAGCCGTTTTTATTTTTTTCAAGAAAAAATAGGATAAGAATCTCCTCCCCCTTGGGGGTAGGTTGGGTGCTAGTCCTTAATCCGTTCTTCAACTGCTTTATAATCACTAATCGGTGTCACAGGGAAAATCGCATTAATTTGCCCAGTGCCAGACGAGTTAAAATAAGGGGTGACAACTTCTACTTTACCCGTATAAGTATCCCAACCCATCGCTCCCATTAGCATGGCGGTATCGTGCATAAAGCCTTCGCCATAGCATTTATCAGCATACATAGGGAGCATGGAACAAAACTCTTCCCATTTGCCTTCTTCCCAAAGCTTAACCACATGGTCATCAACTGATTTTAAAAATGGGTCCCAAGGTTTATGGAAGTATTCACTACCACTATTGTTTTGGGCAAAGCGGTGCGATAGCGAACCACTGGCAAAGATAGCCACCTTGCCGTCGTACTTTTCTTCCACTGCTTTACGCAAGGCAAGCCCAAGTTTTCCACTATCGGCTAGGCTATGCACTTGACACATCGCCGAGATACAAACCACCTTGTAATGCTTATCTTGATTCATATATCGCATGGGTACAAGCGTGCCGTATTCAGGACCTAAGCTGGTATCGGAATGAGCCCGAGTACCCACGCCCATTTCATTGGCATAGTCGGCAATCAAATGCCCCAACTCAGCATTACCTGGATAGTCGTAAGGCATATTTTTGATAAAATGGGGCAACTCATTACTGGTATAAATGCCCTTAAAGTGTGGTGAACAGTTGATATGATAGCCACCGTTAACCAGCCAATGAGTGTCAAATACCACTATGGTATCGACACCAAGCTCACGACAGCGACGGTCAATCTCATGATGACCATCAATGGCGGCTTGGCGACAGCCCTTATGTTCCCCCTCTTGTTCAGACAGATACATAGAGGGGACGTGATTTATTTTTGCTGCAAAAGATAATTCACCCATTGTTCTTCCTTAATAAATACATTTGTAAAGTCATAAGACCTACCCATTTACAGAGCAACAAACCGCTTGACCATCTTCAAATTCAACATCATAACTATGATATTCATCCCAAGCAACATGAAAGGACATCTCAAAGCTATCACATTCTTCATCATAGAAAACAATTTCAATTAATTTGGCGTATGGTCTAATTGCATCTGCTGTTTCTTCTCGAACCAGTCTTTCTTCAGGAACACCTAATCTCTTATAATGTTCATAAGAGTAGTTTTCAACAATATGTTTACATGATTGCAAAATTAACTGCTGAACATCTTGTATCTGCTCTATTACCTTATTTTGATATGTTTCTGATGGTTCGTCATCATCTTCCATATTTTGTAAAGTAAGTCGAAAAACTGGAGAGTCCGAGTTCAATGAATATTGGGTACAAGTCCAATATTCATCTTCTTGTTCATCAAACTGAATCATAAGCGTTTACACGCCCCATTTTGGAATGCGATGGTCACCATAAGAGATTGCCACATTTTTCGCTTCACAGAAGACTTCATAGCTGTAATGATTACCTTCACGACCTGTACCAGATGCTTTAGTTCCGCCAAATGGTTGACGTAAATCACGCACGTTTTGACTATTAACAAAAGTCATGCCCGCATCAATGGCTTTGGCAAGACGCATCACTCGCCCTGTATTTTCTGTCCATAGATACGATGAGAGACCATAAGGGCTGTCGTTGGCGATTTGTAATGCCTCTTCTTCGGTCTTAAATGGAATGATACAAGGCACAGGACCAAAGATTTCATCTTGAGCAATGCTCATCTTATTATCGACATCGGCAAAGACGGTTGGTTGTACCCAGTTACCACCTTTAAACTCATCAGCAAGGTTTGGCGTACCACCACCGAATACCAACTTAGCCCCTTCTTTTTGACCTGCCTCGATATAGCCAGTCACTTTCGCTAAATGCTCTGGGCTAATCATAGGACCAATGGTGGTATTTGGGTCAAGCGGGTTGCCGACTTGGATACGAGAGGCACGGTCGATATAATCTGCGACAAATTTATCATAGATGGTATTTTGCACCAAAATACGAGAACCAGCAGTACAACGCTCGCCATTTGCTGAGAAAATCATAAAGATAGCCGCATCCAATGCACGCTCATAATCAGCATCATCAAAGATGATAAATGGTGATTTACCACCCAACTCCATCGAATATTTCTTTAGACCTGCCGACTGGATAATGCGATTACCAGTAATGGTTGAACCTGTAAAAGAAATGGCTCGCACATCAGGGTGCGATACCAAAGGCGAACCTGCCTCATTACCGTAGCCATGCACAAGGTTAAACACTCCATCAGGTACGCCAGCTTCACGAATCAATTCACCCAAACGACTTGCGGTCATTGGCGATAACTCAGACATCTTCATAACGGCAGTATTACCAAGTGCAAGACAAGGAGCGGTTTTCCAAGTGGCGGTCATAAATGGCACGTTCCAAGGAGAAATCAACGCACACACGCCAACAGGTTTCCACATGGTGTAGTTTAAATGCCCAGTGTCCGAATCAAAAGACTCACCATGTTGATGTTCGGCAAGCTCGGCAAAGTAATAAAAGTTATGAGCCGCACGAGGGATGAGGGCTTTACCAGTCTGCCCGATGACTTGCCCGCAGTCGTTGGTTTCCATTTCTGATAATTCTGGAACGTGCTTGGTAATCAAATCACCAACATTACGCAACAGTTTAGAACGCTCTTTGGCTGGCATACCCGACCAAATTGGGAAGGCTGCTTTAGCGGCTGCTACTGCTTGGTTGACTTCATCTTCGCCACCTCTAGCAACTTGAGTAATGGCTTTACCAGTTGCTGGATTAATGGTTTCAAATGTTTCTTTACTTTCGACTTCTTTACCGTTAATTAGATGTTTAATCATGGGGAGTTCCTTTTAGTGTGTAAATTTGGTTACTTGTTAATTTATTCGATAATCATTTTTTGGAGCTAATCCTGCTTTCCGCTTGTATCTGTACTGTTGAGCGGTGGCGGTTGCTGTTCTGCGAGCGTATGTTCAGTGGAGCGTCCACCCGCAGACCTAGCAACCGCTTTCACCGCTCACCAGCACAGGATACCGCTACTATCAGGGCTAAAAAGCGTTCAGCATCTCGTATTTTTTCAATGGTTTTTTGCCCCTTGAGTTCATGTATTTTAATGGTGCGTGGAACGCACCCTACTAATAACTTACCTTAACTTTCATGAGCCACATGAATTAAATTACCCTCTAAATCATAGCGAACACACAAAATTTCATCAGAATATTCTTTATCAATCATGTAATCAAAAGAAATAAAGGGTTTGCCTATAGAAAAATCAATATCAGCCCACAAAGAGATATTTGTTAAGTTCATCATTGCTACAAAATGTTCAATAGTTGCATTGTCATCAATTAACTTTTGTAATTTTGGGCTATTTACTTGTTCTTGGATTTCACCAAGATTTTCAGTCATATAGCTTTCATCTTCGTGCAATTCTTTTATCATTTCTTCACGACAATTTTTATCATGTTTAGAAAGGTTTTGGCAAAAACTGGCAAACTTATCTAAGTTATCGCTGTTTAAATCATCAATGCTATCAGCCCATAACTTAATAGTAAAATAATCATTATTAAGGTTGAATTCTTTTTCCCAACATACATCACTTTCACCAGTGGGCGTTTGAATGTCACCAAAATATTTATGTGTTATTGCCATTATTTTTCCTTTACAAACTATAATTAAAAAACAGAATTAAAAAGCATAACTAATGCAACTAAGTACAACTGGAGTTCAATTATTTAATCAAACCCCTATCTATTACCCAAAATACGTCGCATCATTAACAATAGTATTACGCAAGATGCCTAAGCCTTCGATTTCCGTTTCAATCACATCACCATGTTTGGTATCGGCAAGACCTTCTGGCGTACCTGTCAAAATCACATCGCCTGCGTTTAAAGTCATGATATTTGATAGATATTCTACTAGGGTATAGACACTAAAAATCATATCAGAGGTTGTGCCTTCTTGGGTCGTTTCACCATTAACACGAGTGATAAGCTTTAGGTTCATCGGATCAGCGACTTTATCCACAGGGGTTAACCAAGGACCAATCGGCGTGCAATGGTCACGGTTTTTTACGCGTAGATTTGGGCGATAGTAGTTTTCTAAATAATCACGGATGGCATAATCATTAGCGACCGCATAGCCTGCGATATAGTCTTTGGCATCTTCGGCACGGACGTTTTTGGCTTGCTTGCCAATCACTACCGCCAGCTCACATTCATAGTGCATATAGTCGGTATTGGCAGGACGGCGAGTATTGGCGTTATGCCCAACAAGGGTATTTTTGCCTTTTAAAAAGACCAATGGTTTTTCTGGTGCTTTAAATGCAAGCTCGGCAGCGTGGTCGGCATAGTTTAGACCCAACGCAAATACCGTACCGATTTCTACAGGTGGTAGCCAGTTTAGCTCGTCTTCGGCAAATTCACGACCATCGGCAGTTTTGGCTTTGCCGTCTGCGGTTGCGGTGACAGTTTCTACTTTGCCATCAATCAAGGCTCTACCGGTTAGCTCGGTTAGGCTGATTTCTTTTGCAACGTTTTCTTTTACAACTTCACTTTGATTTTTTGCAACCGTGAATGACAATTCGTCTGATGCCCCATCTGTCCCCAAACCTTCGGCAGTAACGCTAACTTTGTCGCCTGCTTTGGCTTGTGGAGCTTGATATTCAACACCAACCAGTAAGACATCGCCTTCACTTAGGCTCATAAACTCGGTCACATCAACCAATAAAGTTGCCACATCACGCTTTAAGTCTGCCAAACTACGCGTATTAACAATGTCATCATTGACCTTAGTGGTTAACGTTATCGCAGAAAAATCGGCTGGCAATGCTTGCTTGTTACCTAACACAAGTGAGCCATCAAAGCATTTTTCAACAATCGCAGGACGATAATAGCTATCATGCGGTATGCTTAAATCAACTGCTAATGCCACACCAGAAACATGCTCAAGGGCGTTATCAGCGGTTAAGCGAGTGGCTTTTTTACCCATGACAAGGGCAAGGGTTGTACCTAGCTCTAATGATTCTGTGTCTTTTGGCAGTGCTACCGTATCTGTGGTATTTAAGGTGCTAAACGGTTTGATATAGAGCACAGGAGCCTTGGCAGGGGCTTTATAAGGGGCATCGTTAAGTTGTGGAGCTAAGGTATCTAGGGTTTTTTTATCATTCAAGATAACGCCAAAGATGGTGTTGGCAGAGTTACTGATGTTAAAGTTGCTTGGGCTGATTTGACTCATGGGAAGTCCTTTTGGTATTTAAATTAGTATTTAAGAAAGGAAAATTATTAATTTCATTAAAAAATATACTAATATATTAGTGAATATCTGTCAATGAATTTTTGGTCTTTTTCAATCTGAAAATAAATCTGATACCATTTTTCAAAATATAAAAGTTAACGACTTTTTGGAACAGGGTTTGTAGAGAACAATGTTGTAGAGACAGGGCATGCCCTGTCTTCGTTATAAGAAGCCCCACCATCACTTTTTGAATATCTGATAGTGGGGCTTTGAGCGTTTACAATGATCTAGACTTCCTGATTAATCTTTACCATGCTGACTAATATCAATCTTTGGTGGTAAGATCGGTTCACGTTCAAACAAGCCTTTTTTCATTACAAACTTCACCCAAATGGCTGACATAATCGCTACTGTGATTAACAGACCACCAGTCAATGTATAAACGGTCTTTGTCATTGCAGGGTCTGGTGAGTTATTGACAAACAGATAGACCATGCCCAAAATACCGACAATTTGTGGAATTGGGTAAAAAGGTGTTTTATAAGGTCTAGCACGGTCTGGAGCAATTCTTCGTAAAACAATCAAATCGATATGAGCGATGGCATAAGCCAGTACCCAAGTTGCGGCAGCCGCAATCAATAGGGTGATAATGGTATCAACATCATTACCTAAGAAAATGGTTGGAAGTAGAGTAATACCACCCATAAAGAGCAGAGCGACCCAAGGGGTTTTGTATTTTGGATGTACCTTTTTAAATACACCAAATGCTTGCCCGTTTTCTGCCATACCATACAGCATGCGTGACACACTGGCAAGAACCGTATTGACCGTACTACCACTAGCGGTCAAGCAAAGTACTGCCAACACCCATTTACTACCTTCACCAAACACCGCCATAAAGTAGTCAAAATGTGGTACAGGAGAAGTCGATAATGTCTCACGGCTTACATAAGTGCCGGCACCTAGTGAGAACAATACATACATCACAAAAATAATGATCAGACCGATAAACATAGAACGAGGTACATCACGAGCAGGATTTTTCGACTCTTCAATTAGGGGTGTGACAAACTCAATACCGAAATATGCCCACATTCCTAAACCGAGCAAACCCATCCAGCTACCATCAATGGCTGTCCAATCAGCAAATGGGGTATGCGGTGCCGGGATGGGCTGTCCCATTTTTGATAGTGCTACCACACTTACTAAGGTTAAGAAAACCAACATCACATAAGTCATAATGCTTTGCAAGTTGGCAAAGATATTTGTCCCCAAGATGTTCAGCACGGTAAAGAGACCGATGACAGACACCACTACCATCATGGGGGAAAATACGCCAGGAAAGAGTGTATCAAGCACCGCACCCACGAGCATGGTCTCAGCGGATAGACCAAACATGGTCAACATAACATAGCCTGTCATGGTGGCAAGAATGGCAGGAAAATGACCGATTGCCACCTCAGTATAGGTACTTAAACTACCTGCTTTTGGGAACATAAGGGATAGTTCGGCAAAGGTCACGGCATTACACAAGGCAAAAATCAGACCAATAAATAGTACTAAAATAAAATCAGTGCCACCAAAACCAACACCTTGCATGACGGATAGAATAGGGCCTTGACCAACGACAAGCCCAACGGCAATCGCCAGTAAACTGCCATATTTCAGCATTGGCTTAAAGTTGCTGGTTTCAGCATTTACATTTTGTTCACTCATAATAAAATCCTTTTATTAGTAATGAGGTTTAGTTTGATACACTAATCTCAACTTTCCCCCACCCAGCCTCCCCCAAGGGGGGAGGAGCTCCCCTCCCTTTGGGAGGGTTTGGGGGAGGGTCATAAAATCAATGAGTTACAAAATAAAGTTGAGGTTGGTGTTTTAATTTAGTCTTCTAAAACCGTTCAAATCGATAAGGCGTCGGATCAATCAAAGGCTGATCACTGTTCATCACAAGGTCGGCTGCTAATTGTCCAGCTGCCGGCGATGTACCAAAACCATGTCCGCTAAAACCAATGGCAACCGTCAAACCAGACACTTTATCCATATTGGCAATAACAGGGTTAGAATCTGGAGTGACATCAATAATCCCACCCCACTCGTTTGCTATTTCCGCATCTTTGAATGCAGGAAAGGCTTGTTTTAGATTGTTTAAGGCATCTTGGTTAAATCCGTGGTTAATAGGTGGTTCTATGGTGCGTACCTTTTCAAAGGGGGAAGTTTGTTCAGCTGTCCATTTTCGACCAAGTTTTAGGTCTTCCATAAAATAGCCATTTAGACGAATGTGCATGATATCTTTACCATGTTTGAGAGCATCTAAATATCTACTGCCAATTTTGAGATGATCAATGGTTAGTGGAGCGTCCAACGCACCTCGTTGCATCATGATAAAGCCACCATCAATATGCTTACGGAATGAAAAGTTAGGAGCACCAACCGCAACTTCAATGGGAATTTGTGGCAATGGCTTGGTTTTAAATACCGATAAAAACAGCGGTAGCGTAGGAAAGGCAATCCCCATATTACCCAAAAATCGACGAGACCATAAGCCTGCGGTTAGTAATACGTTATCACATTTGATTTCACCAAGCTCGCTACCATGTTCGGTTATCACAGCGGACACCTTACCAGCGGTTGTGCTGATAGTACGTACCGCACAGTTCTCAATTAATACAGCTCCAAGTGCTTGAGCCTTGTTCGCGATGGCACTGGAGGCAAGCGTAGGTTCGGCTCGTCCATCAGAGGGGGTATAAAGTGCCCCTTTCCAATCGCCAACACCATTTGGCACAAGTTCGTCTATTTCTTGTGGGGTGAGTAACTTTGAACCTAAATTTAGATGGTCGATGGATTTAAGCCAACCTTCGTAATTTGCCATCTCCGAATCTGTTTTACCCAAAAACATAATACCAGCTTGACGATAGCCAACATCCACACCCACTCGCTCTTGCATTTCGTTCCATAAACGGTCGGACTCTACCGCCAGTGGTACATCATTTTCGGCACGGTTCGTTTTGCGAATCCAACCAAGATTACGAGAGGACTGTTCACCAACAAAACGTCCTTTTTCCAGTACGACAACAGGTACACCACGCTCGGCAAGAGTGAGAGCGGCCGTTAGACCGACAATGCCTCCACCGATGATAACGACACTGGTTTTTTTCGGTAGCTCAGTTGGGTTGGCTATTTGGGTCGCATTGATGGGCGTTATTTGTGGTGCTGGCATAGAAAATCCTTTTATTTATGCCAATCTCAACTTTTAAATTTACATAATTTATTTTAATAGATAAATCAATTAGTTAAATTTATCTCTTTCCTAAATTGAGCCAGTCCTCCCCCTGAAAAGGTGGGTGAGAACGGATTAAACGAAACACTGTTTCGTCCGTTCGCAAGACAAAGGCTCTGCCTGCGTAGCAAGAGGGGATCTATGAAAGTTGAGATTGGCGTTTTATTTCTTTGTACACGACAATTTTTATAGATGGAGATTCTAGCTAATCAAAAGTGGGCTTACGCCCATCACCCCTCCTAACCTCCCCTCGAAAAGGGGAGGAACACTCCGCTTAGTATAATAGTTCTGTTTTAATATTCAGAACTTGCAAAAGTACGAGGTCTAGTCCTCCCCCTTTTGCAAGGGGGAGTTAGAGGGGGTTTATGACAAAGTCATCATACTATTTTAAAAAAGTCATGTACAAAGGTTTTATTTATTAATTTTTACTTCTATATTTTAAATATTCACATAATCAATATCTGCCGTTGATGCTCCTTTATAAGCAGTTACTTCTAGTTCAACCAGATATGCTTTTGAGCCAAGTGGTGGGCTGGTGACCGTCGTGGTTGGGTCAATGCCTTTAAATTTTTCACCAAATATGCCCATAACAAAGGCAGTGTCTTCTGGATTTTGGATAAAGACTTTGGTACTGACAACATCAGCAAGTGAAGAACCGACAGCTTTAAGAGCTCTTTCAACGTTGTCAAAGACTTGCAATGTTTGCTCTCGTAAGTCTTCAGGAATTTCTTTAGTATCAGGGTTACGACCAGCAGTGTTGGATACAAAAATCCAATTATCCACACAGACAGCACGAGAATAACTGCTGATTTCTTCAAGTTTGGTGCCTGTTTTTAGTTTTACTATTTTGGTCATGGTAGTTCCTTAGATGATGTTAGAAAAAGTAATGTTGTGCCAATCTCAACTTTTAATAGAAGTTGAGGTTGGCGTAATCATTCATTTATCATAAGCTTTTATTTCAATACAGGATCTTCCCATAGATTTAGCTTAACGCCAATGCCTTTTTCGATGGCATTACGATAGACCACTGTACCCCATGCAACATCTTCAACTGGCATGCCACCGACTGACATGATGATGATTTCTTCGTCATTTTGGCGACCTGGTGTAGCACCAGCGGTAATTTCACCAAGATCTTCGAGTTCTTCGTGTTTCATCTCACCTTGTTCAATCATATCCATAAACTTCACACCAATGATAGGTATGTAGTTATGAGCTGGACGTGGCACTTCTTCAAACCATGCCTCATAGAGTCCAATGTTATCCATGACCTTGCGAACATCTGGTTTTTTCATTTCCTCATCAATATTGGTATAGGCAGGCATGGCAAGGAAACAACCTGCTTTGAGCCATTCACGTTTGACGATTGGGTAGGTGTTAGGATCTCCCGGTACGCCTGAATTACAGTAGGTAACAATATCAGAATCTCGGCACACAGCCTCAACACTGTCAACTACGCTGACGTTGGTAATTTGCGGATGTTCTTCTTTTATCCATTGTAAAAAGGCATTGAGGCTTTTTTGTCCACGACCTTTGACCTTTACCGTATCAATTTCTGGACGTACAGCAACAAAGGCACTGAGTGACGTTTTTGCCATAACCCCAGGTCCTACGATACCAACAACTTTAGAATCTTTACGAGACAAATGGCGAGCACCAACACCTGGGATTGCCCCCGTACGATAGGCTGATAATAGGTTAGCTGACATCAGAGCCAGTGGAGCACTGGTATCTGGATCATTGAGCATAAAGGTTAGGATGGAGCGTGGTAAGCCTTTTTCACGGTTCTCGACGTTTGAGCCGTACCATTTCATACCTGCCATTTGAAAGCTACCGCCAAGATAGGCTGGCATTGCCATAAATCTACGATCAGGTCCATTTTGGGGCATACCCTCAAACTCTGGCTCATCTGGGAAGGTTACCATAGCACCATGAGAGTCATTATTTGCCCCTGCCATGCGATAATCGCCCTTGTGTAGCAAGGTGAACATCTCTTCCATAGCATCTACGCAAGCTGGCATATCGGTTACGCCTGCTTTTATCATATCGGGTTCGGATAGGTAGATAAAGTCGATTCTAGTATCTTGAGTGTCTGACATATTTAAATTCCTTTTTTGGGTTTAGAGCTAATTAAACTTACTATTTTAATTAGCTATTTTATTATCTATGTTAATTGGTTATATCTCGTTACGCCTTATGCACATGCACCGTCTGAATAGAGGTAAATTCTTCCAAGCCGACCTTACCAAACTCTGAACCAAAGCCAGATTGCTTGACACCACCAAATGGAGCATTTGGCTGAATGGCACCATGATGATTGACCCAAGCACTACCACATTCTAAGCGTGAGGCGATTTTTTGAGCATTGTCAATATCGGTTGACCAAACTGAACCACCAAGCCCATTATCATCGGCATTGGCACGTTGGATAACCTCTTCAATATCAGTAAACTTGATGATTGGCAGAATAGGACCAAACTGCTCTTCATCCACTAGGCGAGCACCATCAGTGATATCAGTCACTAGGGTAATTGGGTAGAAGAAACCAGTGTCATCAACAACTTCACCACCCGTTAGGAATTTTGCCCCTTTGGCTTTGGCATCTTCGGCAAGCTCTTTGACGATGTTGAGCTGTTTTTCATTTTGTAATGGACCAAAGTCGCTGTCTTCTTCGAGTCCATTGCCTGTTTTGACAGAAGTTGCTAGTTTTACTAGCTCATCACATAGTTTGTCGTGTACCGATTCATGAACGTATAGACGTTTTAGGGCGGCACAGGTCTGACCGTTGTTGATAAAAGAGGTGGCAAAGATTTTTGGAGCAATCGCCTCAATATCAGCATCTGCAAGTACGATACCTGCATCATTACCACCAAGCTCTAGGGTAAGGCGTTTTAGGTTATCTGCTGAGCTACGCATGATGGCACGACCAGTTGGTGTTGAGCCTGTAAATACTACTTTACTGATGTCTGGGTGGGCAGTGATGGCGGCACCAATCTCGCCCGAACCTGAAACAATATTGAGTACACCAGTTGGTAAAATGTCCTTGGCAATTTCGGCAAACTTGAGCACGGTTAATGGGGTCATTTCTGATGGTTTTAGAACCACGGTATTACCAGCTAGAAGGGCAGGAATAACATGCCAAATACTAATCATCAATGGATAGTTCCACGGAGTGATTGAACCGACTACACCCAATGGTTTACGATGGATTTCAATTTTTAGATTATCATCTTCCTGTACGGTTTCAGGTTTGAGATCATAGCCACAGGTCGCACGAGCCCATGCAAGCGTACCACCAAACTCAAAGCCTGCACCCATATCAAAAAAGCCTTTGATGGGCTTGCCTTGTTCTTTTGAAAGGGTTTCAATAAGTTCACCGCCATTGGCTTCGATCGCATCAGCCAGAGCAAGGAGTTTTTCTTTGCGTTCATCGTGAGTTAGAGCTGACCATACAGGGAATGCAGATTTTGCTGAGGCGACTGCCTCGTTAAGCTGTTCAACACTGGCTTGTGGGGCTTTTGCCAGTACTTCTTTGGTTGCTGGATTGATAACGTCAAAAGTGCTTGCACCATCGACAAGCTGTCCGTTGATCAGCATTTGGTAGGTTGTTGACGTATTTGTTGACATGGCTACATCCTTGTTTGTTGATTATGTATGGTTGGTGAAAAGATAGTTCACCACAGCGTCAAGTGTTCTTGAAGTACTACTTGTAGAACTTGCTTTACTTTCCTTGTCGTGAAGTGACCTTTCTATAGACTAGTTTTCTGTGACTAGTGGATTTATATTAACTTAATAGTTAATTACTAATATATTAATGTTTTTTTTAGGGAAGTCAAATGATTTTTAATAAAAAGTTTTGATTTTCATAGGGCGTGTTGAGAATTCAAACGTTAGGACTGCTGATAAGCAAAATTGTTCCAGACTAGGCAGAAAATGCAATTAATATCTAGATATTGATAAGTTT
>PDWJ01006693.1_pt1 | contig 13764 bp, 13 predicted proteins | sample 1430881 | NCBI WGS metagenome assembly PDWJ01 (sample SAMN01162460, study PRJNA174530) | Oral metagenome, whole genome shotgun sequencing project. | biome: Marine environment; feature: Marine mammal; material: Swab sample of the gingival sulcus; isolation source: swab sample of gingival sulcus... | reverse complement strand
ATTTTTTCACTACTATCAAGTGCAGTTTCAGGATTGTCACTACCTTCTGTATAAGCTTTCATAAAACCAGCAAAAACAATTCTTTGCCCTTTTACTTGAAATTCATACTCTTTATCTTTTCCTGCACTAATTTTATAAGTAGTATTTGCAATTTTAGCTGCTACCATTTGAGTTGCTAGTGTTCTTTTCCAAATTAGACTATAAAGTCTAAACTGAGCATTATCAACATAGGGCTTAATATCACTTGGCTTTAACTCCATATTTACAGGTCTAATAGCTTCGTGTGCTTCTTGTGCCCCCTTTGCTTTTGATTTATAAACCCTAGGATTAGCTAAAGAATACTCTTGCCCATACTCTTTTTCAATAACTTTTTTAGCTGCACTTGTAGCAACTTTTGAAAGATTTAAGGAATCTGTTCTCATATAAGTAATAAGACCACCCGTGTGGTTTGGAATAGACCCCACATTTCCCTCATATAGTTGTTGAGCTATAAGCATAGTTTGTTTAACAGAAAGCCCAATTTTTCTACTTGCTTCTTGTTGTAAGGTTGAAGTAGTAAATGGAGCTGCAGGATTTCTTGTGGAATCTTTTTCTTCTATATTGCTTAGTTCAAAGTTGCCTTGATTCAAAGAACTTTCTATTTCTTTTGCTTCTTGCTCATTATTTACTTTGATATTTTTACCATAAGCTTTTGCAAGTTCAGTTTTTAGTGTTGGGTTTATAAAATCTGCTTTTATTTTCCAAAACTCTTCAGGAATAAAAGCTCTTATTTCATTTTCCCTATCAACTATAATTCTCACGGCTACACTTTGAACTCTACCAGCACTAAGTCCATATCTAACTTTTTTCCAAAGTAGTGGCGAAAGTTCATATCCCACAGCTCTATCTAAAATTCTTCTTGCTTGTTGTGCATCTACAAGATGTTGGTTTACTTCTCTTGGATTATTTATAGCTTCTAAAATCGCATCTTTTGTAATCTCGTGAAAAACAATTCTTTTTAAGGGGTTTTTTTCAATTTTAAGCGCAGGTATTAAGTGCCAAGCAATAGCCTCTCCCTCTCTATCCTCATCGGCAGCTAGGTAGATTGTCGTATCTTTACTAATTTCTTTTTTTAAATCACTTATAACTTTTCTTTTATCTGTTGAAACTAGATATTTAGGTTCAAAATTGTTATCAGGATCAAAGCCTAACTTTGATTTAGGTAGGTCTCTTACATGACCCATTGACGCCATAACCTTATAATCTTTTCCTAAGAATTTTGATATTGTTCTTGCTTTTGCTGGTGACTCTACTATTACTAAATTTTTCACGAATTATCTACCCTGTTTTTTTATAATTTGGAATTTTAGCATAAATAGATTAAAAAGACATGGGGGAACTTATCTGATTTGTAAAAAAGTAGAACAAACAGGTGATTTAACATCCATTTATAAAAATACTGATAAACCACTATATGAAGCAAAAAGAAGAGGAAGAACCCAAGTAGTATCAAATTGATTATAATTTTATACTACTTTCTCTCCTATAATTCCTACTAAAAATCCCATGGTTGCACCTATGGAAATAAGATAGTGTTTCTCCATCTTACTTTCAGGTATAATGTCTTGAATAAGTAAATACAAAATACCACCACTTGCAAAGGTCATTAAATGAGCGGTTAAATTTGGATAATCACTTAATACAAAATGCCCTATTAAAGCTCCAACTACACCAAAAAAACTTAGAAAAAAGAAAATAACCAAAGTTTTTTTAGGAGTAAACCCGCTTTGTACTAAATCCCTAAAAGAGTTAAAAGATTCAGGTAGGTTTTGAAGTCCTATAAATACAGCCAATAAAGTAGCCATCTTAGGATCTAGGGCAAAAACAGCTCCCAAAGCTATGGATTCAGGTACAAAATCCATCATCATAGCAAGCAATGATGCAGTTTGCCCTCCTTTTTTAGCTAAATATATATCAATATACATAAATAAAATTGCACCAAAAAGGAAAGAAAATACCATAGGGAAAAGTTCAAGTTCTTCCAAACCTTTGGGAATAAGAACCAAAGCCAAAGCTGAAAGAATAATACCTGCACCAAAAGACATCAAGGTATGGCTAATCTCTATTTTTATTGGACTCTCTTTTAAATGGTGGTTAAAGTAGTTTGCTAAAAGTCCACCTATAAAAACTGTAATTCCTGCAAAAGTTCCATATAAAATCAAATTCAAAATCATAATCTTTTTCCTTAAATATATTTACTTGCTTCATGGATAGCTTTTTCATCGTCTTTATTTTCTTCAAAAAGTTTTTTTATTTTTAAATACTTTTCCATAACTACTCTTTTAATCAATTCTTAGGTGTTCTATTTTGACTTTTTTGAGCCAATCAGAAAAATACATAATCAAAGCAGACAAATAAAAACCATTTTTTCTAACTATTTTTTTAGTATCACGATACATCATATACTCTTCTATAAGCTCAATCTTTGTATCAAGTTTTTGTAAATAAACTTCAATATCATTAATGTAAAAGTACATATACAATGTTTGACTTATTGCATTCATAATTTTATTACCTCTAAAACTTTTTTAGTAACTTCAATGACTTTAATAGTAGCAATAGTGATGGTTTTCATAAGATTTCACCCTTTTACTTTAAAAAAGATAAATAAAAATTTTTTGAAATATTACAAGCTTCTTCAAAACAAATTTTTTTAAAACTAATTTTTGTATTTACTTTAGCTTGAGAAAGTTTGAAGCAGTCCACATCTAAAACAACAGCAATTTTTGGATAACCTCCTATGGTTTGTCTATCTTTTAGCAAAATTATGGGTTGTCCATCACTTGGTATTTGAATACTTCCAAATACTATGCCTTCAGATATAATACCATTTATGCTACTTTTTATGGGCTCACCACTTAGTTTACAAGCCATCTTATTGAAATCTTTTGTGATAGTAAATTCACTTGAGAAAAACTTATTTGTTTCTTCTTCGCTAAAATATTCATCTTGATAAGTAAGGACTACCCTTAATTCTAAGTTATCTTTATATTCTGGGATATATTTTTCTTTTAATCTTTGGGTGCTTGAAATGTCAAAGCTTTTATACTCTAAAATATCCCCCCTTTTTAAAAAGTTACCATCTAATCCCCCAAGTTTTTCTTTTATACTAAGACTACAACTTCCAAAATCTTTTTTAAGTATAAAACCACCTTTCAGAGCTAAATATAATTTAGTTCCATTTTTAAACTTAGCTACTTTTAGTATATCTCCTGCTTTTATATTATAAGTTTGCCAAATATTTAATTGTTTTTCATTTAAAAGAACTTTTGCTTTTGCTCCCGTTAATGCTATTTGAGTATTTTTTAGAAACTTTGCTTCAAAGTTTGAAAAAGATATTTCTAAAACACTTATATTCTCCCCACCTAAAAGCATATTTGCAATTTTATAAGCAAATTCATCACTTGCCCCACAATTTGTAAGTCCAATATGATTAAAACCAAATCGCCCAGAATCTTGGATACTAGTGAAAAATGAAGGATTTAAAATCTCTAAACTCATATTTGTCCACCTTGAGCTAAAAACTCTTCTTTTGATATGGAATTAAACTTAACTCGACAACCAACTCTAAAAGGCGACAAAGTTTCTAAATTTTTATCAAAACATTTAAAAGCACTTCTTCCTATGATATTCCAACCTCCAGGACTTGCTTGTGGATAAATAGCTGTTTGGCTATCAGCAATTCCCACACTTCCTTTAGGTACACTTTTTCGGGGGCTTTTTAACCTTACACTTGCAATACTTTTTGATACATTTCCCATATAAGCAAAAGCAGGTAAAAAACCTATGGCAAATACTTTGTAAATTTTACTTGTATGTATATTTATAATTTCTTCTACACTGAAGTTTTTATTTCTAGCTATATTTTGTAAATCAAAAGCAACTTCTTTTCCATAATAAACATCTATATTTATTATTTCACTTTTTTCTTTTTTATTGGATTTAATCTTAAGTTCTTGTATTTTTCCTTTTAAGGTATCAAAATCACTTTTTAAAATATCAAAAATAATTACAATAGAAGTATAAGAAGGAATAATATCAATAATAAAGTCTACCTTTTGCCTAAGAATTGCTTCATAAGTATCTATAACTTTTTGTGAGATTTTTTCATCAATACTATTTCCAAAATATATAATAAAGGAATTAGGAGATAAAGGCTTAAAAATCATCAAGTTAAAGCCTTTTTTATTATTTTTATAAACTCAAGGGCTTTTTCATTATCCCCATGCACACAAATACTGTGAGCTTTTATATAAAGTTTTTTATCATTTATGCTTTTTAGAAAACCTTTTTCTTTTAAAGTTTTTAATCTTTTAGCAACTTTTTTTTTATCATAAATTATAGCGTCTTTATGGCTTCTAGCAAGTAATGTTCCATCATCATTATAATTTCTATCTGCAAAAACTTCATAAAGTAAACTTACTTTAAACTCTTTGGCTATATTTTCAAATTCCTTATTTTTCATGGTTGATAAAATCATTAGTTTAATATTTTTATCATAAGAAGAAATAGCACCTAAAATAGCTTTATAAATATTTTTATCTTTCATCATATCGTTATATAAAGCCCCATGAGGTTTTACATAGGAAATTTTAGTATTATGTATCTTACAAAAAGCACTTAGCGCACCTATTTGATAAAGTATAATAGCTTTTATCTCCTCATTACTATAATTCATACTCCTTCTACCAAAACCTATTAAATCTTCATATGAAGGATGAGCTCCTATTAAAACCTTATTTTGCTTTGCTATATCACAATTTAATTTTATACTCATTTTATTTTCCTACTTTACTTTGCCATAAATTGTGGTAAAAAATTAACAATTTGTGGGAAAAGTACTATTAAAATAACCGCTACAATCATAAGAAGAAAAAACGGAAAAGTTGCTTTTAAAATATATTCTATTTTTTCACCACTTATACTTTGTATTACAAAAAGAGAGAAGCCAACAGGTGGTGTGATTTGCGATATTTCAACCATAAATACCAAAAATATACCAAACCAAAGTGGTTCATAACCAGCTAATATAACAATAGGTAAAACAATAGGTAAAGTCATAACAACTATTGAAATACCATCTAAAATCATACCCAATAGTACATACATAATCCCAATACAGATTATAAGAATGATAGGGCTTAAACCTAAACTTGCAATATACTCACTTATAGCCCTTGCAATTCCTAAAAATCCAATAACTTGAGATAAAAATCCAGCCCCAACGATAATAAAACTTATCATAACTGAAGTTTTTATAGTATTTAAAAGTGCCATTTTTAAAGTCTCAAAATCAAAACTTTTAAAATAAATGGCTAAAATAATTGCTCCTAAAACTCCCAAAGAAGCTGCTTCAGTTGGTGTTGCAAAACCACCATAAATAGAACCTAAAACTACAATTATTAATAAAAGTATAGGAAATAAATCTCTAAAGGAGTACATCAAATCGTTAAATGTAACCTTTGTATGAGTTTTAGGAACTACACCTTTATGAAGCTTTGCAACTATCATTATATAAAATGAATACAACGTTGCTAAAAGAACACCAGGAAGTATTCCTGCAATAAAAAGTTTACCAATGGATACATTTGATAAAACCCCATAAATAATCATAATAAGTGAAGGTGGTATTAAAAATCCTAGTGTTCCACTTCCTGCAAGGGAACCTAGTGCTAGAGATTTTGAATATCCTCTACTTTTGAGTTCTTCAAGAGTTATTTTACCAACAGTTGCAGTTGTAGCCGCACTAGAACCACTAATCGCTGCAAAAAGTGAACAAGCTGCCACATTTATATGAAGTAATTTTCCAGGAATAAAATCTAACCAAGGTTTTAAACCATTTAAGAGTCTAGTGGAGATGGAAGATTTATATAAAATTTCTCCCATAAGTATAAACATAGGCAAGGCTGCAAGGGACCAAGAATTTAAAGAATCATACATAGAAGAAGCAAGTAAATCTCCTATTTTATCATATATGGAAATAATAGGTGGTAAGTTATGTTCAAAAAGTAACATTCCAACAATACCTGTCAAAAGGAGAGCAATCCCTATCCAAATAGAAGATAAAAGAAAAGAAAACATTACAACTATCAAAACGATAGCCATAATAAGTGGGTCAGATATCATTTTTCAATCCTTTTATAAAAGTTGATAAAATAGCAAAGATAAATAGTAATATTCCTATAGGCATCACAAACTGTGTTAAATAAAGTGGAGTTTCAGACACTGCTTCAGATACCATCTCCATCTCGTAAGAATCGTAAGTAAATAAAATAGTTCTATAAAAAGCAAAGCTTAAAACTACAAGGGCTATAAAACTAGCACCTATATCTATAAATTTATTGGATTTTTTTCTTAATTTTGAAGTTAAGATATTTATCCTAATATGTCCATTTTCCTTAAAGGTATAGGCTAAACCTAAAAAAATTGAAGCTAAATATAGATATCCACTATATTCATCTGCAATCATTGTAGATTTATCAAAAATTGAACGCAAAAAAATTTCACTCAAAATCAATATAACTAGTGTAACTAAAAGAATAGAAGACAAATAAGCCCCCCAAGTGGAGAACTTATCTATCAAAAAATAAACTTTTTTCATAAAATTACTTTCTATATTCTTTAAAAATATTTTTTATATCAGAATTTGCATTTTCAAGGTATTTTTTAAGCATTTTATTGGCAAAGTCTTGCAATTCTTTTTTAAGTTTAGGACTTGCCTCACTTATTTTCATACCATTTTTAGCCATAATTGCTAAAGCCTCTTTTGCTTCTACTTTTACAGCTTTCCATTGAGCCTCTTCAATCTCTTTTGCCGCTTTTAACATAGCTTTTTGTTGAGCTTTACTTAAAGAATTCCAATAATCAAGATTTATAGTAACAGCTTGAAGCGGGTAAGCATAATTGATTTTTGTAAAATTACTTAAAACTTCCCAAAATTTACCATCTTTTCCTGACGTTGATGAAGTAATAACAGAATTTACCATACCTGTTCTAAGCGCTGAATATACTTCTCCCCAAGGAAGGGCTACTGCATTTCCCCCAGCAGCATTTACAAAAGCAGCTGAATTTTTATCATAAGTTCTTGTTTTTACACCTTTAAAATCAGCTAAAGATTCCATTTTTTTATCTGAATAAAATCCAGAAGCAGGCCAAGTTACACTATAAAGTAATTTTTGGTTCCATTTTTTTGCCGTCTTTTCATAAGATTTCTTTGAAAGTTGATACAATCTATAAGCATCTTCATAAGAAGTAGCAATAAATGGTAAAGCAGAAATTCCAAATACCTTTCCTCCCCCACTTGTAAATGGAATAAACATATCTGTCATAGCAACAGTACCATCTTTTACAGCTTTTAATGGATTTCCTTTTACAAGTGAAGAACCAGCATGAACAGTAATATTTACAGAACCATTTGTATAATCTTTAACTAACTTTGCATATTTTGTAGCACCAATAGTGTGAAAGTTTGACGCACCATATTTTGCGTTTAAATCCATTTTAACATTTCCTGCAAACACAAGTGATGTGAGGGATGCGATAAGTAATGATTTTTTTAACATAAAAACTCCTTTTGTTTTATTTTTGATTATAGTAAATCCAAGTGAGTTTTCAGTGAGTTTTAAAAGAATTTGATTAAATTTTTAATCTATAGCCTTCTTGTGGTATATTTTCAAGTATTTCAAGTGGTATTCTTTGTCTAAATTCTTTTATAAAAGTTTTTAAAGCTGCTATACTCATAGTTTTATCTCTCCAAAGATATTCTTCTATCATTTCATAGCTAACAATTTGATTTTTATTTTTGTATAAAAGTATTAGAAAATCCTTATCTCTTTTTCTTAAATTTACTAAACTATTTTTATACTGTAACTCTCTTTTTAGTGTATTAAAAGTGCAATCTTTGGAAAGCTTAAAATTTTTTGTATCATCTAAAAATATTTTATTAAAGGCTTCAAAAAGGTTTTCACTATTAATAGGTTTTAAAATATAGTGAGTTATATTTAGATTTATAAGCTTTAAAAGATATTCTTCATTGCTAAAGGCTGTTAGCATTATAATAATAGTATTTTTATCTTTTTGTCTTATCTTTTCTACCATTTCAATACCATTTTGCTTTGGCATTTGAATATCACTTATAATAATATCAGGTTTATACTCTAAGTATAAATCATAGCCATCTTCTCCATTATTTGCTTCTATCACCACATCACAATAATATTTTAAAGTTCGCACTAATCTTTTTCTAATACCATCTTCATCTTCTACACATAAAATAGTAAAATCTTTTAAGTATTGAGATATTTCTTCCATTTTAAACCTTTATTTTTATGGTAAATTCTGCACCATCTTTGGTGTTTTTTGCACTTAATTGTCCATTCATATTTTTTTCAATAATCATTTTAGACATATAAAGTCCAAGTCCTGTTCCTTTTGAAGAATCTTTGGTGGTAAAATATGGTTCGAAAATTAAATCAAGATATTCCTCCTCTATTCCACCAGCATTATCTTTTACCTGTATTATACTAAAGTCATCAACCCAATCAACTTTTAAGTATATTTTTGGATTTGAAACTTGTCTTTGTATTAAACTATCTTTTGCATTTGATAAAAGATTTAATAAAACCTGTGCAAATTCCCTTTCATATCCAAATATTTTATAATTGTATTTTATTTCATACTCAAAGCTAATATTTGCACTTTTTATACTTTCATTTATCAAAGATATAGCTTCAAGACAAGTATCTTTTATATAAAAATGAATTTTCTTTTTATCAGGTTTAAAAAAATTTCTAAAATCATCGATGGTTAAAGACATAAATTTTAAAAGTTTATTTGCTTCTTTGATGGATTCATCAAATAATTCTTTATCTAATCTTTTAAATTTAAAGGCTGTTTCAAGCTCCATTAATATCCCTGAAATTTCACTAAGTGGTTGCCTCCACTGGTGAGCTATCATAGATAACATTGTTCCCATTCTTGCAAGTCTCGACTGATGAAACATAACCCTATCTTTTTCTTTTTCATTTTTAATTGCTTCTTGCACTTTTATCTCTAAGGTTTTATTCATATTTTCAAGTAAGCTTTCTTTTTTCTTTACTTTTATTTGATATTCTCTAAAAACGTTTGTTATCTTCTTGGACATAAAAAAAGATAATAAACCCACAAATAAAACGACTAAAAATGATATTAAAACTATAGTTCGAATATATTTATTAATTCTTTGTTCAAGTAGTTTTTTATCTTCAAGGATCGTATTTTGAATATCATCTATATAAAGTCCTGCTCCGATGACCCAATTAAATTTCTCATATAGTTTAAAAAATCCTAACTTAGGAGAAAAATGAGTAAGCTTAGGCTTTTGCCAATAATAGTCAATAAACACACCATCTTTATTTTTGAGTGTTTCATCAATGAATTTTTTAGTAATATATGTTCCCATAGCATCTTTTAAATTTATGTCATAGGTATTTAAGCTTTTTTGTCTAAAAGGATGGGCTAATAAATAGTATCTTGCATTATGTATCCACAAATAACCGTTCTTACTATATCTTATAGTTTCAACATACCTTAAAATCTGTTCTTGTAATTCATCTTGGCTTAATTTATTGTTATTTTTAACATGATAATTTATATAGTTTAATACACTATCTACTTGCTTCCTAAGTATCTCTTTTTGTTTTTTTAAATAAAATGATTCAACTCTGGCACTCTCTTCTTCAAAATATTTATTTTGATTTTGAATAAAAGAATAGATAGTAAAAAAAGCTATTAAAGAAACTGCAATAATAGGTGTTAGAATAATAAGCTTTGGTATATTTTTTTCTGAAAACAAAATTTTTTCCTAAACTTTTTTATTTTTTAGTCCAATAAAGACTTATGGGTACTATTTAAATAAATTACAAAAATAGCTAAAGGCTACAAAACAAAACCTATGAAAAATCCCACACTTATAAACACCATCCCAATCTAAGGACATCTCTGAAGTGTGAGAATCTTCAATCCCCATATCTTGACTGTTTCCTAATATATTAGTTGAACATCCAATTGAGGTAAAAGCTAAAAAGGCTAATAAAACAGCCTCCTTTTTAGTCTAAACTGCATAGTTTTTATTTATATTTATAGTAAAATTGTATCATAAATAGAAGATAAATCTTTGATATTTAGTTTATTTGTCAGCTAAAAAGGCTCTATTACAAAAGGTATGGGAACTGCATTGTTAAATACAAGGTCAGGTATTAGTCACCAATTCGCGAAATAAGTACAATTTTTTAAAGATAGAGTGAAAAGGAGTTAACAGCAATATTTAGCTATCCTATTTTCAGCGCAAACATAGGAAATTGCATGAAATATAAACAGTTAACCCTAAAAGAAAGATATCATATTTCAGCTTTAATAAAGTGGGAGTGTAAAGCTAGCGTTTAAAATATAGATTGGATAAAAATGAATAAAATTAAATTAATAATGTGACAAGCACCTTATTATTTAAAAAAACAAGTAAAAAATAAATTTTTTAACAAAGGAAAAATTATGGAAAAAATGTTTATGGAAGCTATGGATTTTAGACATGCTTGTAAAGTATTTGATGAAAGTAAAAAAATCAGGGATGAGGATATGAAATATATTTTAGAAGCAGGAAGAAAATCCCCTTCATCTTTTGGTATGGAACCATGGAAGTTTTTAGTTATCACAAATGGAGAGTTAAAAGAAAAACTTAAACCATATTGTTGGAATCAGCCACAAGTCACAACTTGCTCACATTTAGTGATAGTTTTAGCTGCTATTGATGGGGTGAAACCAAGCTCGGGAATCCCAAGAGCTAAGTTTGGAAGAAGAGAAATGCCTGAGGAAAAATATAATTTTTATTTAGACCTTTATGTAAAACACCTAAGTCAAACTTTAAGTAGTGATGAAAATATCTATGCCTGGACTAGCAAACAAACTTATTTAGCTGTTGCAAATATGATGACTGCAGGTGCGGTAAAAGGTATAGACTCTTGTCCTATTGAAGGTTTTGAAAAAGACAAAGTAGAGGAAGTTTTAGGTCTTGATACTTCAAAATATCAACTATCACTGGTACTGCCATTTGGGTATAGAATAAACCCTCAATCAAAACAACTAAGAGAACCAATAGAGAACATAGTTGAGTTTATAAAATAAATTTTTAGCTAAAGATTTTAGTCTTTAGCTAATTTAATAGATAATTATCTCTTCTTCTAAGTCAATATCAAACTTTTCTTTTACTTTTTCTTTTGCTAGATTTATAAGATATATGGCATCTTCAAAGCTACCTTTTCCATAATTTACCAAGAAATTAGCATGTTGTTCACTAAAGCCCATATCATTTTGTCTAAAACCTTTTAGTCCCACTTCTTGTATAAGTCTAGCAGCAAAATTCCCCTTAGGATTTTTAAAGCAAGAGCCAGCACTTGCCCCTTGTGGTTGATTATCTCTCATTTGTTTAAATAATAAGGCTTGCTCTTTTGAAAAACCTTGTGAAATATGAAAAACTACTTCATAAACTATAGTATCTATTTTTGTATGTCTATAAGAATACTCTATATCTTCTTTTTTTATATAGCCATCTTTTGTTTTGATACTATGGATATAGTTAAATATTTCCCATTGTTTTAATCCTGCATTCATCTTCACTAAACCACCTAAATTTCCAGGTAGTTTTCCCAAAAATTCAAAGTTCGCTAAATTGTGTTTTTTTGCATAGGAGAGTAATTTTCCTGATTTTGTAGCACATCCCACATAAAGTGAATCCCCCTCTTGTCTGATATAATCAAATTTTTCACCTAAGACAGCAAAGTTATGTTTTTTGGGAGATATTAGAACATTGTTTGCTCTACCTAAAATTTGATACTCTTTATAATCCCCTATTTCATTTATGACAAGCACTTCTTCCACTTGACCTATTTTTAGAGAAGAATACTTTGAAAAATCCATTTTTTTAAAGTAGTTTTTCAATTATCTTGCCCTTAATTCTTCGTATTCACTAGGAATTAAAAAGTCTTTTGCTCTTATTAGATTTTCATAAAAACCGTGTTTATATCCCAACTCATAAAGTTTATCAAGTGCTTGATACTGAATCTCGCTTAATTGTACAGAGTTATCATTTGCATACAGGTCTAAATAGTTATCCAAAGTATTGGCATCTACTCTAATCAAACCTTTTTCAAGTAACATAGGAGCTAAAACCTTCCTGTTTTTATTTGCCACCTCAACAGCTTTTATCAAAGTATTTTCATAATTTATTGCACTATGAAGAGGAATAGAACGCCTTAAGCACATACCTCCAAGTGGTAAAGGAAGTCCACCACCACTAAGTTCTTCCCAAATATCCCAAAGCTCTTTTTCAACTTCTAACTCTTCATTATAGGTCAAAATTGATTCATGGATTAAAACTCCTGCATCAACTACACCGTCAAGTACAGCTTGTTCTATGTCTAAAAAGTTCATATAAGTAATTCTTGCATTTGGATAGGCTATTTTAAATAGTAATGCATTTGTAGTAAACTCTCCACTTAAAGCAACTTTAAAATTTCTTCTTAGTTTAACCCCTTTTTTCTTTATAAGTTTAGGACCATAACCCTCTCCAAAAGAAACAGCAGTTTTAAGTAGTGCATAGTCATCTTTAACAAAGGGATATAAAGCAAATGAAATTGCACAAATATCGTATTGACCTTTTAAGGTTGCTTGGTTTAAAGTTTCAATATCATCAGCAATATTTTCAAACACTGCATCTTTCGGACTTACCCAACCAAATTTTATGGCATAGTACATAAAAATATCATCAGCATCAGGTGAATGGGCTACACTTATTGTTTTCAAAATCTATCCTTTATTTAAAAAAAAGATTGTATCAAGTTACTCTTTACTTTTTGTTTATATTTTTTTAGAATCTACCACTCGTGGCACTTTTACAGTAAATAAAGCCCCATCATTTTCATTTCTAACATTTATAAGACCATTCATATTTCGCTCAATTATATTCTTAGCCATATAAAGCCCTATACCTGTTCCTTGTGTTTTATGTCTAGTGGTAAAATATGGATCAAAAATTTTATCTATAATATCAGCACTCACACCACCAGCATTATCTTGTATTTTTACAATAGCATAGCTTTGACCACTTTTTATTTCTATATTTATATGTGGATTTTTAACTTTTCTCTCTAGAATGATATCCTTAGCATTACTAATTATATTTAGAATTACCTGTGAATATTCATTTTTATATCCTAAAACTTTACAATCATCTTTTGTATCAAAATCTATAACCACTCCATGATAGTTTAAAGATGATTCAACTATAAAATAAGCATCCCTGCAAGCTTGTTCTACAGAAAAATACTCCTTTTCTCCTTGGGGCTTAAAAAAATCTTGAAAATCATTTATTGTTTGAGACATATAAGAGGTCAAAGTATTTGCCTCTTTTATTTTAGAGTTTAAATACTCCTTTGTAAAGTTACCAAAATCATAGGTTATTTTCATATTCATATGAATTGCCGATATTTGAGCTAAGGGTTGTCTCCATTGATGGGCTATATTCCCTATCATCTCACCCATGGCTGCAAGTTTACTTTGTTGAATTAAAATTTGTTCTTGTTCCAGCCTTTGATCAATCTCATTTTGTATTTTATCTTCAAGATTATCAATCATATCATTTATCATATTTTTTAATTCATTTAAAGATTTGTTTTTTGTATCTTTTGTAAGTCT
>PDWJ01003893.1_pt1 | contig 13768 bp, 9 predicted proteins | sample 1430881 | NCBI WGS metagenome assembly PDWJ01 (sample SAMN01162460, study PRJNA174530) | Oral metagenome, whole genome shotgun sequencing project. | biome: Marine environment; feature: Marine mammal; material: Swab sample of the gingival sulcus; isolation source: swab sample of gingival sulcus... | reverse complement strand
ATCTGACCGTCCCGCGATTCGCTCTGAAACAGTGTTGCAACTGTCTCTACGGCGAATTCGGGCGGTCAGACACTTTTTTGGTGAGCGATGCGGGCTAGCGTGAAGCCAGCAAGGAACAGAGCGGACAAGGCAAGCACGAGAGCGATTGCCTAAGCCCAGCATCTTGCCAGAGCACCCCTCTGAGGAAAAGGAGTCCGAGGACTTCGCCGAGGCACCCGACTCAAAACCCCGATCACATCGGAAGAAAAAACACAGCGATCGGGCGAGAGGAAAGAGCATCGCCCGACACGAAAGCCCAGTTCCGTATCGGGCGATGACCTATCTCGCGCGCCTTCAGATGCTAGCGGAGCGAGTTTCGCCCCCTAGACCTCGCTCTCAGCTTGAACTCACCGACTGGGCCAGGGGCCGCAGCTGCAAGGAGTAAAACATCTCCAAATAGCGCCGAGCCTCCGTGCGCTCGAGGTCGGTAATAAAACGCCAGAAACCGTAGATGCGCGAGAGCGTCATCATACGGCGCGCATAGCCCTTCCAGGTGTAACGCTCCTCGACGCGGGCCAGTGAGGCTGCGGAAATCCCCTCCCAATAGCCCGGCTCTTTTTCGCAACGCTCGAAGAACTGCGCGAGCGTCTCCGCAGATTTCTCACCATGGCTTGGGTCGATGTGAAAACCGCTCACGCCATCCACAATGATTTCGAGAGGGCCGCCAAAGCAGGTCGCAAAGGTCGGCAGGCCCGAACTCATCGCCTCGATCACGGTCAGCCCAAAGGCCTCGAACAAGGCGGGCTGCACGAAGGCTCCTCGATGGTCGGCAACATAGCGGTAGACTTCGCCGTTGCGCTCGCGGTTGACCTGGCCTTCGACCCAGCGCACGCAGCCTTCGAGCTGATGCTCATCGAACAAGCGATGCATGCGCTCGATCTCGGCACGCTCTTCCACGTCTTTGGACTTGTTCCCATCGACGTGCCCGGAAAAGACAAGGAGGTTGGCCCGCTCGCGTAGCTCTGGGGAGCGCGCAAACCAGTCGACCAGGCCGGTAATGTTCTTGATCCGGTCCATGCGCGCCATCGTGAACAGAATGGGCTTATCCCGGCTTTCGAAGGTGCCTCGGTAGTCAGAGCCCGCCCCATTACCGAAAACCAGCTCCTCGATCTCGGGATGTAGGTGCTCGAGGCGCTTGGCTTGATCGCGATAGGAGAAATAAACGTCGGGATCCGCTCCGGGGCTCACGATGTTGAACTTGGGGTCGAACACGTCGATCCCTTGCGCTACCCGGTACAGCCCCGGCATCGTGAACGAGGCATAGCTCTCGTACTGCCCCAAACTCTCTTCCGTACCCGCGATCTCCTGATAGGTGCTGGTAATGATGAAGTCCGCGGTCGCCATCGAAATAAGGTCGGCGGTGAATTGGCTGGAGAAGTGATACTGCTCGTCGTTCTCCCTCCAATAGAGGTCGGAATACAGGTATTTCGACTTCTCCAGGGCATGGGCAATGTTGCATTGGGTAACGCCCATGCGTCGAGCCATCAGAGACGCAACGATATTGCCGTCAGAGTAGTTTCCGACTACGAGGTCGGGACGGCCTCCGAGTTCAGCTAGCAGCTCCCGCTCGGCGTCGATCGCGTAGCGCTCTAGATAGGGCCAGATCTCAAATCGGCTCAGCCATTGCGGAAGCACCTCACCGGTCTCGCTCCGGAACGGGACCCGGAGAATACGGGCGTTGCGGGTGCCAGAAATCTCTTCGATGCGCTCGTCGCAGTTCGTCCCTTCGGCCTCAGGAATCAAGCGGGTCAGGACCACGATCTGCGGCTCGATATCGACGCCCTGCTCTAACAAGCGCTCACGCATGTCGAGTTCCAAGGCGCGCACCTGATCGAGGATGTAGACGACCTGCCCCCCGGTATCAGGGCGCCCCAGCACTCCCGACTGACCAAACCAGCCGTGCGGCGACAGGATGGCGACCGAAAAGATCATCGGAATCCGGCCGAGGAACTCCTCGAGGATATCGGGCGACGGCGCTTCGAGAATCTCAAGCAGCATCTGCATCGTTTCGCGCGCGCGCTCGGCGGTTCTGCCCCAGCCTCGCTCGAAGCCCAGTGCACGTAGCTGCGCTTGGAACTCGGAACACTCGGTACCGGGATTGAGCCTAACGAGTATCTCCATCGCCTTGCGCAGATGCCGGCGAAGCTGCGAGACATCCTTGATGCCTCGCTCTCCAATCAAGAGCTGCTCGCCTCGAGACCGGTGCAAACGCAAAAAGTCCAAGATGCGCTCGTCGCCCTTACTTTCTTCCAAGAAGAGCTGACTCGAGAGGCGGCGGTTTAGATATTCGACACCACGGCCAATGGAACTCGCCTCGTGCATCTTCGGGAAGCCACGCTCGAAGGGTTCCAGATCGATCTCAAGCACGACCTCTTGTTCGCTGTACCCGCGCACCAGCCGTTCCTTGTGCTGGAGGAACTCCGTAACCGGAACCTCCTCACAATCGAGGGTTTCGATGTGGATCCGCACATAGGACCATCGTGCGATGCGATGACGGACAGCGAAGTAGATCCACGACGAATCGATCGTGAGCTCCTGCGTTATCTTCAATAGTTCCTCGAAGACCGTCCCACTAATGCCCTGCTCCGGATGGCCCTTGCTCTTACAGAGCTCAAGCAGGCAGTCCTGAATGTCCGTACGCAGGAGGAACTCGCGTTGTAGTGCTCTGATTTGGTGGATCACACGGTGCGCGGCACTCCGTCGATCAGCGAGGAAGGCCTTTAGGTCTTCGAGGAAGCTAGCTTGCAATCGCATCAGTCAGTCCAATCGCTCATCGCGCGTGAATAGAAATAGGGATCAAGGACCGTCGCTCCGCGCTGCCCACAAATCTCAAGCGCGAAGGCCTGGGCCCGTTCGAGCGAGGTCTCGTGCGGCCAGCCCCGGAGGAGGCCTGTCAGGAGCACCGAAGCGAACGCATCCCCCGCCCCAACGGTGTCGACCACGTACGCCTCAGCCTCTGGAGACACATCGAGCAGATCCTGCCCTTCGGTAAAGCAGATTGCACCTTCTGCTCCAAGAGTCAGCACCAACATCTCGAGACCGTACGCCTTCCGGAACTCCTCGGCCTGCTGCCGTATGTCTTCGCCGTCCCCAGCAGCGAGCTCGCGAAGCTCATCCTCATTGAGCTTCAGCCAGGTCGCGCCAAGGAGGAAACTCCTCACCCAGGCCTTATTCCACCAGGGCTGGCGAAGATTAATGTCAACACAGCAGGGAACCCCACGGCGGTCGGCCTCGACGACCAAGCTGCGCCAAGCCTCGCGTGAGTCCGGGTTGCGCAGGGCCAGCGAGCCGTGATAGAGCAGGGCAGCCCTTTCCGGGAGTTCGACCGCGGCCGCATCTATGAAGTCGTAGGCCTGCACATCAAGGATTTCGTAGCTCGGCTGGCCCTGGTCGAGGGAGACTTGAACCGAGCCCGTAGGGTGCTCGGCATCCACCTGCACTCCGCTGATGTCCATACCGTGCTCGCGCATGCGCTCAAGCACGGTCTCTCCGAGCGCATCAGCACCCACCCGGCTGATGAAAAACGGCGCCAGTCCAAAAGCCTGCAGATGCCAAGCGACGTTGAAAGGCGCTCCTCCGAGCACCGATTCCCCACCCGGAAAACAATCGAACAGCACCTCACCAAAGATCACTGGCCTAGCTGCGCTCATCCGACCTCCATGCCCAACTCACGCCAGAGCCGTTCCAAGGTATCGACGCACTCAGGACGAAAGTGTGCAAGACCTTCGAGGATGCCCGCGGCGTAGTTGCCGTTGGTCCCGAGGAATCCCCCCTTCGCCAGTAGCAAGCACCCTTCGTGCCCCTTGCTCTCGGCCCCCTTCACAGCGCGCTGCCGCACATCCGCCGCGGCGTTGGCAACGAGAACCGCCGGTATCGAACTCTCCAAGACCTCAAGGTCATTACCGCTATCGCCGGCAAAAACGATCTCATCGACCTCGTAACCAATGCGATCGGCGAGAAACTCCACGGCATGCCACTTCGTGCCGCGCTCGGGCAAGACATCGAGCAGGCCAAGGCTTAACGAAGGATCCACGCTGTGGATAACCGAGGCCTTGACCCCATGTGCAATCAATCGTTCCTCGACACGTCGGCAAAGATCGACCGAATGAACGTCCCTGTCGGTATAAAAGCTCAGCTTGCAGTCATGCTGGAAGATCGCCTCTTGGGGCCGAAGCTCTTCGAAACCCTCAAGAAGGTGCTCCAGGTCCTTGGCACGTCGCCCTTCCCAGCCCAGGGCAATATCATCGCGCCACTCAGGCACCTCGACCCAAGACCCCGAGTCGATCTCGTATAGCGTAGTTCCGATATCGCCAACGACGTAGTGCGGAACAGGCAGCTCATACTGTTCCATCGCGCTCTCGATGAGCCTTCGGTTACGACCTGAGACAAAGGCCAGCTCAGAACCGCTCTCCTCGACAAAGCGCCCGAGCAAAGCTCGAACGCCTGGAGATTCGGATTCGTCACCGTTCGGAAGAAGTGTCCCATCGAGGTCGCAACAAAGAAGCAAACGCATATCAGGACTCCTGGGGGCGGATCTGACCGAAGAAGTCGTAATGCCCAATCGCCTCGAGTATCCCAGCGGCCCCGGGCTTCTTCGCAAAATAGATTCGATCAACATCGGCCAGCTGCGACAGCTCTTCCTGGTGACGGTTGGCCACAACGACTGAGAGCATATTGCCACGCATCATGTCTTCGTCGGCTCCCGAGCCGCCGGCCGCCAAGACCTTATCCAGGGGAATACCCCACTTGGCCGCAACGTAACGAATGGCCATCCCCTTGGACGCTCGCACGGGCACGATGTCGAGGAACTGCCCGAAAGACAGCATCATGCGAACCGTCTGTTCCTCTTGCCGGAGCAAGCGCTCGATCTCCTCAACAGGCGGAGCAAGCCTGGGATCGATGTAATAACTGATCTTGAATCGACTCTGCTGATCCTTGGGCTGTATCACCAGCCCTGGGAGTTCGTCTAGGAGCCGGTGGATCGCACGCGGATTCCACTGGTGATCGATATGCTCGCGCCAGGCAGTATCGGCAACCAAACGCGGCGCATAGTGGATCTTGGTCCCCAGGCTGGTGATCAGCACATCAGGCCGAGGGATACTAAGCTTGCGCATCAGCTGAAGCGCGGACTTGAGCTTTCGACCGGTCGCGATGCCGAAGGCCACGAACTTACGATGTCGGCGCATTTCCTCGAGAAAGAGTTCGAGCCCCTCCGGATCCGCAGCAAGGTTTTGGTCTAGGTCGGTAAAGACCGCGCGGTCGTTATGGACCAAGGCGCCTCGATCGATCGCGACCCGAGGCCGAGCGGTCTTCTCGACAAGCGGAGAGATGTGTTTGAGATAATTACCAACGTGAGATTGCCATAAATACTTCTCATTCACCCCACGTAGCCCCGCAACCGAATAATCGCGCCACTGCGAACGGTCAAGCAGCACCGACAAGATAGCCTCCCCCATCTTGTCGCTATCGAGGGGATCGATCAGCACACCGTTTTCGCAGTTCGAAATAATATCGGTCGGGCCACCGTCTTCGGTCGCGACGATCGGCAGGCCACTGGCAGCCGCTTCGATCAGCGTCAGCCCAAAGGGTTCGGTCAGTGCCGGATTGACAAAGACCCCCTTCGTCTCCGAGGCAATCCGGTAAAGGATCGGGATCTCATCAGGACTGTGCTGACGCGGATAAGCAACCTTGCCATAGAGGTCGTAGCGATCGATCAGCAGCAAGAGATCGGTCAAAACATTCTGCGGTCCATCCGGAAGCTCGCGAATGTCCTCGCGGTTGCCCGCAACGAGCACAAGGTTGGCCGCATCCTGCAGCTCTTTGTTCTCCCCATAGGCTTCCACCAGGGTCGCAAGATTCTTGCGCTCGTCCGGCCGACAAATCGCCAGGACAATCGGCTTCTCCGGCCGATGCAGGAAGCGCGCCAGCTCACGCCCAATCGGCGTCCCCCACTCATCTCCCTCGGGGGGCCTAAAGCGCGAAAGATCGATGCCGGGTGGAACAACCCGCATGCGCTCGGGGGCGTAATGGTCATAGAGCCCATACTGCTCCTCGACCTCTTGCATGGTACTGGTAATCACCAGCTCCGCGCTGCTCAGGGTCTCTTCCTCGGAGTGGATGCGGCGCGAGATGTGGTAGCGCGCCTCGATCAACTCATCCTCGAGCCCGGTTGCGAGCAACCGCCGGCGCTTAACCCGTCCCAGGCTGTGACCGGTATGCACCAGGGGCCGCCCGAAGAAACCAGCAACCCGCACCCCGACGTAGCCGGCATCGGCATAGTGAGAGTGGATGACATGTGGAAGCTGCGGCTGCTCGCGTAGGAAGCGCATCATCCCGTCGGCGAAGACATCGAGATGGTCCCAGAGTTCCTCCTTGACGATGTAGCCGGGAGGGCCGCATTCGAGGCGCACGATGCGCGCTTTGCTGCCGAGCTCTTCAATCGGCTCGGCGTAGTCGGGCCCGAGTTCGGGATCGATGATCTGCCGGGTGAAGAGGTCGCAGCGAGCGATGTCCTCACGTTCGGCCAGCGCTCGCAGCAGCTCGACGACATATTTGGTCTGCCCCCCCGTGTCGGGGTCGCGCCCCAGCTCCAAATCGTGCCCACGAATCAAGCCGTGCACGCTGATCAGACAAACGTAGAGGTCAGACTTAGGGGTGCTCATCATTAGACCTGTGCTTCAGCCCTCGTAGCCTTGCGCCATGCCCCCTCGATGCAAGGTTTCTCGGGGCAGAGGAGTTCACGAAACTCGCTCCCAAGCTCCGATAGCAAGGGATCCTCCTCGCGGCTCGGCGACAGCGAGGCCGCCTGGAAGCCCAAGTCCGCGTAGCCGGGATCATGCCGTCCCCATGCAGGCTCACGCCAGCTGCGGAAACAGCAGGACTCCATGCCAAAACAAAACAGCAAGCGCACTAGCCACCCAAGCCGACTGCGCCGTGTCGCTCAACTCGCGAGGACTGAGCCCGCGCGAGCGTACTTGAAACCAGGGGATCCAAGTCAACAAGAAGGCCGAGCCGACGAGCTTGAGGAAGCCCCACATCACGTCACTGCCATCGACCGTCGTCAAAAAGCGCGGCACGAAGGACTCAAAGCTAAGTCCCCGCTCGAAGTGGGTGATCAGGAAGCCGCCGTAGATGCAAGCGATGCAGGCCGCGAACACCGTCAAGGGCATCGCAATCACGTGCGACCAGAGAATCGGCGAGAGCACTTCAACTCGCACCGACTTACCAAGCGCGCGATAGGCGGCCAACTGCCGGTCGCGCACCATGGCCCCGACCGAGGAAAGAGTTCCCGAAACGGCGGGCGCCGCATAGAGCAGGCTGCCGAGCAAGGGAATCAGAACGGCCATCAAAACCTTGCCGGTGCCGATGAAGAGCGGCGTCGTCATCGCCCCCTTGAGTGGGTCGTTGACCAATGCAAAGTGCATGGTCAACGCACCCAAGACCCCCCCGGCCAACACGAGGAAAGGCAGGAGCAGTAGGGCCCGGCGCAAGCCGAGCCAGGCGAGACGCAGCGGCTGCTCAGGCAACAGCGCCGCCAGGGTCTCGAAGAGACTGGCGACGAAGTTGCCGACACCGAGCAGACTCGAGAAGAAACGCCCGAGCCGACCGCCCGGGGTCATCACCGGCTTGCCCAAGGTCTCGACGACCTGCAGCTCGCCTTCGACCAGGAGTATCCTCCCATCACCAGGAAGCACCAGCTCCGCGTCGACCAGGTCGCGGGCCGCATCCATCTTGTGGGTGCAGAGAATCAGGGTGCACTTGCCGCGAGCCGCGTCGAAGGTCTCACGCAACAGCTCGTAGATCTGCCGGGTGCTCTCGGGGTCGAGGCCAGCGCTCGGCTCGTCCAGCACCAGCAAGTCGGGCTCGAGGGCGAGAGCACGGGCCAGGGCAACTCGCTTGCGTTGCCCACCAGAGAGTTCGCCAACCTGCGGCGGAGCATCCGGCAGCCCAACGCTGGCGAGCAGATCCTCAGCTCGCTCCAGGCTTCCAGCGGCAGCCCGCACATTCTCCAGGGTCGACAGATCATCCCAGAGCCCATCCTGCTGGTAGAGAGCGACGATGCGCGGACGAGTGCCGCTCTCATTCGCCAAATCGAGCCCGCCTTCGAGGATCCAGCTGGGACTCGTCACGTCCAACTCGCCGGTCAGCACATCGATCAAGCTGCTCTTCCCGGAGCCGCTAGGTCCGGTCAGCAGGTAGAAGCGCCCGGCCTCGAGGTCCAGGTCGACCTTGTCGAAGATCCAGTGGACTTCACGCCCTCGACGAAAGCCGAGCGAGAAGCCGCGCATCTCTATGCGCGCACCACTCACTTTGGAGTATCCTCTTTCTTCTTGTCCAAGCGTATCCGTCGCCGATCGGCCGGCCGCAGCAGCTCCGGAACAAGGCTGAAGCCGGTCGGCGCCGGCTTGGAATCTTCGCCTGGCGTCCGGCCGAGTATGCCAAAAAACACCCCATTCTCCTGGTAGAGCTCCGAGCCTGGGCCGGAACGCCCAGTCGCTGAGGGCAGCTTGGCCGACACGGCATCGAAGCGCAGATACGACTGGGAAGGCGGCAAGATCAAGCTACCCGCCCCGGCAGCGGCCTGGACCACGAGCACTGCAAGGTCGTGGGCGCCCCCGGCCTTCCACTGCACCCGCGCCGGCCAAACTCGCCCATCGCCGAGGACCACCCGAATGCGCTCGTTATCGATGTCCACCGCGTCATACCAAGAACTCTCAAGAGAAAACTCCCCATCGCAGGCGCTGCGCCGCGTGAGCACGTAGAGCTTCTTGCCTTGGCCCTGGTAGAGCACGCCCTCGCCTTCGAGCTGCAACTCATCGTTCTTCGACCAGAAATCGCGCTCGATAGCCCGGTAGCGCACGGTCACCCGTGGGCTCAGCCTGGGGAAGGCTGGATCGATCTTGGGCTTGGGGTTCCCGGAGCGGTGCTGCCCCTCGACACTCTCGCCATCCCAGTCCTCGGCCTCGCGCGGCGGCTCAACCAGACCGATAAACTGCGCCCCATCTTCTGCCGGCTCGCAGCCCTGGGGCATGTCGTAGCTCAAAGACACCAAAAGAAGGCTACTCAGCTCCTCCACGCTGAAGCCCGACATCAGGCTGCCGCGCAGCACCGGACGCGCCAGCCAGAAGCGGCTCTCGTCGCGCACCGTGTGTCGGTAGCTGGCGAAGATCCGAAAGCTCAGCACCACCCCGCGGCCGTCGCCCGAGAGCTGCACTCGGCGCACTTCGCCAGTTTGGATGCCGCGAAACAAGATCGGACTACCCGGCTTGAGACTGCCAGCATCCGGGAGCAAGAGCGTCGCCAACAGGTCGCCCACCGCCGTATCCTCGAGCTCGCCTTCGGCCAGATCGTCGGGCTGGGTTTCGCGCCCCAGTAGCTCCGCCCCGGCTTCGAGAGCATCCCCATCGGGGCGGTCCCGCATTTGGACGTAGCTTTCCTTGATCAAGGTATCCAGGCCATAAAGCCCACGGCGAAGCCCGCGGAAGCGCGGATAGACGGTCCAGAACTCCGTCGTCGTGCTGAGGACGCTGGCGATCGCCGGCTCAAGCCGCAGCTCGACCCGGACCCGCGACGAACTCTCGTCCAACTCGATCGCGGCAACGTCACCGACGACCATGCCGCGAAAGCGGATCAGGCTGCCCCGCCGCAAGCCATGCGCGTCCTTGAACAAAACGTGCACGGGAAAGCGCCTGGCATTGGGGCCTTGCGACAGGGTCGTCAAGACCTGCACCGTGGCGTAGGCGCTCAGCGCCAGGGTCAAGAGCCCCAAGCCAAAGCGAAGGAAGCGTTGTCTGCGTGGTGCTGCCATGCTCTACCTCGTTGCGAGCCAGGTGACGCGAAGGGAAAGAGACTATCGCGAGCCCGGCGCTGCGGCACGCTCCAGGACCCGCCAGGCCTCAAGCTTGGCCGCGAAGCTCAGGCTGGCATGGGCCGGGCTCGTCGACGGCAGGCGGAGGAAATGCTGCGGCGCAGCCCCAACCTGGAGCAGAGGCAGGACCCGGCGCCGAAAGACCTGCTCGCTCTTGGCGCCGTTGAAAAACAGCCACGCGATCGAGTCGTAGGCCGCGAAAAAGCTCAGGAAGTCGTTGGGCTCCTCGCTGCGAATATCGGCATCGGCGCTGCTCTCGCGCACACAGCCAGCGATCACGTCCCAGACCGCGACCCCGGCCTCCGCGAGACGCGCCGCCCGCTCCTCGTATTTGAGTTCCGGCCCGGCCCCGAAGAGCTGGCCCATGATCGGCCAGAAGGCGTTGCGCGGATGCCCATAGTACTGCTGCCGGCGCAGCGACTCGGCGCTGGGCATGGAGCCCAAAACCAAGAGCCGCGGCCGCTCGCCGACGATCGGCGGGAAGCCCCGAAGCCAGCCCTTGGCCGGATCAGGCATCGTGCAGCCCCAGCCGTGCAGCGCAGCTCCGGCCAAAGCTGCCCACAAAAGCGCTGAGCATTCGCCTCTCGCCCATGAGCCCTGGCTCCTCGATCCGGCCCCTCGAAAACGCGAGCGGGCGAGTATGGGGATCGCCGCCAAAGCCCGCTAGGACCGGGCCGCGCCAGCCTGCTCGAACTTTGCTTCGCACGGCCATTTCGGCGATACTCTTCGGCTTCCAATTCCGCCCGCTGCCCCTCTGTATTGAGGAACGATGGCCGACGAAATCGAGCAAGCTTCGCAAGGCCGCACGCACCCCATGCTGATCGAGAAGGAGCTCAAAGACTCCTATCTCCGCTACGCACTGAGCGTGATCCACTCTCGGGCCCTGCCCGATGTGCGCGACGGCCTCAAGCCCTCCCAACGGCGCATCCTCTACGCGATGCACCAGCTGAACCTCGGCCCGAGGTCGCAGCACAGAAAGTGCGCCAAGATCTGCGGCGACACCTCGGGTGACTACCACCCGCACGGCGAATCGGTGGTCTACCCGACGCTGGTGCGCATGGGCCAGGACTGGAACATGCGCTACTGCCTGGTGGACAAGCAGGGCAACTTCGGTAGCCCCCGCCCCGACAACCCGGCGGCGATGCGCTACACCGAGGCGCGGATGACGCGCGCCGCCGTGTATCTGCTTGAGGACATCGAGAAGGACACCGTCGACTTCGTCGACAACTACGACGGCCAAAAGCAGGAGCCGACCGTCCTGCCCGGGCGCTTTCCCGAGCTGATCTGCAACGGTTCCTCGGGCATCGCCGTCGGCATGTCGACGAGCATGCCGCCGCACAACCTGAGCGAGGTCGCCAGCGCCGTCAAAGCCCTGCTCGATGATCCGGATATCTCGGCCGAGCAGCTGCTAGAGCACGTCCCGGGCCCGGACTTCCCGACCGGCGGCATCATCATGGGGCTCTCCGGCATCCAGCGCGCCTATCGCACCGGCCGCGGCCAGGTCGTGGTGCGTGCGCGCCATCACATCGAAGAGAAGCGCGGCCGCAAATACATCGTCTTCACCGAGATCCCCTTCCAGGTCACTCGGCAGTCGATCATCGACTCCATCGTCGACTGCCTGAAGAACGGCCGCATCGACACCATCTCGGACCTGACCGACGAGACCAACGCCCGCGTCGGCCAGCGCCTGGTCATCGAGCTCAAGAAAGCGGTCGACGACGAGAACGTCACCCTCAACCAGCTCTTCCAGTTCACGCCGCTGCAGTCGAGCTTCTCGATCATCAACCTGGCACTGGTAGACCGGCAGCCCAGGACCCTGCCCTTCAAGAGCCTTCTTGAGTGCTACCGCGATCACCGCATCGACATCATCAGGCGACGCACCCGCTACCTGCTCGGCATGGCCAAGGATCGCCTGCACATCATCGAGGGCCTGCGCATCGCCCTGGCCAACATCGATGAGGTCGTCGAGATCATCAAGGCCAGCGCCACCACCGAAGATGCCCGCGTCCGGCTGCGCGACCGCTTCCAACTCAGCGAGATCCAGGCCCGCGCCATCCTCGAGATGCGCCTCGCCCGCCTCACCAGTCTCGAGATCCAAAAGCTCGAGGAGGAATACCAGAACCTGCTCCAGGAGATCGCCGGATACGAGGCCATCCTCGCCGACGTCAGAATGGTCCATGCGATCATCATCGAGCAGCTCGACGAGATCGTCAGTCGCTATGGCGACGAGCGGCGCACCGAGATCAGCCGTGAAGAGGTGAGCGGCAACTTCGACATGGAGGAGCTGATCGAAGAAGAGATGATGGTCGTCACCTTCAGCAACGACGGCTACGTCAAGCGCACGGCTCTGGACACCTACCGCAGCCAAGGCCGAGGCGGCAAGGGCGTGACGGGCGCTGAGCTCAAGGAGGGCGACTTCCTGTGGAAGCTCTTCGTCGCCTTGACCCATGACTACCTGCTCTTCTTCACCAACAAGGGCCGGGTCTACTGGCGCAAGGTCTACAACCTCCCCGAGCAGAGCCGGACCTCACGCGGCCGCGCCATCGCCAACGTCCTCGACCTCCAAGAGGAAGGCGAGCGCGTCACCGAGATCCTGCGCGTCGACAACTTCGACGACCGCTTCCTGATCACCGCCACGAAGAAGGGCTACGTCAAGAAGACCGTGCTCGCCGCCTACTCGCGGCCGAAGCGAGGCGGCATCAAGGCCATGGTGCTTGAGGACGACGACGAGCTGATCGGCGTCAGCCTGCTCACAGAGCATCAGGGCGTGATCCTCGCCACGGGCGGAGGCCTGGCCATCCACTTCGACGAAGCCGACGCACGGCCCATGGGACGAGTCGCCCGCGGCGTGCGCGGCATCAAGCTCAAGCCCGGTGATGAGGTCGTGTCGCTACTGGCCATCCAAGAAGGCGAAGACGTCCTGACCATCTGCGAGAACGGACACGGCAAGCGCACGGCGATCGGCGAATACCGCCGCCAGACCCGTGGCGGCCAGGGCCTGATCAACATCCGCACCAGCGACCGCAACGGCAGCGTCGTCTCTTGCCGAGCGGTGCACGAATCCGACCAGGTCATGTTCATCACCCAGAGCGGCATGATCGTGCGCAACGAGGTCAAGTCGATCAGCTGCATCGGCCGTGCCACCCAGGGCGTGCGCATCGTCAGCCTCCGCGGTGACGACCAAGTCGTGGCCAGCGCCCGCGTGCTCTCGGAGGACATCTGATGGGACCCCTGCAACAGCGGATCAGCGACGACACCAAGGCGGCGATGAAGGCCAGGGACAAGGAGCGGGTGCAGCTGCTGCGCATGCTGGTCAACGACCTTCAGCAGGAGCAGTACAAGACCGGCAAGAGCGAGCTCAAGGAGGGCGAAGAGCTGGCCGTGCTGCGCAAGTCCGCCAAGATGCGTGGCGACTCGATCCAAGCCGCCGAGGACTCTGGGCGCGAGGAATTCGCCGCCAAGGAGCGCCGCGAGCTGGAGATCATCGAGAGCTACCTGCCCAAGATGATGGACGCCGAGGAGACCCAGGCGAAGGTCCAAGAGCTGCTGCAAGAACTCGGCATCAGCGAGCGCAAGGAGCAGGGCCGCTTCATGAAGGAGTGGATGTCCCGCTATAAGGCCACGAGCGACGGTAAGCTCGTCAACCAATTGCTCGGGAAGCTGCTCAGCTAGCCCAAGTTGAACACTTGGAGCGAATCCGAGGCGATTTTCGGGGTCCCGTTTCTCGTAGAAGGCCGCCATTCGTCGATTGGCGGCCTTCTGCGTCGCCAGAAGCGATGTAGTGCCAACCTGCCCCATTGCGCCAGCGCACTCTGACATCGAGATTGGCCTCCAGGGTAGGGAGGCCGATGTATCTCCGAC